>Ga0256404_1011097_pt1 | contig 12204 bp, 8 predicted proteins | sample RumenRJG_01DNA_FD_185990 | JGI IMG/M metagenome (GOLD analysis project Ga0256404, IMG submission 185990) | Bovine rumen microbial communities from Lethbridge, Alberta, Canada - RJG_01 | ecosystem: Host-associated > Mammals > Digestive system > Stomach > Rumen | place: Canada: Alberta | collected... | reverse complement strand
TTGTTGAGGCTCGTAGTAAAAGTGAAGAAGAGATTACTAATATTATAAATTTTTATGATTATGTAGAGGTACAACCGCCTGAGGTATATGACCATTTGCTTCAAACGGGAGATTTCGACTCGAAACCTGAGCTATTAGAACATATTAAGAAAATAGTCAGATTATCTGAGGCTGCAGGAAAAATAGTAGTTGCAACTGGAGATGTACATCAATTAAATAGAGAAGATAAAATATATCGTGAAGTAATTGTAAACCAAAAAGTTCCAGGTGGAGGTAGACATCCACTTGCTAAAAGAGATATTAAAAGTATTCCTTCCCAACACTTCCGTACAACACGTGAAATGCTTGAAGACTTTGAATTTCTAGGCGATGATAAGGCTTATGAATTAGTTGTTACTAATACTAATAAGATAGCTGATATGGTAGATATAATTGAAGTAATTATTGAAACTGGAGGAGTGCCTTTTTCTCCTAAGATTGATAAATCAGTAGAAACAGTAACTGATTTAGTTTATACTAAAGCAAGTAGTTGGTATGGGAATCCACTTCCTATTAACATTGAAGAGAGGATTGCTAAAGAGTTATATGGAGATGCAGTTCTTAATAGTATTAAAGAAATACTAGATGAAGAAGGAGAATTATCTGGTGATGAGTATGAAAAAGAAGCATTTAAAAGACTTCATGCAGTAATACTTGACGGATTTGATAGTGTAAAGTCACTTGTTCGACAAAATGTTGAAAAACATAACCAACTTGAGGGTGATGAATTAGAAAAAAAAGTCAAAAAAACTCTAGGAGGTATTATAGGTGGAGGATTTGACGTTATATATTTGATTGCTCAAAAACTAGTTAAACACTCTAATGATGAAGGTTACTTGGTTGGTTCCCGAGGTTCAGTAGGTTCTAGCTTTGTGGCAACTATGATGGGGATTACTGAGGTAAATCCATTACCTGCTCACTATCGATGTTTAAAATGTAAACATAGTATATTTAATGATAATTCCGGGGAAGCACTAGGTAAGGAATATTCAAGTGGATTTGACTTGCCAGATAAACTATGTCCTAATTGTGGAGAAGCACTATATAAAGATGGACAAGACATGCCATTTGCTACGTTTCTAGGATTTAACGCAGATAAAGTACCAGATATTGATCTTAATTTCTCTGATTTGAACCAAGCATCTGCTCACGAATATACTAAAGTATTATTTGGAGTTGATAATGTATATCGTGCAGGAACTATTGGTACTGTTGCAGAGAAAACTGCTTTTGGTTTTGTAAAAGGATATTGTGAAGATAAAAATATTTTAATGAATACTGCAGAAGTTGAAAGAATAGCTGCAGGTTGTACTGGAGTTAAAAGAACTACAGGACAGCACCCAGGAGGGATAGTAGTTATTCCAGGATACATGGATGTATTTGATTTTACTCCATTTCAGTATCCAGCTGATGATATAAATTCTGCTTGGCGAACTACTCACTTTGACTACCATGCTATTGATCAAGATGTATTAAAACTAGATATTCTAGGACATTCTGATCCAACACAGTTACGTATGTTACAAGATTTATCAGGAATGGATGTTACTACAGTTCCACTTGATGATAAAGAAACTATGGATATATTCTTATCTCCAAAACCATTAGGTGTAACCAAAGAACAGATTATGAATGAAACTGGTACTCTAGGTATTCCAGAGTTTGGTACTCCATTTACAATAGGTATGCTTGTTGATACTAAACCAACGACATTCTCTGAATTAATTAAAATATCAGGTTTATCGCATGGAACTGATGTATGGCTTGGTAATGCTCAAGAATTAATTAGGAATAAAGTAGTACCTTTTAAAGAAGTAATAGGATGTCGTGATGATATTATGGTTTATCTTATGTATCATGGTGTAGAACCTATTAAGGCATTTAAAATAATGGAATTTGTTCGTAAAGGTAGAGCATCAAAAGATCCGGAGACTTGGAGTCAACATGTATCCTTAATGGAAGAAGCTGGAATTGAAAAATGGTTTATTGACTCATGTGGCAAAATTAAGTACATGTTCCCTAAGGCTCATGCTGCTGCATACGTTATAAGTGCCTTTAGAATTGCCTGGTTTAAAGTACATATGCCCGCACTATATTACGCAACTTACTTTTCTGCTCGTATAACTGATTATGATATTGAGGTTATGATTAAAGGTTATAATGCGATTAAAGCAAGAATGGAAGAAATTATCAATAAAGGATACGAGGCAACTAATAAAGAATCATCTATTTTAGAAACATTGAAGCTTGCTTTAGAAGCAACTGCTCGCGGTATTAAGTTTTTACCAATTAACTTAAATGAGAGTGAAGCAACTACATTTAGAGTAAAAAGTGATACAGAAATATATCCTCCATTCTCATCAATTGATGGACTAGGAGATACGGTTGCCAAAAATATTGTGGAAGAACGTAAGAAGAAAAGTTATTTAAGCATTGAAGAAGTACAGAAACGAGCTAAAGTTTCAGCTACACTTATTGATAAAATGCGTTCAATGGGAATATTTGATGGCATGGAAGAATCTAATCAACTTAGTTTATTTTAGATAGAATTTAGTTCTATCTTTTTTGCTTAATTTATGATAGAATGTATATAGAATAGGAGTGGTATTATGGATATAAATAATATAATTAATAAATTACAAAACTCATTAGATGTGTTAGATGATAGGTTTTATATTTTAGTATATGCAATAGAACAATCTCCTTCTGTTTCGCTTAAATTTGATGAATTTGCTGTAATTAAAAAAGAAATAAAAAATTTGGAGGAAATATTACATAATTTAGATGCTTATAGAAAAGAAAATAAAGAAAATTCTCTATCTGAAATATGTGCTTCATTGGTATTTACTATTGATAAATTAAATAAAGTGTTTTCTGCTAAAGAAACAATTACTGAAAATGATATGAGTGGCGTAATAGATTGTGTAAAAAAAGTAAATAATTTAATTATTAAAACTAAATTAATCGCTAGCATATTTGGTGATGTTAAAGATAATGATAAAGTTTTAGAAGTTGATAATTGGGTTAATACTAAATATGATGAGAGACGTCAACAAAAAATTGCAGATATTAAGTATAATATTGATTATGATAATAAATTAGATGAGTATGTAGAAAAATTTAAACAAATAGAAGAAGAACACAAGAATAAATCAATACCAAAAGATAAATTAAGGTTATATTACAAATTAAAGTCAGAATTAGATGCATTAAAAACTGGTAGTAGAAACAAGTTTATAAGCAGGATAAGATTTAATTATTTTTATAATATATTGAACAGAAGTATCAAATTATCAAAAAAGAATAGTTTTAAACAAGTGGTTGTTGATAACAAAAAAAGGAAGTGATGATTCTTCCTTTTTGCATAATAACTATGCAGCTTGTTTATCTAATGTTCTTTTTTCTCTTGCACTTATTCTCACTCTTTTACCATTAATATTTACAACTTGTAAGTTTGGTTTTTGTGAATGCTTAGTAGCTCTTAAAGAGTGTGATCTTCTATTTCCAGCAAGTGGTTTCTTTTCAGTTGCTTTCTTTGCCATAAATAACCTCCATTCAAAGTTTTTTCTCTGCCTATACAGTTTAACACAAATCCCCATTTTAGTCAAATATTTTACCTAAATTTAGTTATTTTATTGAAAAAACAAGTGTAAAGCAGTAAAATATTTGTATATATTGGAGGAAATTATGTTTGTACCACTTAATATAAAAACTGATTCATACTTACAATCTAGTATGATTAGTATACATTCATTAATTAATTATGCAGTAAAAAATAATATTCATGCACTTACTATTACGGATAATAATATGTACGGGGTAATAGATTTTTATAAGGCTTGCAAGAGTAATAATATTAAACCTATTGTAGGATTAGAAGTTAAAATAGATGAATCTATAATAGTGTTATATGCAAAAGGGTATGAAGGCTATCTTAATTTAGTTAAATTATCTACATTACAGAGTGAAGAAAAATTAGATATACTAAAATTAGTTAGTTTAAGTAGTAATTTATTATGTATTATTCCTTATGAAAGTATAAGTCTCTATGATAAATTAAAAGACTATTTTAATGATTTGTTTGTATCTTATAAAAATAATAGTGAAAAAGATAATATTAAATATAGTAATAAGGTATATATGAATTCTATATACTATCTTAATCCAAATAATCATAAATATATGAAATACTTAGAAGCAATTAGAGAAGGATTAACTGTTAAGTTTATTGATACAGATTATAAAGATAATTATTTAAAATTAGAAAATGAAATTATTAATGATGATATTAATAATAATTACTATATCTGTGATACTTGTAACCTAGAGATTAAGTTTAATAATGATATATTACCGAAGTATAATAATAGTCTTGGTATAAACAGTTATGTATATTTAAAAAGATTGTGTATAAGTGGTGCAAAAAAGAGATTTGGAGATTGTATTGGTAAGAATTATCAAGAAAGACTTAAGTATGAATTATCTATTATAAATAAGATGGGATTTAGTGATTACTTTTTAATAGTATCTGATTATGTTAATTTTGCTAAAGAAAATAATATTATAGTAGGAAGTGGTAGAGGTAGTGCGGTAGGAAGTCTTGTTGCATATTTACTAAACATTACTGATGTAGATCCTTTAAAATATGATTTATTATTTGAAAGATTTCTGAATCCAGAACGTGTAAGTATGCCTGATATAGATATAGATTTTGAGCATGATAAAAGGGATATAGTAATTAATTACTGTATGAATAAATATGGTAAGAAGAAAGTAGCGCCTATTATTTCTTTTGATACATTAGGAGCAAAAGCTGCAATTCGTGATTTAGGTAGATGTCTTGATATTAGTAATAGTTATATTGATTCTATTTGCAAATTGCTTGATTCTAGACTTAGTCTATCTGATAATTATAAAAATAATAAGAGATTACAAGAATTTTTAAGTAGAAAAAAAGAATTATATGATTTATATATTGATGCACACTTTTTTGAAGGATTAAAAAGACATACATCAATCCATGCTGCAGGTATAGTTATGTCTAGTATTGATTTAGATAATATTATTCCACTCGATTATCATGAAACATTCTATACTAGTGGTTATGATATGATTTACTTAGAAGAGATTGGTTTACTTAAGATGGATTTCTTAGGTATTAAGTATTTAACTATAGTACATAGTATTATAGATTTAGTAAATAAGACACATAATACTAATATTAAGTTTGATGATATAGTTATTGATGATGATGCTATTAATATATTTACTAAAGCTGATACTGTAGGTATATTTCAATTTGAATCAACAGGTATGATTAATTTCTTAAGTAAGTTTAAACCTACTACATTTGATGATATAGTTGCTTGTATCGCTCTTTATAGACCTGGTCCTATGAAGAATATCGATACATTTATACGAAGAAAGCATGGACTAGAGAAAATTGATTATATAGACGATTCCTTAAAAGAAATATTAAAACCTACTTATGGTATTATAGTATATCAAGAACAGATTATGCAGATTGCTCATGTAATGGCTAGTTTTAGTCTGGCTGAAGCTGACATACTACGGAAGGCTATGAGTAAAAAAAAGAAAGATATACTAGAAAAAGAACGTGATAATTTTATCAATAGAAGTATTAAAAATGGATATAGTAGTGATGTTGCAACTAAAGTATATGATCTTATGCTTAAGTTTGCTGAGTATGGATTTAATAAATCTCATTCTGTTGGATATTCAGTAGTATCAGCTAAAATGGCTTATTTAAAAGCACACTATAGATGTGAGTTTTATACCTCTTTACTGGATAGTGAGAAAGGTTCAAAGGATAAAGTTAAGTATTATATCTATGAACTTCGTAAATATGGTATTGATGTAGAAAGTCCTTCTATTAATTTAAGTACAAATAGTTTTACTATTAATAATAATAAGATTATATATCCTCTAACTAGTATTAAAGGTATTAATTTAAGTATCGCAACTGCGATTATTGATGAGAGAAATAATGGACTTTATAAAGATATATTTGATTTTATAAGTAGATGTTTATCTAAAACTATTAATAAAAAGGTAATTAGCGCACTAATACTTGCGGGATGTTTTGAAAATCAAGGTTATAACCGTAAAACATTAATTGATAATTTAGATATAATTATCAATTATGGTGAGTTACTAAAAGATGTAGGAGAGTATGCATTAATGCCTGAAATTGAAATTAAAAATGATTATAATAAGCATGAAATTATGAATATAGAACTAGATTTATTCGGCCATTACTTAAAGAATAATCCTGTAAGTATTGCTAGAAGTAGGTATAATAATACTGTAATGCTAAGTGATATAGAAAAATATTTTGATAAAGTAGTAAATGTTGTTATTCTTATTGATAGTATAAAAGAGATAAGTACTAAAAACAATCAAAAAATGGCATTTATTAATGGCAGTGATGAACTTTCAAGTACGTCTATTGTATTATTTCCTAAAACTTATGAGAAATATAATATTAGTAAAAATGATATTATTTATGTAACTGGTAAAGTAGAAAAGAGATTTGATAAGTATCAAATAATTGTATCTAATTTAAAAAAAATAATATATTAGATAATAATTAATAGATAAATATCGTTGATATATAAGGATTAAACGCATAAAATATAGTGTTTTTATGAATTTTTAATTTTTAAAAAAATATGTTATAATTAAGTAGTCGCAGAGATTTTTTGAGGTGATATATTGAAAAATAATTTAGATGTAGAGTATTCTATGCTAGTTAAGGATATATTGGATAATGAAGAATTTAAGAAAATGGGTGAAATTGAACACCATAATTCTACTCGATTAGATCATATGATGAAAGTATCATATTATTCATATGTAGTTGCGAAAGCACTTAAATTAAAATATAAAGAAGTTGCTCGTGCAGGACTTTTACATGACTTCTATTTTGGAAGGACTACTGATCATGATAAGTTTAAAGATAAATTTAAACTTTATACACATAATCATCCAAAAGAGGCTGTAGCGAATGCCAAAAAGTATTTTGATATTAATGCTATGGAGGAAGATATTATAGAATCACATATGTTCCCGATAGATATTAAAATACCAAAGTATTTAGAATCTTGGATAGTAAGTACTGTGGATAAAGTAGTTGCGACATATGAGTTTTATCATAAAGCATCTAAAAAATTGAAATATGGATTAAATTTAGGTTTTATATTAGTCTTAAACGTTTTAAAATAGTTTAAGACTATTTTTTTTAAAGTTATTATGATACAATGTGTATGTGTCCTCGTAGCTCAGTTGGATAGAGCAATCGCCTCCTAAGCGATAGGTCGGAAGTTCGAATCTTCTCGAGGACGCCATTTTTGTCTCCGTAGCTCAGTGGATAGAGCAATTGCCTCCGAAGCAATAGGTCATTGGTTCAATTCCAATCGGGGACACCAATTTTATAAATATGATATTAATAAAGAAGTTTATTATGAATGATTTAAATGAAATTTTGAGAATAAAAAACTATTTCTTTTAGTCATAAATTGTATAATTACTTCTTTTTTCTTTGTTGATATGATATAATTAATTTGTATAATAGTGCATAGCGCTATTAATATGTTTAATAAATTAAAGGAGGAATATATTATGGGATTTATTAAAGCATTTACAGGGGCATTAGGGGGAACACTAGCTGATCAGTGGAAAGATTTCTATATGCCAGAAGAAGGAGTTCCTGCTACTGCTGGAGTATTTAGAGCAGTACTTAAGGGAACTAATAATGGACGAGGGTCTAATACTAAAGGTAGTGAGAATGTAATTACTAATGGTAGTAAAATTATTGTTCCAGAAGGATGTGCACTTATTACTATGCAAGATGGAACTATTACAGGTTTTATTTCAGAACCAGGAGGATTTGAGTTTAGATCTGATGATCCTAATTCTAAATCATTTTTCTCAGGAGATGGGATTATTTCATCCACTATTAAATCAAGCTGGGATAAATTTAAATTTGGAGGTCAAGCAACTTCTCAACAATTAGCATTCTATGTTAACCTAAAGGAGATTCCAAATAACAGATTTGGTACACAATCAGAAATTTATTGGGATGATGCATTCTTTGGTACACAAGTAGGAGCTATTACTCGTGGTACTTATACTCTAAAGATTACAGATCCAATTTTATTTGTTAAGAATTTTGTACCTGCTAAATATTTAGGGCCAAATGCAGAAGTGTTTGATTTTGCTGATATGGATAATGATGCTGGTGCGCAATTATTTAATGAAGTAGTTGGAAGTTTATCTGCTGCATTTTCTAATTATACAAATGATCCTTCAAAAGGAAATAGAATGTCTAAGATTCAAGGGGATCAAATTGGATTTGCGAAAAGTCTTTCACAAGCTGTTGAAGATGCTTATCAATGGAAAAGTGATAGAGGTTTAGAAATCGTTAAAACTGCAATTCTTGCAATTGAATACGATGAAGATACTAAGGCATTAATGAGTGATGTTAAAAAGGCAGATGCTTTATCTGGTAATCGTGGTAATTCATTTATGCAACAAGCTGCTGCTCGCGGTATGCAAGCTGCAGGAGAAAATGGTGGAGGCGCTAACATGGCTTTCATGGGCATGGGTATGAATGCTGCAGGCGGTATGATGGGAGGTATGCAACAACCAAATACTGGAAGCACTTATCAAGCAAACTTTGGTGGTGCTACTCAAGAACAAGCTAATGTTGATCCAACACAAAAGTTAATGGAAATGAAAAAATTACTTGACGCAGGAGCTATTACCCAAGAAGATTACGATAAAGTTAAAAATCAATTATTAGGATTATAATATGAAAGAGAATAAGAATAATAATGGTGATATTGTTACTAGTGTAGAAGATTCTGCAACTATCATAAGCACTTTAGAAGGTGAGGTAAACGGACAAGAAAAATGTCCTAAGTGTGGTTCAACTGATATCTCAATGAATAAAAATAATGGTAAGCTTAGATGTAATTTCTGTCGACATGAGTTTGAACCAGAAAAAGTATCGGGATTTGAGACTGATATATCTAAACTAGAAGGTCAGGTAATTGCATCAGGTGCAACTAAGATTACTTCTACTGAAGATATAGTTACGCTTAAATGTAGTAGTTGTGGTGCAGAGGTTGTAATTGATACTTCTTCTTCAACACAGGCTAGATGTCACTGGTGTAGAAATACTTTATCTATTAATGAACAAATACCAAATGGATCTGTACCAGATGTTGTACTTCCATTTAGTGTTAAGAAGGAAGATGCAAGAATTTCCATTGAGAATTTTGTTGGTAAAAGAAAGTTCTTTGCTCATCCTAAATTTAGAGCAGAGTTTACAACAGAAAATATAATGGGTGTATATTTTCCATATATGTTAGTAGATATTAATGCACATGTAAATTTTAATGGTGAGGGTGAGCATGAAACAAGATCTTACTATGTAGGGTCTGATGAACACCGTGAGAGAAGATATGATGCAGATTTATACCATGTAGAACGAGAGTTTGATATTGCAATAAAAGGTTTATCTGTGGAATCAAGTAGCGAAAGATTAAATAATACTTCAAAAGAGAAAACTAATAATATTATTAATGCAATTATGCCTTTTGATACTGAAAATGTTGTTAAGTATAACGCAAATTATTTAAGAGGTTTTACATCAGAAAAAAGAGATACATCTATTGATGATTTAAAATTACTTGTTGATACTCAAGGTAAAGATATTGCAAGATATGCAGCTAATGATACATTAAAAAAATATGATCGTGGAGTTAAATGGAATAAAGAAGAGTTCAAAGTAAAAGGACAGCAATGGATGGCTGCATATTTACCTGTTTGGCTTTATAGTTATCAAGAAGTGACTGGTAATAAGAAGATACTTCATTATGTTGCTGTTAATGCAAGAACTAAAGAGACTATAGGTAGCGTACCTATACATATGCCAAAGCTTATTGCTGTATCGGCATTTATTGAATTAATTGGCTTTCTTGCAATGTTATTTGTAGATTTTGATTACAAGTGGGCATTCTTACTTGCTGGTGTAATATATTTCTTTATTATGTATTTTAGATATCGTAATTCTAATGCAAGACATACTTATGAAAAAGAAACTAAAAGAGAAATATCAAATTTAAGAAATGTTGATCAATTTATTAGATCTCGTCATGGATTAAGTAGTGCTTGGATGGATGGAGCAAATAATAGAAGAGTTGAAGGTACTAAGGTTAACTCTAATATTATCAAACAGATTGCAAGTAATAAAACTATTGATAATCTAACTAGTGGGAATGTAGTAGCTGATATAATTAAAGATAAAATTAAGAAAAAAGATGGTCAGTAGTATTTTCTACTGCCATTTTTTGTTTACAATTAATATCAACGTTGATTATTTTAGAAATATTTGGTATACTACAAACAAGAACAAGGAGTTCTATGATAAATTCAAAAACATTATAGTCTTTGGACTTTATGAGAAAGAGTTTAAAAATTTAGAGGATGATTATAAGTATATGAAGAGGCTAATTAATGATGTTGAAAACTTAAATAAAGATCCTGATTTTTATCAATGGATGACTGATGAAGAGGATATTGAGTGTCAAGTTAATAGTTCATTCATTGAAGGAAAAGAAGAAGGAAAAAATATCAATAGAAATGATTCAAAAAATAACTGGTCTAAGTGTTGAAGAGATAAATAGTATTAAAAAATGTTTTTAATAACTAGATATTATTTTAGATATGTGCTAGAATACATATATATTTAATTATTTGTTTGAAGGAGTAATTATAGATTGCTATATAGAGAGCTAGTGGTTGGTGTAAACTAGTTAGTGATTATAATGAAGACATCAAATGTTAAGAATAATCGTATATCTGCGTTAAAGAAAGAGATAGCTAGTCTATGAATTAAGGTGGTACCGCGAGTAATTCGTCCTTAAATTTATAGGCTTTTTATATTTAGAAGGAGGAATATATGAAGAAGTTTAATACAGAATATAATATTAATAATGTAGGAGAGAGTGTTACTTTATATGGTTGGGCATCTAAAGTAAGAAATTTAGGAGGAATAATATTCATTGATCTTAGAGATAGAAGTGGGATAATGCAACTAGTTATTAATCCTGAAAGTAAGTGCTATGAGGTTGCATCTACTATTAAAAGTGAATATGTAATAAGTGTAAGTGGTGTGATTAATAAAAGAAGTAGTGTAAACAATCATATTGCAACAGGTGAAATAGAAGTTGTAGTAGATAGTATTGAAATACTTAGTAAATCTCGTGAAATACCTTTTGAGATAAGTGATACAACAACTGCATTAGAAGATACTAGATTAAAATATAGATATCTAGATTTAAGAAGAGATAGTTTAAAACATAATTTAGAAATTAGACATAAAATTACTATGGCAACACGTAACTACTTAGATAAATTATCATTCTTAGAAGTAGAAACACCTGTATTATGTAAGTCTACTCCAGAAGGGGCTAGAGATTATTTAGTACCATCTAGAGTTAATAAAGGATCATTTTATGCATTACCACAGTCTCCACAGTTATTTAAACAATTATTAATGGTTGGTGGCATTGAAAGATACTTTCAGATTGCTAAATGTTTTAGAGATGAAGATTTACGTGCAGATAGACAACCAGAGTTTACTCAAATAGATGTAGAAATGAGTTTTGTGGATGAAGAAGATGTAATGAATGTTGCAGAAGGACTAGTTAGTGATATATTTAAAAGCGTTAAAGGGATTGAATTAGATAGTCCATTTATGCGTATGAAATATGATGATGCAATAAATATTTATGGCTCTGATAAACCAGACTTAAGATTTGGTATGGAACTTAATGATATTACAGATATACTAAAGAATAATGAATCTAACTTATTTAAAGGAGTAATAGATAATAATGGTATTATTAATGCCATAGTAGTTAAAGGTCTTGCTGATAATTATTCAAGAAAAAAGTTAGATAGTCTAACTGAATATGTTAAGAAATATAAAGCAGGCGGGCTTGCTTATTTAAAGATAGCAGATGTTATTACTGGTAGTATTGCTAAACTATTAACAGAAGAAGAACTAAATAATATTAAATCTAGTTTAAAACTTGATAATGGAGATTTAGTATTAATAGTATAGGAGATAAAAGA
>Ga0256404_1011094_pt1 | contig 12206 bp, 10 predicted proteins | sample RumenRJG_01DNA_FD_185990 | JGI IMG/M metagenome (GOLD analysis project Ga0256404, IMG submission 185990) | Bovine rumen microbial communities from Lethbridge, Alberta, Canada - RJG_01 | ecosystem: Host-associated > Mammals > Digestive system > Stomach > Rumen | place: Canada: Alberta | collected... | reverse complement strand
CAAAGACCCCATGGAAGGATTTCATGGGCGGCGTCCCCATGCACCTCGATTATCCCGAGGGCAGCATGTTCGACGCGCTGAAAGAAATAGAAGAGAAGTACCCGGACTTCGTGGCATTTGATTTTATGGGAAAGCGGACGACCTACCGCCAGCTGCTTACCGGGATCGAAAGATGCGCGAAGGCCTTGAGGACCATCGGCGTCCGGGAGAATGACCGCGTTACGATCGCGCTGCCGAACTGTCCGCAGGCGATCTATCTGTTCTATGCGGTAAACCTGATCGGCGCTGTCGCCAATATGATCCATCCGCTCTCTGCCGAGAAGGAGATCGAGTTTTATTTAAATGAGTCCGAGAGCGTGACGGCGATCACCTTAGACCAGTTCTACCATAAGTTTGAGAACATCCGGAAGAACACGAAGGTGGTCAATATGATCATCGCCAGTGTCAAGGATGAGCTGAGCCGGCCGATCCGCGCGGGCTATATGCTGACGGAGGGGCGGAAGATCCGCCGTATCCCGCAGGACGCGCCCGTGATCATGTGGAAGGATTTTATCCGCATGAGCAGGCACTGCTTCTATAATTATAAGGTAGAGCGGAAGGGAGATGACCCGGCTGTGATCCTCTATTCCGGAGGGACCACCGGCACGACCAAGGGCATTCTTCTGACGAATCAGAACTTCAATGCTCTTGCCCGGCAGGTCATCGCGGCCAATCCCATGTTCCATCCCGGAGACAAGATGCTTGCTGCCATGCCGGTCTTCCACGGCTTCGGCCTAGGCGTCTGCATTCACTCCATGCTCGCTTCCGGCGGACGCTGCATCCTGCTTCCGAGAGTGACGCCGAAGGCCTACGGAAAGGCCATAACCAAAAACCGCTGCAACTTTATTGCCGGTGTTCCTACGCTGTTTGAGGCGCTGTTGAGGCTTCCGAACATGGAGGGCGCGGATTTAAGCTGCTTAAAGGGCGTGTTCTCCGGCGGCGATTCCCTCTCACCGGAGCTGAAGAAGAAGCTCGACCGCTTCCTCTATGACCACAATGCCGTGATCCAGGTCCGGGAGGGCTACGGTACGACCGAGACCGTCACGGCCTGCTGCCTGACGCCGCCGCATATGTTCAAGGAGGGCAGCATCGGCGTGCCCTTCCCGGATACTTATATCAAGATTGTGCGTCCCGGTACGGACGAGGAGCTCCCGTACGGCGAGGAGGGAGAGATCCTTCTTGCGGGTCCTACCGTGATGAAGGAGTATATCCGCCACCCGGAGGAGACGGCGAAGACACTCCGAAAGCATGCGGACGGCCTCACCTGGGTCTATACGGGAGATCTCGGCACCATGGATCCCGAAGGCTTTATTTACTTCAAGGGACGCGCAAAGCGCATGATCGTGACCTCCGGCTACAACGTTTATCCGGCAGCTGTGGAAAATGTGATCGACGCCCTGGACTATGTGCAGATGAGCTGCGTGATCGGCGTGCCGGATCCTTATAAGATGCAGAAGGTCAAGGCCTTCGTCATGCTGAAGGATGGAAAGCCGGCATCCGAGGAAACGAAGGCGGAGATCCTCTCGCACTGCAGGAAGCATATCGCGAAATACGCGATGCCCTATGATATCGAGTTCCGTAAGGAGCTTCCGAAGACACTGGTGGGCAAAGTCGCCTACCGCGTGCTGGAGGAAGAGGAGAACTTAAAAGTTCAGCAGCAAGTCCAAGAAAGTACTTGCAATTCAAATTGATTTCTGCTATCATAGCACTTGCGCTATTTAAAGGCGAAGTCTGCCATGAGCAGATCCATTATAGAAAACTGTAAGTAAGGAGGTGCTATCATGGCAAAGTGTTCAGTATGTGGAAAGTCAGTGCTGTTCGGCAACGCAGTCAGCCATTCACATAGAAGATCCAACAAGATGTTCAAGCCCAATGTGAAGAGAGTGAACATCCAGACAGAGACAGGCAACAAGAGAGTGTACGTATGCACTTCTTGCCTGAGATCCGGCAAGGTACAGAGAGCTGAAGTCGTTAAGTCCGCTCCGGTTGCTGCTCCGGCAGTTGAGGCTGCTGTTGAGACCGCTCCGGCAGAGACCACCGAGGCATAATCGGCTGAAACCAAAGAGAAAACACAGGATGCCCTCACCGAAAGGTGGGGGCGTTTTTGCGTGCATAAAGGCTATCGCTGGAGCAACACTAAGGAAACCGTGTCTTTGTAGTGGCACGCGATGCCTTAGGCATCACCTGCCAGGTCGGTCGGAGTCATCTTGGCAAATACCTGAGGAAGGGGCCCGCATGCAGTATGCATGCGGGAAGGTTTCCTGAGGTGCCAAGCGGCGAGCGGATTCAAAGAAATGCTCTGCATTTCTTTCATCTGAATCATGCCTAAGGCATGATGGACTCCTCCCTCACGTATACATGAGCTAAAGCACGCATGAAATGTGCGTTCGCTCACGCTCACTGCATTTCATAGTGAAACTAGCGCATCCCCTTCGCACTTCGGCTCGGTTCGCTAAGTTTCATTGTAATGTTCATGTACAATCATGAACAAATTTTTACAGAATTTCGAGGAATTATTTGTAAAATATTGTTTTTATATTCGATATTTGTGATATATTATATCTTGTGGACATTGTGTGTATTCTGCATGTCCGGCTACAAGCCCTGCTGTCCGACTGCCGCAGGACGGGCAGGAGAACCAGGCAGCAGCGGCATCAGATACATTGCAGTAAAAAAGCATTACTCACGGTAAGAGACAACCATCTGAAAGGAGCAAGACATTATGGCGGAATATTTATCTCCAGGCGTGTATGTGGAAGAGTTTGAGTCCGGTTCCAAGCCCATGGAGGGCGTGGGAACCAGCACGGCAGGTTTCATCGGACTGGCAGAGCGCGGACCGGTCGGCGGTATCCCGCAGCTTGTGACAAGCACAGCAGAGTTTAAGCGCATGTACGGCGGTTATCTCTCTGAAAATGCTTTTGGTGATTATCGTTTCCTCGCATATGCCGTAGATCAGTTCTTTATCAACGGCGGATCCCGTGCATTCATCGTACGTGTGGCTCCGTCGGACGGCGCCTGTGCGGAAGGCAGCAACAAGGTCCTCAAGATCACCGCGAAAAACCCCGGCACCTGGGGCGATGATATCAGGATCAATGCCGCTCCTGCAAGCAAGGCAAAGACCCAGATCCTTGAGATCCTTGAGACCGATGCGGGTAAGCGCTATATCGTAAAGAACGGCGCAGGCTTCAACGCAGGCGACATCGTTGCTTTCAATGACGGCGAGACCGTCTCCTACAACAAGGTCTTAAAGAACCAGGGCAATATCCTGACCCTCGAGGCCGAGCTTGATGACAGCTGCATCGACAAGGAGCTGCTTCCCACCAAGGTCCTCACGACCTGTGAGTTCAGCCTTGACGTAAGATACGGCGACAATGTCGAAGTATATGACAACTTAAGCTTCAATATTGACGCTGCCAACTTTGTGGAAAAGAAGCTGGCGAAGTCCGACCTGATCACCGCATCCTATACCGGTGAGGCAGGAGATAAGGCCCAGGCTCCGTTTGAGATGATCGCAGGCCCCGACAAGGCAGTCGCGACTCTGGTCCTTACCGGAGGCAAGGACGGCAGCGTTGACAGCATCACCGCAGCGGACTTTATCGGCGAGGATCACGGCGCCGGCCTGCGTACCGGCATTCAGTCCTTCCTGGACAACGATTCCGTAGCAATCATCGCAGCACCGGGCATTACCGATCCCAACGTACAGCTGACCCTCGTTGCGCAGTGCGAGAACCTCGGCAGCCGCTTCGCGGTCCTGGATATGCCGCGCGACGCAAGAAAGGTCGAGGAGCTGATCGCACACCGCGACATCTTTGATTCACAGTACGCAGCACTGTATCATCCGTGGCTTACGGTATTTGATCCGCTTGACAAGAAGAACATCGCGGTCCCGCCGTCAGGATCCGTTCTCGGCATCTTCGCAAGGACCGACACCACCAGAGGCGTTCATAAGGCCCCGGCCAATGAAGTCGTCCGCGGCTGCGTAGGCCTGGACAACCAGTTCAACAAGGGCGAGCAGGACATCCTGAACCCGAAGGGCATCAACCTCATCAGGGCGTTCCCGGGCCAGGGCATCCGTGTATGGGGCGCAAGGACCGTATCGAGCGATCCGAGCTGGAGATATGTCAACGTCAGACGTCTCTTCATCTTCATCGAGGAGTCCATCCGTGCCAATACCAACTGGGCAGTCTTTGAGCCCAATGATGAAGTCCTCTGGACCAGAGTGCAGAGAACCATCAGCGTATTCCTGGAGGGCCTGTGGAGAGGCGGCAGCCTGTCCGGAACCTCACCGGAGGAGGCATTCTTTGTCAATATCGGCCGTGACACCATGACCCAGGACGACATCGACAACGGCAGACTGGTCTGCGTGATCGGTGTAGCACCTGTGAAGCCTGCTGAATTCGTGATCTTCAGGATCTCCCAGAAGACCGCTGATTCTGCTGATGCCGGTGCCGCAGCTGAATGATCTTCTTAAAAGGATCTTATTCCTGTACTGAGCTTACAGGTTCCGTTTCATAGATTTGACGGACGGCCGTCCGGAGCTCCCGGAGGCCCGACGGTGACAGTGAGCCGGGAGGACCGGCACTGTGAACAAAGGAGGATAAATTATGGCAAACATGTACCCCAAGGCGAAATTCAGGTACAAGGTGGAGATCGACGGCATGGAGGCCGGCGGCTTCAGCGAGGTTACCGGAGGCGATATTACCATAGAGCCGATCGAGTACCGTGAAGGCGATATGCCTACCGAGACCCCGATCAAGGTAGTTGGTCTTAAGAAATACGGCAACATTACCCTGAAGCAGGGCATGACCGATTCCAGAGTGCTTTATGAGTGGCTCGAGCCTGCGATCAACGGAGACGCCGAGCGCAAGACCGTCACCATCACCCTGCTTGACGAGACCCAGGCGCCGATCGCTTCCTGGCAGGCGATCAATGCATGGCCGACAAAGTATACCGTTCCGGATCTCAATGCTACGGCATCCGAGATCGCTGTAGAGACCCTCGAGATCGTTCATGAGGGACTGACAAGAGTCTCCTGATAAGGGGATCGGCTTAAGAAAGCGGATCTGATCCGCGCCTTTTGAAAACGGGCATGAGTAAAAATGCATGCCCGGGATCCATTTAGTGTAACGATTTGCTGCCGGGCCCGGCTTTTGGCAGAGCCCGGCAGTTCAGAAGAATGCGCAGCATTCTGTTATTATTACCAGAAGGGACATGATACGATGTTTCAGACGGAATTTCCATTCACCCTCCCGAAGGGCTATGTTGACCGGGAAGGGAATCTGCACAGAGAGGGCGTGATGCGGCTGGCCAATGCCGCGGACGAGATCCTTCCGCTGAAGGACCCCAGAGTACAGCAGAACCCCGGATATCTTACGATCATTATCCTGGCGCGTGTGATCACGAAGCTGGGGAGCCTCCCTGCCGTGGATACCAGGATCGTGGAGGGACTGTTTACACCGGATCTGGCCTATCTGCAGGATCTGTACCAGCGTATCAATGCGATGGAGATCCCTGTATATAAGGGGGTCTGCCCCCACTGCGGCAAGGAAATCGACATACCCGTAAATTTTACCGAAGCCGGGGTTTAAAACCGTATCCGGCTGACAAGATCTATGAGGAGACCGGATTCATTGCATATTACATGCACTGGGGCCGGGAAGAGATCCTGAACTTAAGCCACCTCGAGCGTATCCGCTGGTGCGGCGAGATCTCAAAGATCAACCGCAAGCTGAACGACGAATCAGAGCCTAAACTGCTCCTGCCATGAAAGGGAAGAAATGTCCACAGTTAAGACACCGCTGCTGAATGCAAGCTTTCAGGTGAATATCGGATCCAGCACATACAGCTTTGCCAGGATCCGGAACATTTCCGAAGTCCTGGAGGTGGAGAGCATTCAGGAGGGCGGCAACAACTGGAGAGTCCATAACCTGGCAAAACCGCTTTCCAGCTCGCAGAAGCTGATCCTGGAACGGGGCTTCCTCGCGGACGGCGGTTACGGCCCCGCACTGAGGCCGGGAGCGAGAGTTTTCGACGTTACGATCATGGTGATGCAGCACGGGAATATAAAGAAGTCCTATTCCTTTGAGGAGGGTATCGTCACACGCTGGGATATCTCTGATTTTGACGCGCTGCAGGGGCAGGTGATCTACAATACGATAGAGATCCTGCATTCCGGACTTAAGGAAGGCCGGACAAACTGACCGTATGACAGGTTTAAAAACACAGGCCGTGCGGCTTGGCAACAGTTACAGGCTGCCGGTCCACATTCTGTATAGATCGACCCCGGGCAGACTGGGTAGTGACTTATCCTTTTCGGATGCGATCAGAGCAAAGTATGCATCCGTTGATGAACAGGAACTGCCATCTGCCGATTTTGTGTATCCGAAATTCGGAGAGGCGGATGCCTCGGAGCTTTTGCAGTCGCTTTCCCGGCAGCTCATACAGCTCAACCGCATCCGGATCCGGATGAATGTCCGAAACTACCGTTATCTGCAGCGCTATTCCACTGCGGTCAGCATCCGCTGCGAGCAGCTTTTAAACCTCATTCAGACACAGAACAATATGTACAGCGGCGTGACCGCGGAGGCGATCCGGGAGCTTTCGAAGATCCATGAGGAGCTTAAAAAGCAGACGGAGGATGCCGCCAAAAGCGCAGCGTCCGGGCAGGATGAAAGCGTGATCGGCACGTCCCGTCCCGTTCAAGACTTGGCTTTTCAGACGGCTGCATCCTCCTATCAGGACGAGAGCACCCTGATCCTTAGGATCTTAAGCGCCTCCTCGAGGGGAAACGGCACCAGAGAGCGCTATATGCGTGAGCTATTTACCCGTCTTAAGACGCTGGGGACAGTCGAGTATGGTGCGGATGGCGGCAATGAAATGAATTTCCCGTCCCCGGCAGCTTGGAGGCTTATCGAGCAGGCAGAAACGGAGGTTTTTCATCTGCGTCAGAACGGAGGAGATCCGTCGATCTCCCTCTGGCATTCGGAGGCTGCAAGGCAGTTTTTCTGGCGGATCCAGCGGGCTCCGGAAACAGAAAGGCGGTTTCTGCTGGAAGCCGGCGGATATTCTTCGCTGGTCACACTTGAAAAGGTCTTAAGGACCATGGATGATGATGCGTTCCGTGCATTTGCCGGACCGCTCCTTGAAAGGGTGGAGGAATCTCTCCTGGATCCCGGCGTGATGGAGCCGGCGGCGGCCGCATCTTCGGCTTATATTGATAACGACTGGATCTCTCTTTACCATCAGTCGGAACGCGTGTTCCTGGAGGCAAAAGAGAGCTCCGATGATGATAGACAAGGCACAGCCGGCGAGATGAATCGTCGCGGTGCGGACGGATCTGCAGGAAATAACGGATACATCGGCCAGGACGGATACCGCGGCATGGACGAAAGCAACGGATCGGACGGATATGACGGCATGAGCGGTGCTCTGTCCGAAAATGCCGGCGCCGAAGGCCTGATCAATATCCTCTATTCGTTTTTTGAAGACCATGAGGAAAGCGACTGGGAGCTCTTTCGCACGGAGCTTATCCACGCTGTCCCGGAAAGCGCCGGTGATGAGCCGGAGGAGCCTTCCGCAAAAGCCCTCAGGGAGCTGTTGCGTACAGTGAACGCCCCGCTGCCCGATCCCCGGGAACAGATCCGTCTTGAAAAGGAAACGCTCTTTCATATCCTCCGGGAGGAAAGGGGCTCCTGGCAGATCCTCCGGAGACTCATTATGGAGACGATCCGCAGGATCGCGGTCATCCGGGAGAATCAGAAGGAATTCACGTCGCTCGCGGATTCGATCATGAACTTAAGCTCGGAGCAGTGGACGCAGTTTAAAAAGGACGTCCGAACCCTCAGGGAGGAGGATCTCGATATCCGTGCGCTGATCCCCGAGACGATCCTTCATGAAACGGTCAGCGTGTCTGATCACATAGAGCTCGGGGAAGAGGTCCGGGAAAACCGGGAACGGATCCTCGAAAATCAGGCGTCCGAAGAGATGAGGCTCCGCACGATCCGGGAGCAGGAAAACAGCATCCGGGAGTTAAGATCACGGGAGACCCTTATGCAGAAGGGCGTCCGGATGTCGCAGGAAAAGCTGCAGCTCCTCACAGTCCTTCGGGAAGCCATTACGAAAAGCGACACCGTGTTTACAGACACCGGCAGGAGGATCTTCCTTCATACCGTGCTTAAAAACTCGGATGCCGGGAAACTGCTTCGGCCTTCCTTCCGGGAGCTTTCATCAGAAGGCAGAGAGGACTGGAGCCGCTTTGTAACAGAGCTTCTGCACCTGGACAGGCACTTAACGGAAAGCGGCAGCAGTGCCGGTGCGGCTTATTTCGGAAAGCTTGCCGGAAGGTTCGGCTTAAACGGCTCCCCGGAGGATGACAGTTCGTCCCTTCCGAGAGCGGAGGCCGCGATCCGGCTTTTAGAGCAGCAGCGCCTTAAGCGGACGCTGGATACGGAGACGATCCTAAGGCAGGCCCGTGAGGCGGAGGAAAACTCCCGTGAGGACACACAGAGGGTCATTTACCGGCTTCTTCCGAGAGACAGGCAGAATACCCCGGATGAGGGAGAGGATCTTCCGGCTTTCACGGTTCCCGACATTACGGTACAGCGTCCTGCGCAGAGCAGGAATGAAAGAGAGCTCAGCTCCAATGCGGCTTCCGTCTTAAGACAGGCGGAGCGGCAATCGGGGACCGAGAGCTATACGGACATCGAGTTTGAGACGGTCCGCCATACGGTCCGCGAGGAAGAGTCGAGGGAAATGAAATCGGTCACCGAGACCCTCGAACGGCATGAAAGAGATATCGAAGGGCTTTTAAAGGCGCAAAGGCAAAACGCGGAGCGGGATCTTCCGAGAGAGGTCATCCGGCAGATCAACGACATGCTTCGGATGGAGCGCTTAAGAGGCGGACGGTAGAAAGGAGGTGCTGCGGATGGCGACCCTGAAAAAAGGAAAACTGAGCATATGCGATGAAAAGGGCAGAGAGTCGGACAGCATTTCCTTTACCTTTAACCCCTCGTCCTACCGCATTACCTCTACACCGCATTACCATGATGTAAGACATCTGTCGCAGGATCAGGAGAAGAAGGAATTCTTGGGCGGCGTTTCCAGAACGATGTCGGTCACGCTGATCTTTGATTCCTTCAGCGATGAAGAACTCTTTCCGTCGGCCTCCGCGAAAAAGATCACGAATGTTACCGAGGGCGTGGAGAACCAGCTCCGCCCGATCACGGATAAGGTCAAGAAGCTGGAGATGGCTGCCCATGTGGCAGGCGAGCAGCATAAGCCGCCGTTGGTGGTCTTTTCCTGGGGAAACCTGAATTTCAGGGGGATCATCTCGGACTTAAGCGTGGAATATACCATGTTTTCCATGGAAGGAAAGCCGATCCGCGCCACGGCCCAGCTGACCATGGCGGAGGGCAAGGATCCCGCGCTTTCGGCAAAGGAGAGCCCCTTTGAGTCCCCGGACCGCACCAAGAGCAGGGTGGTCGTAGAGGGCATGAGCCTGTGGAGCATTGCCTGGGAGGAGTATGACGACTGCGAAAAGTGGCGGATCATCGCCAGGGCCAACAATATCATGAATCCGATGGATATCTACCCGGGACAGGTCATCCGGATCCCGGCGATCGACGGGGAGTAAGAAATGGCAGATCTGATGACTGCGACCTGGGACTTTGAGAATCTTGAGTCACAGTATAAAAACTTCAGAGCGCCTGCGGTATCCTTCACAGTCGGCGGGACGGATCTTGTGAAAAAGGGACTGGCCATGGAGTCGGTGGAGGCAGTGCTTTCCATGGACGGGGCGTCGAGTGTCAGCGTTGTATTCAACGACTGCTACGACGTCAAAAACGGCAGCTTCAACAGTACCTTAAAGAGCTCCGCCGTGCTTGGAAAGACCGTGGAATTATCCTTAGGCTACCAGTCCTCCCTGCAGAAGGTCTTTAAGGGCTATCTTTCCAACGTGCGCGTCAGCGCCTCTGCGGATACCGGCTTTACTTTGGAGCTGGTGGCGCTCGATGCGAGGCGCCTCATGATGTCGGGCAACAACCACACGCGGCAGTTCAAGATCAAAAACTATACCGATGCGGTTTCGGAGATCCTGAAAACCTACGCAAAGCTCTGCAGCGCCAGCGTGGATGCCACCTCCGAGGGCTTTAAGGACGGACTGATATGGCAGAACGGTTCGGATTATGACTTTATCGTAAATGAACTGATCGGGACGGGCCGCTGTGACAGAGAGTTCTTTATTGCCGTCGACAAGGCGTACTTTCGAAAGGTCAAAAGCGTCAGCGCGCCGGTGATCAAACTGCAGCCGGGACGGGGCCTTGTGAGCTTTGTCCGGGATGCCGCCTACGTGAACCAGACCTTCGAGGTGCTCGGCTTTGATCCGGTCAATGACACCGCCGTTTCCGGAAAGGCAAAGGCAGCCAGTACCGATCAGATGACCGGCGCCCTGCAGAGTCCGGGCGAGTGGTTCGTGAGCGATCCTGCCTGTGTGAGCGCCTCCGTTGCCTCGCAGAGAGCCGCCGTTCTCGTGCGCCATGCCTTAGATGAAAGCCAGAAGGCGGAGATCGGCTGCATCGGACTTCCGGAGCTGATCCCGGGCCGTTATATCGAGATCGGCCGCGTGGACAGTATGGTGAATAAAAAATATTACATTACGAAAGTGACCCATCGCTTTGACTACAGCGGTTTTCGGACTTACCTGCAGACCGAAGGGTGGGAGTAGCCTGAAGCACAGGCACATTCAGGCTTTTGCCTGCAGGCCGGAACATACGGACAGCCGGAGAAAGGAGAGGAGACAATGCCGGATTATTTGACAAATTCGCTGCGCAGCCAGCCTGCCGTATCCTCCAATCCCGGACTTGTGACCGGCACTGTCAGAAAGAATTATGACAAGGACCAGCCCGGCAGGGTGATGGTGGAATACAGCATCGGAGAGTCCGGAAAAATGCTGACGGGCTGGGTCAGCGTGCTCACGCCCTACACAGCGGATAAGGGCGGACTCTATCTGCTTCCGGAGATCGGCGACGAGGTCGTCATCGGCTTTTTAAGCGGCAGGACCGACTGTCCGGTCGTGCTCGGAACGCTCTGGAGTAAAAATGTGAAGCGTCCTGACAACGCCGTAACGGAAAAAAACACTGTGAAGGTGTTTCGTACCAAGGGCGGCCATGAGGTCAGATTTTCCGAAGAGGAAAAAAAGGAGACCCTGACCGTGAAGACTCCCGGAGAGCTGACGCTTTCGATGGAGGATGAGAAAAAGACCATCGAGATCCGGGATAAGGATAAAAAGAATGTTCTTACGATCGATGCCGGTAACGGTACGATCAAATTGAACGCCGCCAAAAAGATCGAGCTTGCCATCGGAGGCACCAATGCCGTCACGATCGAGAGCAGCAGGATCACGGTAAAGAGCGGCACCATCAGTGTGGATGCGAGCCAGTCGCTTAAGCTGCACGGGCAGAGTACCGGGCTTTCCGGAAGCCAGGTCAGCATCAACGCGGATGCGACCTTGAAGGAAGAGGCCGGCGGCATCACCCAGATCAAGGGCAGTATGGTAAAGATCAATTAAGAGGTAGCTTTTATGGCACAAAGCAGTGATTTCCTTGGCCGCGGGTTCTCATTTCCCTTAAGTGTGGATCCCATGACCGGCCGGATAAAAATGGCAGAATATGAAGAGAATATCCGGCAGGCGATCTTCATCATCCTGATGACCCGGAAGGGGGAGCGGGTGATGCGGCCCGAGTTCGGCTGTGATATCCATAATTATGCCTTCGGAAGCACGGACTTCGAGACCATGTCGAGGATCGAGGATGCCGTACGGGAGGCCCTGATCCTCTGGGAGCCGCGGATCCGTGATATCGAGGCTACCGCTTACCTTGCGGAGGCAGGAAAGCTCAACATCGAGGTCCGCTATGTCGTAAGGGCCACCAACAACCCCTACAACCTTGTCTACCCCTTCTATATCAGTGAGGGTATGTCGGTAGAGGAATGAACTTTAAAAGATTAAGCTAAGGAAACCGTGCCTCACGGCTGCGCCTGACATGGCTAAGGAAACCGTGTCTCACGGCTACGCCGTATCGCCACGTATACATGAAAGTAACACTCGAGCTTCGTCTTCGACTTGCTCTCATTAACTTTCATAGTAAACCCCCATGCCGTGCACCTCGGCACCA
>Ga0256404_1011093_pt1 | contig 12208 bp, 10 predicted proteins | sample RumenRJG_01DNA_FD_185990 | JGI IMG/M metagenome (GOLD analysis project Ga0256404, IMG submission 185990) | Bovine rumen microbial communities from Lethbridge, Alberta, Canada - RJG_01 | ecosystem: Host-associated > Mammals > Digestive system > Stomach > Rumen | place: Canada: Alberta | collected... | reverse complement strand
TCAAGGCACACGGAAGGCCAGGATACATCACCATGAAGGAGGGACTCGACAGGTTCAACCAGCACATTGAAATCATCGCCTTCGTCAGGGCCAGAGATGTGTATAAAGAGTAGTTGAAGGGAGGGGATCGGCTACCACCGGAGAAGTCAATCCGCAGGGCACTCCCCTCCCTTCAAGGGGAGGGGCAGGGGTGGGGTCTGTAACCTTAGTTATATAGAAGCATCATAACAATGATAAGACAATAATCTTTCAACAGCAACTATGATAAAAAGACATTATTCATCAGTCATGATTTTCGTCATGCTGTTTTTGCAAGTGATACTCACTAAGGCAGAAGCTCAAAAAGACTATGAACTGAACTATACGATTAGTCTTGACACTGTAGGCCACTATCTGAACGTGAGACTTGACTATGCCGCCAGTACCGCTGACAGCCCAGAACTGGTGCTGAACATGCCAGTTTGGACTCCTGGCTACTATGAGATTCTGAACTTTCCCAAGCACCTGTGCGATTTTTCCGTCAGCGACGTTCAAGGTCTGCCGTTGTCATGGCGCAAGGAGGGCATGAACCGTTGGCGCATCAGTCTGCCGGCCAATCGTCGAGCCACCATCAGCTACCGTATCTATGCCAACCGGCGCGACGTGGCCTCGAGCCGCGTGGAACGCGATGTGGCCTTCATTTCTCCTGCAGGTGTTTTTATGCATGTAGACGGGCAGATCGAGCATCCCGTGACCGTCGTTTTCCAGATGCCAAATACATGGCAGCACATCAGCTCTGGACTGAAGCCCCATACCGACAATCGGCTGGCCTTCACGGCAAGCGATTTCGATATGCTCTACGACTCGCCTTTCCTGCTGGGCAACTTCTATCAGAAGCTGTTTGACCACGAAGGCCACTCCTATGAGTTTGCCCTGGAAACACCTGACGGAGTCGAGGATATCAATTTCTTGCAGGATTTCTGTTGCATTGTCAGCGCTGCCACAAAAATGATGGGCGACGTGCCCTACGACAACTATCGTCTGATACACATGGGCAAAGGCGGTGGCGGCCTGGAGCATTTCAACTCGCAGGCTTGCTATACCGATGGATCCTTCCGCTTCGCGTCTCGACGTGACCACGTCAAGTTTCTGGCCTTTGTGGCTCATGAATACTTCCACCTCTACAACGTCAAGTGTATTCGCCCTGCCGAGCTGTGGCCCATCGACTACAACCGCGAAGCCATCACGCCCATGCTGTGGGTAAGCGAAGGACTCACGTGCTATTACGAGTTCCGACTGTTGCGATATGCCGGCATTGTCACACCCGACGAGGCAATGCAGTTGCTTTCCACCTACTTCAGTCTCTACGCTCCCTATGACGGGCAGCACCACATGAGCCTGCGCGAGAGCAGCTACGACATCTGGCTGAACTTCATGAACGATGATGCCAACGAGCGCGACGTACGGCTGAACTACTACTTCAAGGGGCCTGTCATTGGCCTGCTCTTCGACATCGATATTCGCCTGAAGACCAACCAGCAGCGCTCGCTCGACGATGTGATGCGCCTGCTTTACAACCGCTACTACAAACAATTGCATCGAGGCTTCACAGAAGAGGAGTTCTGGGAGGCTGCCGAAGAAGTGGCCGGGCAATCCATGACAACGATTCGCCGCTTGGTAGACACCACTACAGTTCCTAATTACAATGACTACTTGCAGCCTGCCGGCCTCTATATCGACACCACCGACTGGTCAATTCGCCGTATGGAGCACCCGACACCTGCCCAGCAACAATTCCTCAAGGCAATGAATCTTGATTAATACTTAACGACCGATCAAAGTTTCTCACTTTCTCATTTATTATTCTCACTTAATCACGACCTTGAGCTTTGCTCGAGCTCGCTCACGTTCGATATAGCTTAAGCAAGCTTAGCTCTATTCTCACTTAATCACGACCTTGACTGACTTCCGGCCAATCTTGACGATGGCGACGGAACCGGGCTGCAGGTTCGTATTGATGGTTGCCGCACCACCCTGACTGATAGCTGAACCGGCCTGACTGCCATTGATGCCATACACATTGACCTGCGTGCCTTCATCTACACCTTGCACCTTGATGCTACCTCCCTCGCTCTGAATCAGCACGGCCTGAGCAGAAATGTTAGCTATGCCGTTGGTGATATCTTCCGTCTTGGGCTGTTGGTCTATCCAGCAGAGCGTAGCTGTTGCCGTTTCAGAGTTTTCATAGCCCGCCTTAGCGGCATAGACGCTGACGTTATAGGTCACACCCAGCTGCACCTCATTTCCGCTTCCAGCCTTGATGTCCGTATCGGTTATGGAGTATTGGCAGACGGCGCCATCTGTAGCACTACTAAACGTTAGTTTTCCATTCTCATAGCTGATGGTAGGCTTCTCACATTTCTGCGTAGTTGGTGTGTCACCACCGCCCGTTCCTTCTTCAATAAACACGAAGTCTTTCCAACCATCAGTTGCCTTGTACTTATCTATAGTACCCTTCGGAACATATAGCGTCGCGTTAAGGAATGTGCTTTGAGAGAAAGTTCTAGAAAGACCCGATGTCTTTCCTGCTATCTTAAATGGATTCTCTATCAGAGAAATGACAATTGGAATATCGACTCCGTCGAACGCATAATCTCCAATGCTCGTCACACTATTGGGGATGGTGACGGAGGTAAGGCCAGAGCAAGACCGGAACGCACCATCTCCAATGCTCGTCACACTGTTGCCTATGGTGACGGAGGTAAGGCCAGAGCACATAATGAATGTGTTAATCATTGACAATCATTTGTTTATACGCTAAATGGTAGAAAGATGGATTTGGGGGATTAGAATGTACGATGTGAGGGGTAGATTTAACGTATTTAACCTTCAATAACGCGGTGATGTCGCATAAGTTCGTTTTTTTATGTACCTTTGCACGCACAATGAATTTAGGAAGAATCTTTGGATGGCTCATGGCCCTGCTACTGATGGCGACGGGTGCTTACGGACAGAGCAACGCGGACAGGGAAAGACGGGTAGGCGAGCGTAGCTCGGAAGACTCGTCGAAGGTGCGAACGCTCGACGGCAAGCAGTTGCAGGAGGTGAGTGTGTCGGCACAAGGTCATCGTCATGCAAAGACCAGCGGACTGGGCAATACAGACTATATCGGCAGCGGCGATTTGCTGCGGGCGGCATGCTGCAACTTGGGTGAGAGTTTTACTACCAATCCCTCGGTGGATGTGAACTATGCCGATGCCGCGACGGGTGCACAGCAAATCAAGTTGCTGGGTCTGAGTGGCACCTACGTGCAGATGCTGACAGAAAACATTCCCAACTATCGCGGCGCGGCGGCCCCCTATTCGCTGGGCTATATTCCGGGCCCGTGGATGCAGAGCATTCAGGTGTCGAAGGGTGCCTCATCGGTAAAGAATGGCTACGAGTCGATTACGGGGCAGATCAACGTGGAGTTTAAGAAGCCACAGTCCACACCCTTTGCCGATGCGAACCTCTTTTATAACACAAAGGGTAAGCTGGAGGCGAACCTCGGGGGAAACTTACACTTAAACGACCGCTGGAGCACGGCTCTGCTGGGTCACTACGAGATACTTGACAAGGCGCACGACGGGAACGGCGACGGCTTTGTGGATATGCCCAAGGTGCGGCAGGGACAGCTGATGAACCGCTGGGCGTATATGGGTGACAACTATAAATTCCAGGCAGCTGTCAAAGGACTGAAGGAGCATCGCGAGGGCGGTCAAATCGGCCATCATGATATGATAAGGCACCCGTATCTCATCGACATCACCAACGAACGTTACGAGGCATTCGCAAAGAACGCCTACATTTTCGACCACGAACACGGCTCGAACATTGCCCTGATTCTCTCCGGCTCGCTGCATCACCAAAACACCCTCTATGTCAACAAACAGTACAACACCGACCAGCGCAATGGCTATGCCTCACTGATGTTTGAGACTGACTTCAACGAGCATAACAGCCTTTCGACGGGCATTAGCCTGAATCACGACCATTTCGATTTCGACGAGACTGTCCCTGGTGTGTATGCCCAGTACACTTTCAAGGTCGGTGAGCAGTTCACGTTGATGGGCGGCCTGCGGTGGGATCACAGCAATATCTACGGCAGCTTCGTCACGCCGCGTATGCACCTGAAATATTCGCCAAGCGATATCGTAACCCTGCGCGGCAGCATCGGCAAGGGCTACCGCACCAACCACGTGATGGCAGAATACAACTACCTGTTGGCCAGCAGTCGGCAGATTATCATCGACGATGACCTCGACCAGGAAGAGGCGTGGAACTATGGCGTGAGTGCTGCCTTCAGCATCCCCATCGGCGAGCGGAAGCTGGAACTCAGCACGGAGTATTACTACACCACCTTCCTGCATCAGCTGCTCATCGACATGGACAGCAATCCACACGCCGTCCACTTCACCAACCTTGTGGGTGACAGCTATTCACACACGTGGCAGGCAGAGGCCACCAGCGAGCTGTTCGAGGGCTTTACGCTCACCGCCACCTATCGCCGCACCAACGTCAAAACGACCATTGGTGGCGTGCTTCGCGAAAAGCCACTTACCAACAAATACAAAGGCCTCATCACCGCACAATACAAGCCTGGGTTGGGCAAGTGGCAATTCGATGCCACCCTGCAACTGAATGGGGGTGGTCGAATGCCTGATGGAGATTGGGATAGCCGCTATAAGGGCTATGAGCAACTGAACGCACAGGTAACCCGTTTCTTTCGCCATTGGAGCATCTATGCGGGCGGCGAGAATATCACAGGTCGCCGTCAGAGGCATCCCATCATTGCCGCCGATGACCCTTGGGGACCAAAATTCGACGCTACAATGGTGTGGGGACCCGTTCATGGCGCCATCTATTATTTAGGTATAAGAATAAACTGGAATAAAATATAGTATCATTATGAGAACAAAAGCTTTTTTATTGGCATTAGCACTGGGCACAGCCTGCTATGCTAAGGACATCAAAACCGTTGTGCTGACCACTAACCCTGAGATGCACTGCGCAAACTGTGAGAAGAAGATCAAGGACAACATCCGCTTCGAGAAGGGTATCAAGAGCATCAAGACCAACCTCGAAGACAAGACTGTCACCATCGAATACGATGCTGACAAGACTACCGTTTCCGCCATCATCGAGGGTTTCAAAAAGATTAGGTACGAGGCAAAGGAAGTGAAAACAGAAAAACCGAATGAACAATGATGGAGTTATAGCAGAATAATATTCTAAAACAGCTTGTTTCTTACATGTGTTTTAGAATATTTACATAGCATAATTGATTAGTTTAGGAGTATCTTCTGGATTTCGAAAGAAATTTGGGAGATATTTTTTTTGTCTGTACCTTTGCATCGAGCAAACTAAGACAAAATCGTCACGATTAATTTCGCTCGCCGTCGGCGACCATTTTGCCAAAGCGAATCTATCGAACTCTATGTCGTTACGCAATTCCTCAATCGCCAATTTGCTCGCCGATGGCGAGCGAAATAGGAATGGTTGCCAAAATTCAGCGAATTGGCGCATATTTCGTATGTTCTGAGCTGAGAATCCACGCAATCCAGGCAACTCCCTATGCAGTTGCTCGCTAATGTCGTCAATGGCTCCTGTACCCCATGTCCCCTCACGAGAGTTTGCCGAAACATAAAGTCCTACACCAAAATACAGTGATAGTTGCGTACCGCTAATCATTCTTGCAGCACGTGATTGGCTCTGTAGAATAGCCCCTTTGATAGTTTGAACAGCTTGTTTTAATTCTGCTGACAGTATTCTTTTATTCTCTGCGTTCATATTCATCAAACGATACTTAATGATTGATTATTGCTCCTTTTCGTATTCTTCTCGCGTGATGGGAGTCTCTGGATCCACGATGAGGACTTCATCGTAGGTCAGACCGTAGAGGTGATAGACAAGAAGGTTGATTTTTTCTTCCAATGCTCGTGTGTCAGCCAGAGCATTTGCTTCCTTCGTTCTTAAGATGTCTGTAACAATGCCACAACTTGATACAACTCGTTCTCAAAGCCGTAGACTGTTGAGCCAACCATTATCTTTATCTTTCTATCCATATTTCATACATTTTGATATTACTCAATGCCGAGAAGTATTTGCCCAAGTCATCGAAGTCGAAGCTATTCTCCGCTTTCTTAAACTCCACCACCTCGTTCTCATGATGGTAGCACAAATTGTTAAATGTCTCGTATATGTTTATTGCCTCGCTCATATTTCATTTGCAAAGTTAATCATTTGGTTTCTTTTTTCAATTCAAAACCATCTCATTTCGAGTTACCTGCTTTCTATAATATAATGCAGAAAATTGTTATTCCAAATCAAACAATCCACGTATCTCTTTGTCAAAATCAGAGTCGATACGCTGCGTCGGATTGAACAGCTTGTACTCTTCTTCCGCCTTTCGGTCAGCCTCTTCCCTACTTACCTTTCCCTTATCTGGCAGTAGCGCATATCTGCGGAAGGTCAGAAACTCGTTGACAGAAGCGGCAAACTGCTCCATATTAAAAGCATTCTCCCGTTCTATCAAGTCTTCTATATAGTCGAAATAGCCCGTCACGGCTCTTTCTAATTGTCGTATCTCCTTTTCTGGCAAATAGTTCTTGGCCACCTTCGTGTCACTTAGCAGCACTCTCCCATCTGGCGCATTCTTCCATGTCTGTAGCCCCATGTGATCCTTAGTATGGTCTGCACGAGTGAAGATTATCTCAGGAGCCGTCTGTCCCGTAATGGCATAATGGAAACGGTTCTGTATCATCTGGTAGAACTCACGTGTTGTCAGTGAGTTTCGGTCGTAGTCGTATGAGCACTCTGCATAGATATCCGTTATCTGCTGCCAGATGCGTCGCTCACTGGCACGAATGCTCCTTACCCTTTCCAGCAACTCACGAAAGTAATCCTTGCCAAATAGCGCCTTGCCCTGCTTCAGACGCTCATCATCCAAAACAAACCCTTTACGGATATATTCATTCAGAATTTTTGTGGCCCAGATACGGAACTTTGTAGCACGCGCTGATGACACCCGATAGCCAACGGCGATAATTGCATCAAGGGAATAGAAGGCCGTTTCGCTCATCTGAGTTTTCCCTTCAATGGCACCATGCTGAGTGGCTATTTCCATTTTGGAAACAACCACATCTTTGTCAAGTTCCCCCTCGTTAAAGATATGTGACAAATGTTTGCTAATGGCAGGCACACCCACACCAAACAACTGTGCCATCGCTTTCTGCGTAGCCCATATCGTCTCATCCTTTATCACCACCTGTACCCTGCCTTCCTCATCAGGCAATTGATACAGTATGAATTGTATCTCGTTGTTCATTTATTCTTTATTCTTCTGTTCAAAACCATCTTATGACGAGAGACAGGTTCCTTTCGTTCTGGGGATAACAGGTGTCTTGTCTTGGCTGCTCATTCTCAACGCTAATATAAATTTTACTCCCTCATTACTCCCTCTTTACTCCTCCAAAATAGTGTCTGACAGATAATAACCTCCAGATTTACTAGAACCAGAATACTTAATAAGTCCAGCATCCTTCAAGCGTTTAACATAACGTTCAACACTCTTCACAGGAATATCTGTTTTATTACTAAGCATCGTTGTTCTTAGTCCAGGCTGCTCGTGCAAGACACATAGAATTGATGCCAGTTTTTCTTTAATTTCTTTTCCTACTCCCTCAATTACTCCCTCAATTACTCCCTCATAGTGGGACATCAAGTTTGTATCGCCTTGATTGCCCAAGTCATCGAAGTCGAAGCTATTCTCCGCTTTCTTAAACTCCACCACCTCGTTCTCATGATGGTAGCACAAATTGTTAAATGTCTCGTATATGTTCATTGCCTTATTTTTGTTTTGTTTGCAAAGGTAATCATTTTTTCAACCTAATATCATTAAATGTGTCTGTATTGTCATTAAATGCCAACCAATCTGATACAGCCTTCACCTTCTTCATAGATGGATACTTCATTATTAGACAATCTACTAAGCGTAATGTTTTATACTCCATTTCAATTAAATCCTCTACTGGAATATCTTTACGGTTAAGCATGGAGTAAAGTGTTATCAAGAGTGATTCAAACTCATTCTTATACGTATTAGGGATTAAGTCTTTTTTTACGACATCCTGAACAAATTCAATGTAGCGACTTTTATTAGAATCCATGGTAAATGCGATATAATTTAGAATTTTGCCAAAGATAGTTTTGTCAAACTTCTTTTGGAACTCTAAGTATAATGCAAAAAGCGCATCATCATCTTTACTGTAATCATTATGGAATAATGACTTTTGAATGTACTCAATAATGTCATATTTGTTGATGACAGAATTTAAACGAGATAATAAGACAAGATACCTAAAGTCATACGTTCCATATCTGATGATGACTTCAGACAAATCTTCAAGTAATAGATTATCAACATCTTGTATATCCATGCTCCTTATAAAAACTTGCAATGAAAACATCAGACTATTGCTGAATGAACGTAAGCCACCGAAAAACTCTTTTATGTCGTTCTTTTTCAGTTCATCCTCATTGGATATTAAGAAGTCTATAATTTTCTTTATGATTCTTTCTTTATGCTCAAGGGGTAAATGCTTTCCAATAGGCGTAATCATTCTTATCCCTGATTCAAAAGTAGAAATAAAATTAGAGCTATGATTATTATTGTATTCCGTCAACAAAAACTCATCAACCTGTTTGGTAATAATGGCCTCAAAACTTTTTCCTTCTTTTTTATCATCAGAAGGAATCATATTGTAAGAATACAACATATTTAAAGATGGTTTCTCAACGCCACGCCATTTCCTTATTGCTTTTGATATTTTATTTTTATTAGTTTTGCTCATGTATTGATAAGTGGCAGCTATTCTATGATAAGCTGATTCGTTAATATGTTTATTGCCTGACATGATTCCCTCATACATGATGTCTATTGCCTGTTTAGACAATGTAAATTTTCCTATTCCTGAGATATTTGGGATAAAAATATCGCTTTTGAATTCATCTGCTTTTATGGGGATATTATATAATGCTGGTGTTATTTTGGCTAATGATTCTTTAGTCATTGCATTATAAATCGTTTTTAGGAGGTTTCTATCCCCTAATCGAATTAACGCCTTTAAAAGAGGCATTAGTTTTTCCTGAGAAGCTTTTACTGACACATAACCTAACAATTTAGTAATGGCTTTTTGTCTGGCAAGTAATGCCATATTATCTTGGGCAAAAGATTCTTGCAAGCATGGAGAAAAAATATCAAATAAATAGTCTGCATCTTTACGTGGTAAATCAACCAGATGTTTTCTGTTCATAATACCACTTATTAATTTATCACAGCATCCCCTAATCAATATAGATACACTATAGAAAAACTCAAAGTTTATTAAATTACTTAAAGCTTCATTTTGTTCTTTGGTGTTAATTGAGAAGTTGAGCATCCCGAACGGGAAACCAGCATCTTCAAAAAGTCGAACTAAGCGATATGAATAAAGGTATCTCCCATCAAAGCCTGAATCGCCTTTCCATGTTGTAGTACGACTGCCAATATTAAACTCATGATATTCAAAGTATTGCTCATTATCGCCTAACTCATGCAATTTGTCCTTACAGAGATTGCAAATTGTATAAAAGTCTGCATGATAATCCATCTCGCTAAACTTCCTGTTCTTTCTGTCGTACACAAAAAGTGTCAAAATGTTTTCTATTTGAAAGCGACAGGAACTTAACAAAGGAGAATATGCATTGTTGATAATAACTAATTGAGAACGAATGGTCTGATATGTTTCATTTAGTAATTCTCTTGCCTCTTTCTGTTTTCCTATTTCAAGTAATATTAGTGCTTTCCAAATCTCTCCGATGTAATCAAATCTGGAGGGATTCCACATCTTTAAAATAACATCTACCTGTTTGTAGTCCAGTATTGAGAGTGCCATTAAGGCGCATTCATAATAAAACCTTCTTTGTAAATCTATTGGGAGATGATCTTTGGTATCTCCTATCTGTTTGACAATGTTATTGAAAGACTCCACTGCAAGCTGACCTCTATAGATAGTCAACAATGATATTTTCAAGGAATGTTTTTGCTTCCTTACCTCAGGAGAGTCATAATCATCATATTTTATGCTATCCAATTCTTTTATATACCAATCAACATTTTTTGGAGTTAAAGAAATAGACAAGCGCCAATCTAACTCATAAACAAATTGAAAGCGCAAGTCTTTTTCACTAATATTTTCTATCCTCTTTTCCAGAAAAGGGAAACTGCGGCTGCAATCGCTAAAGTTTGCATAGTAATTATCTGGCATCAGTAGCCATCCAGGATATGAAGTTCTTATTTTTTTTGCCTTTGCTATCGTTTTTTTTACATCCTCAGTTGTGTCCAAATTGATTGTAAAGCCTATATCTTCCCATAAGTCATGTTGCTGAGACTCCAGATACTTAAAAAGAAATTCAAATGCTTCTTTATATCCACGAATATTCTCTACTTCGGCAAAATTAATCACATCCAGTTTCCTAGTTTTCAATAACGTACTTTCTGCATCATGGAAAGTTTTGTCATAAGTTATCAGATAGATGGGTGAAGACAAATTACCCATTACATCCCTCAACCAGCCTATCCAACTCAAGAAATTTGGGTCATCGCCAGAAAAGCCAATTAAGCAAAAGACATTTTCGATAAGAGCTTGCCTTACAGAATTTACGAATTCGGGGTATTTTGCTGGATAAATTCGATAGTCCTCCTCTGTCATGATGAAAGGATGAATATCAGGAAAACTTCCGTGAAGTTTTATGATACGTGGACTTTGTGTATAAATCAGTGTCTCTTTATTAGTTACAATATTATAATGACGTTCTGAATCGATTGCTGCTTTTTCTAACAGACGGTCATAGTTTGTTGTAAAAACGTCTTTCCAATTAAGATTTAAGAAAGCCTTATGGATTTCTCCTGGGGCAATCCTTTCATCAGGCAAGGACTCATAAATCATTTTGTCTAATTCGCTACGTCCAAAGGAGGTCTCTACTAATGAAGCTAACCTCATTGGTGTCTTGAATGCCAAATCATCTCCAGTTGGTGTACGAGAATATAATTTCTGATAGAAAACCTTTGCCAAACTATTCCAGTCTTTCATGGAAACGGTTTCATCCATATCTGCGTTCCTACTGAATCCCGCACCAACCATAACGGAGGCATTGCCGTATGACAGGTAATTACGGATGTTGTCAAGCTTCATTCTTATTGAAGATGACAAATTGGCTTCAATTTTTTTGTATATACTCTCTTCCATTATCTACACTTTATTGTTGTATAGTTGATTCACTAACTCATCAATCTCGGTTTCTTCTGCCGAGGTATCTGCTTGAGGATTGGCTTGCTTGGTCGCAAGAATTAGTTTGGCTAAGTTCGCTATTTGCTCCTGTATTTCTTTCGGGGCAAGAGGAATTGGGATGTTGCGGATATACTCAGGATTGACATCAATATTTCCAATACCACGAATGTTGTCTAACAATTCGTTTGCACGTCTGGAATTGAGGACTCCTAATAAATAAAAGATATCGACCTTTTCAGAAAGGGCTTCCATTTCCTTTCGTTCCATAGTCGAGTACTTTTTTATGGAACCTGCAATACTCTTGTTCTTAACACCTTTCAAGTCTATCCACCTTATGCAAATTCTGTTTGTTTGATCGCATAAAATATGGTTAAGGTCGCAGATAGCCATCAATTCACCTATTTTATTAGTCAGTATTTTAGGACGATTGTACAATTCCTGAAATGTCGGCCTACTTACTTCACCAGGACATCTTTTTGTACCATACTCCAAATATCTTACTCGTTTTATTCTATATTTCTCGATGTCTTTACCTTCAATATATTCTTCACAATGAATTTCATCTTTCCGATTACTTATTAAATCTGCTTTCTTGAATTGTCCTTTTGCAACTTTCTCGTCAGCATTTAAAACCATCCCCTTACTTATATAACAATAATCTCCTAAAACTGGTGTGCCCCCTGAGCAATCCGACTTCCTTTCTTCTTGCGTCAGATTCCAAACATAAGTTTTCCGGTTCTACAGGATTTAGTGTGAGTTAACTTAACGATTTTAACACAAGGAAGTCTTTATGCAACGTCAAGTCGCCATAGAAGAAGAGTACAGCAATGCGGAATCTCTCCACATCGCGATAGCCTCTG
>Ga0256404_1011091_pt1 | contig 12210 bp, 12 predicted proteins | sample RumenRJG_01DNA_FD_185990 | JGI IMG/M metagenome (GOLD analysis project Ga0256404, IMG submission 185990) | Bovine rumen microbial communities from Lethbridge, Alberta, Canada - RJG_01 | ecosystem: Host-associated > Mammals > Digestive system > Stomach > Rumen | place: Canada: Alberta | collected... | reverse complement strand
CTACATAGAGCGCAATAGTACTTCTCTAATACCCGCAACAATTGGTTTTTAAAAGAAATATGTGAAATTTTCAAGGTGCTAAAGAAAAGGGAGGAGGGTTTAACCTCTTATTTGACCCCAACATCATCATTTTAATTTTTGTCCTGCATCTCAAATAAAACACCCAGCGTTGCTCCGGCAAGAACCCCTTCTGTTTGTTTTTGAATCTTTCGTATCTGATTTTCAAAGCTTTTATATCCGGCAAAGCGTTTATCAAATACGGCAAAAAGCTGACAAGTCCCTTCTACCGCCTCAATCACATCCAGCAGTGAATACTCTGATTGTGTTTCAGTTGAGCAGTAACTCCTTTCTGCCCTGTCCTGTCCGGCAGCGGCGATCATCCCCTTTTCTTTCAGGCTTTCACAAACACGTCCGGCAACGAGCTTCGGAGTCCCTGTCTGCATGGCGATTTCACTCAGGGTCATCCCTTTTCTCTCTCCGGTATGCCCGACATCACCGTTTTGACGTAAGCAATACAGGATTCGTATTGCGTAATCGGTATCTCTTTTGAGCTGCATGGCTGCAATACCTCCTTACTTTTATTGCTCAAGTCATATCGTTCAGAATGCCGGCGAGAATATACTCTCCCCAGGAGTATTCTGACATAAATTCGCCCTCGAAACGATCCCTTGTTCCTGTGTTTTTATCCTGCCAGTCATAATAGTCGCAGTCAAAAAGTGCAGTATTTACAAGCTGGCCTCTTTTCGTAGAAATCAAAAGATCTTCAAGATGTTCTTCCTTCAATACCTGCTTCAATCTTCTCAGAGCGTTATAATATACGGTCATCTCCACATTTCCATAGGGCCTGTCTTCCCATACTGTACTGTAGATTTCCTCGTTGCTGATTTCTTTTCCACGCCTTGTCACAATAAGCGCCAGGATTTCCTTCGCTTTTCCGGCCAAAGGAAGTGGTTTGCCGTTTCTTAAAACCAGGAAACGGCCGAATGTCTGGATGAACAGTTCCTTATGCTGCCGCTGAAGAAGAAGCCGCAGCCGCTCCATCGCCATTTCAAGGGTTTCTTTATTATACGGTTTCAGTATATAGTAGTCTCCGCCGATCTGATTAAAGTCCCATAAGTAGTTATCATGCGCAGAGACAAATACGATAATTACATCAGGCCGGATAAGTCTTAGCTCTTTTGCCAGCTGAACGCCGTTTTTGATCGGCATGGCAACGTCCAGGAAGGCCGCTTCAAAAAATTGTTCTGCCGCATAGTTCAGCGCTTTTTCAGCGGATTCAAACTGTCCGACAACGTTCAGGTCTGGAATTTCCGCAGCCAGCCTTGCGAACCTTTTCAGCATTACCGGTTCATCATCAACTATAATCGCTCTCATTGTTCTGTATTCTCTATGTCTGGCACCGTGATGATCACCGTCGTCCCGATACCAACCTCACTTTCAATCTTAACTTTTGCATGCATCATTTTATCGAGCCGAAAAATGACATTCTTTAATCCGGTTGAATCCTGCCTTCCCTCCGAAAGATCCGTCTGAAACTTCTCCACGTCGAAACCAACCCCATTGTCTTCTACCGTGATCTGCACCGTATCTTCTTTCTTTTCCGTCTGAATAACAACCAGTCCGCCCTGTTCACCCCGCTCATATATGCCGTGTCGAATCGCGTTTTCCACCAGAGGCTGAACGCTGAAAGGAAGGATGAAAAAATCCCTGAACCGGATATTGTAGAGAACATTCAGTTTATCTCCAAAGCGCATCTTCTCGATATTGACATATGCCTTGATGTTTGCCAGCTCCTGATCAAACGGGAGGGGGGCGTCATTGGCCATGGCACGAATGCAGCTTCGAAGGTGGATCGAAAAATCTCCGATCAGTTCAGACGCATATACCGGATCACTCAATACTATTTCCTGGATTGTCCCCAGCGTATTGTACAAAAAATGCGGCTGCATCTGGCTGGTAAAATTTCGAAGGCGGATCAGCTGAAGCTCATTTTCCATATCGCGAAGCTCTTTCTCTTTCCGCTGCTGCTCTGTCAGATCGTACAGAACGCAGAAGGCAAAAATATCTCCGGAAACGCTATCCTGATACAGATAGAAAACGATATTGCAGGGCTGCATCTGCCCTTCTGCCGCTTTTATTGAAAAAGATGCGGAAGCCCGTTTCTCTCCCCTTTCAAAGAACTTCATCAGATAGCTCCGGTCACTGATTTTTATAAAGCAATCTTTGCTTACGGTCACCATATGTTCCGCATGCCACTTCATAAAGGTGCTGTACGGCAATGTGCCGTTCTTTGCGGCGGCACGAAAGCTGTCAGGGAGCACAGCATGAAGGTTATAAGGAGAATGGTCCAGGATCGTGTCCGTTGTGAGATTAACCTCCAAATAGCCCTCCGCACTGGCAAGGATTGCGTCGAGGTGGCTGAGTTCTTTGCTGTGCATGGTCGTCAGCTTCTCAGCCAGTTCTTTGTCCTGCCTGAAGACAGCATCCACATTCCGGATGCCGATCAGAAAATGAGGGCGCCCTTCAACCAGTTCCTTCGTTGCCCTGAGTTTATGGTACAAAGGCTGACCATCGATCATCAGCCGGAAAACAAACGTATAAAATTTATCCCTGCTTAATCCGGCGCACAGGGCTTCTTTAGAAAGCATCCGATGGGCAAATTCCTGATCTTCAATATATATCTTTTTGAGCATATTACTTTCCAATGCATCAAAAAAATTATCTCCGTGATCTTCCAGACGTAAGGAGCTATATGAATTACTCTCATGAAAGCATTGAAAGGCAGACGTCCCGACATCGACCGCATAAATGCTCTCGTAACTTTCAAACAGCGCCTTGACAATCGCCTCATGAGACAACGCGTTGTGTTTTTTGCTGTTGACACTCATTGTTTCATTCCTTTCTCGAAAGAGAGTTCACAGGATTGCAGAACAAACTGTCAACTGATTTTTATTTTACAAAGCAGGAACTAATCGATTACTAACGCTCCTGTTTCCTGAGTTCTTCCTGCCAGGACCTCTGAAGCCGTCATCAGCAGGAGACACCCGGCCCACCCGGACCGTCTGTATTTTACATGACGGCAGAACGCCGCTGCTTGCAAAGTCCTATTCTCTCCGTAATTATTAAAAAAGAGTGATACCAGTCAAACCGGTACCACTCCGATCGGGCACATCTTTCATCTCTTTATTTTATCCAGCCCCTTCCCTTTTGACAGCTCATCCACCAGCTTATCCAGCTGTCGGATCTTTTTCATCATCGGTTCTTTGATCGTCTCCACCTTCACGCCGCAGACGGAACCGGTAATAAGTTCAGCACGGGGATTGCAGGCTGGTGCGTTCTCAAAAAATTCCGCGCAGGTCACATCAAGATTGGCCGTTCGCATATCATATCCGGTCAGCCACGCGGTTATTTCGTCAACCTCTGCCTTTGTGCGGCCTTTCTTTTCCGCCTTAGCCACCAGCAGCGAATAAACTTTGGCCATTTTCATGTCATAAACAGATTGTCTGGGCATCGTTACGATCTCCTCCTTATCGAATTCACACGTTCCTTGCGCGAATCACAACGTGGACACTGTCCCCGTCCTCTTTGTTCAGCTGTTTCCTGATCGATTTCAGGATCCCGATGATATAGCATACCTTTCCGTTCTCATCCCTCACACCCATGTTGACAATGCTGCCATCGTAAGGGATTCCATCAAATTCGGCATGGACTTTCACTCGTCCCTTCCCGAATTCTTCCCGGATATTCCATGGGAAGATGATATAAGCTCCGCCCCTGTCCGGAATTGCATGGATAATTCCGTTATATTCATACGTTTTTTGTTCCACAGATGCACCTTTCTGAGTATCCTTAAAAACGGAACGCTATCGGCCTTCCGGCACATTTATCAAAGCTCTTTTCCCATCAGGATGACCCGCTCTTCTTTCTTAAATCCGTATTTTCCGTAGAAAGCCGGCAATGCACCTTCTCCTGCCGTGATAAGATTGATTCCGACCATCCCCTGGCTTTTCACATCATCAATGCATTTTTCCATCAGCGCTGTGGCTATTCCCTGTCTCTGATAAGCCGGATCGACCGCCAGGTCATTAATTTCGAACGTGCGCCCATAGTGAAACAGCATTGATGCTCCCAGAATAAAACCGGCCACTTCATTGTTCTGAACATACTCCAGCCCATAGGATTGTTTCGATTCCATGATTTCTCTCACATGAATTTCAGCATCTTCCGGCTTCCACGGATCGTTCCACGGGGCGCCTGAAAAAGCAGCAGCATATATTTCACCATATCTGGCTGCATGATCCAACGTCATCCTTCTTATCATACAAATCCTCCCTGAAAAAACTGTCAGGATATTTCCATTATTTTTGCATCCTGCCATTTCTATAAAAATACTACATAGTTATGTAAAAAGCCACTCCGATTATGATGCCGCTTCTGAAAGAAGACAGAAACGGCATAGTAAAAAAGTCAGCGAAATGAACCGCCAGCTTTCTGAAATGTGCCTGTATACCTAAGTTCGCGATATGCACTCCTTCGATCCATCGGTGCTTCATTTTGCCGGAAATGCGGTATAAATAAGCTCCGGGCAAAGCCGCCCGGAGCCATTTTAAGCTGCCTGTATTGTATAATGACTTGAATCCTGCACCGACAGCCTGAGGCCGCTCCCGGAGAGCATTCCATCCATAACGCTTTTGCGAAGCTGATAATAAGTATGTACATCCCCACCCTGGGAAGTCCAGGCTTCGTCATGCAGATCCCTTGTCTGTGTCCATGACAGGCTCTGATCCGTGCTCTCCGTAACCAGGTTAACCTGATCACAAGGCATCCCGTTAACAAAAAAATCCTCAAACGCCTTATAGGCATCCGACGGAGTTGTTCCTGCGGGCAGAGCATACGATACGCCAAAGTTGTAAGCCCCGCGAAGAAGGGAAGAGAGATAATCCGGCTCCCGGGAAATCAGGAACAGCACCAGCGCGGCATACCGCTGCTCAGCGTCCGAAATCCGGGCCTGAAGCCAGCCGTGGATATTCCCCTCGTCGATCACCGTTTCCAGCGCCGGCACGTCACGAACATAGCTGTTTACGTCTGTAAGTCTGCCATCCTTTACGGCAGCTTCTGCCAGCTGGCGCGTGAGCTCTTCCTGTCTGCCGATCTTGCTGTAAAGCCAGTTGTGGATAGGTCCTAAAAATTTACTCATACTTTCTTACCCCCAGGTCTCTGCGATTTTCTCGTTGACGGCATCCACGACAGCAGAAGGTTCCAGCCCGTGGACGGCACAGGCGTTGGCAAGGCTTTCCGCCTGGGAAGCAGGGCAGCCGAGGCAGTGCATGCCGCTGGAGAGCAGCACATCGATAGTTTCCGGATATGTTTGAACAATCTCACCCACCAGGGTGTCGTAAGTAACATAGTTTTTCATGGGTTGTTCCTCCTTTTGTTTTCTAAGCGCATTATATCGGAAGGCTGAGGCTTTGTATGTTGTTATAACAACGCACTCGACATAAAACGGACGGCCCTTACAGACCGCCCGTTTCTATTTACTGCGCGAAATGTTTTTTTGCAAACTCCATATCCTGTACAATCTCAACGGTGCCCAGATAGTTATGCTTCTTATCCCGTACTGCCAGATAGGTAACAAGGAAGGGGCGTCCGTTTTTCTCCATCCAGACGGGAACGCTGTCTCTCAGGCCCTCCCGGAAATCCCCGATAATGCTGCGGACCATGGGCTCAATCTTCGGCGGGTGACAGGAGAACACCTCCCTGTCAATAGCCATGCCGGGTCGCTTGAACACCTTCGGTCCCTCATTAAAGAAGCGGTTTATGTTATCCGCATCCACAAATGTGATTTCCACCGGAATGGTATTCAAAAGAGCGGTAAGCTGTGCAATGGTCATATGACCGCCCGGCATGACGATTTCGCCCTCATGCGCAGGAGTCTCTGACTTTGTAAGCGGTGCTTCCGCCTCATTCCATGTTTCACCGGACACTCCCAGGCAGTCAGCATAATCCCTGGAATCCCGATAAATACCATGCCACTCCTCTTCGGAAAAATTCACCGCACAGATCGGAAAGAGGATATTGTTCTCCTTATAGATCATCTCCTCCGCCCGCTTAAGCACTGCCCGCATGCGTTCTTCCCATGCTGCGTCCTGTTCGCCGCATCTGCCAAGCCTCTCCAGTTCGTCCCTGATCTCGTCATCCACGGTCCACATGACATCGGCGGGACCGGAAATCTCATATTTCACCTTCAGGAGCGGATACAGAAGATCTCCTTTTTTCGCATAGTGGATAGAAAGCTCCCGAATGCGTGAAAACAGGTCGCCCAGTTCCTCGTGAGCATCCAGGCGATTCTTTGCTTCCGCAAGCCAGCCGGCAAGAATCGTGTTCTCCCGTGTCAGGGTATTCAGCGGATGGCCGGGAATAGCCTCCAGTGCAGCCGCGCGTTCATTTTTATTTCCGTAATCCTTCTGTGCTGCCAGTTCTTTCGCCCGCTGCACGGAAGCCATGACGTCCTTTTGCGCTGCCATCTTCCTCACTCTCTGCACGGAAGCCATAACCTCCTTCTCCGCATTGGCGATCTGTTCCTGTCTTGTGGCGCCATGGAACAGTGCGGAGTGAATGTCGCAAAGCTTCTGTACCTCCGTCAGAGGTGCGCCCTCGCGCATCAGCTCCTGCTCGGCCTGCATGATCTCGGAAGCTTCTATGCCGCTGAATTTCTCCACGAAATCTGCACGGACACTCTCCAGGGATTCACCCGCAGCCAGACGGCGCAGGTAGGCCTTAAGCTGCTCCGTGCGGGATTCTGCCGACGGCGTTTCAGCTCTTCCGGCTGTTTCAGATGTTTCGCGTGTTTCGGGTGTTTCGGATGCTCCGGCCTGTATTTCCTCCGGCATCCCGCCGGAAATGGTAAATCCTTGCTCCGTCAGCGCCGCAATCACCTTATCCATGGGAATGTTCTTCATTTTTGCTCCCTTCGGAATAGTCATCAGCTTTCCTACCGAATGGAGCATAGCGTTTTTTTTAATCTCCGTAAACCCAAGGTCCGCCATAATATTCTGAAGCTCCGGATACTCCGAGACAAGCTCGAAGACCGGGCGGCTCAGATCAATCGTTTTGTTATTCATCATCCAGTCCTCCTCACTCAATTCCTGCTGCATTCTGGATGTACCATACCGCGTTTTTCTCAAAGAATCTGTTGTCGCTACAACGAAGGTACTCTTTTTCACAAGAAAAAATACATGATTTTTCACATTGGAAATTCTATAAAAATAAGTGCAGCCGGAGTTAAGTATCCTCCAACTGCACTATTATAATACGAAATGAGCTGCATCCTATCCGGATGTCCTGAAAAATTTGTTAAAAGAAATTATTTTCTCCGGAGAATGGGCAAACCATCCGCAGAAGCACCGGGTCTTAGATGCGCCGGGCCTTTGCCCGGTGTGCCGCCCTCTATCCCATAATTCAAAAACCCGTAAGCCGGAAGAGCATCAGCTCATCTGCTGATTCATCCTCTCTCTCCTGGGTCAATGCCAGAAGCACAGAGCCATCCTCCATAAGCTGCATATCCTCCAGCCAGGGATAATCGGTCCCCAGAAGATCCTTCACCTGTATAACACCGATGAAGTTGCCGTCCTTTGACCAGAAATACAGCCGTCTCATATTTCCATCTGCCGCCATAAAACCATTGGCTGTTTCCACCATGCCGGTGATCCATCCCAGACAGTCGGGATCGCTGATTTCACTTCCCCCCAGCAGCATCCGCTGGTTTCCTTCACTGTCATACACGGCGATCTTTGTGTCGGCACTTTCATCCGCCAAATTCCCTGCCACCAGAATATGCTGGTCTGTGACCGCTACATCCTGAAGCATCTTGAAGATCCCCTGGCGCGCCTGATCGTCCGTCAGACCGGTCAGTATCCATGGCTCCGCGCTCAGGCTGTCCCCATGATTCGTGACCCGCTGGGTGTCACTGTTTACCCAGAAACTGATCCCCCACTGGCCGGAAGGATGCATCACAAGGTCCCCGCTGATTGTTGTCTGCATGACCTTCTGGCCGTCCTTCACGCCAATGACCTCAAAAATGCCCTGGGAAACATAGAGCATCCCGGACTGGTCCGCCGACAGATACTCGTAATCATCATCCAATTCCAAAGAAGAGACAAAGACCAGTTCTCCGGTGCTGTCATCATAGGCCGTGAGCTTATCTGCATACAGATGATATACCGTGTTTCCTATCCTGGCGATCTGGTGGTCCATGATTCCCTGCACGGCCTGGGATTCCTGAAACGGGAGATACACGGGGGTGATCGTATAGCTGCCCGCCATCTGAGGCGCAAGCTTCGGCGTAAAGGGCTGCCCCTCCCAGGGCCAGGGCGGATCCACGTTCCCCTCGTCTGTGAGGGTCAGGGATATCCCGCTCAGCAGATCGCTCACCGCGCTGTTCCCTCTGTCGCCATCGACAGAAACCGTGTAGGAAACACCCGAGGGCACATGCCGGTACAGATACACGGGAATGCCCTCCTCCCCGCTTTCCGGTACGGCGAAGGAGACCCCGCTGATGGAAACTGTCCGGGCACTGCCATCGGCGTAAGATTCCAGGGAGATATCCCTTCCGATCAATGTGTCTCTGAAGGAGTCGGCATCCTCCCGTGTGGCCGTCACTCTGACCGTCGTATCCGCCGCCTGAAGATCCTCTCCGGTGTAAAACAGAGCCTTCGCGTAGCTCTCCTCATCCGAGATGCTCTCTTCATCCGCTGACCAGCCCTGCGGATAATCTACCGTAAACCATCCTGTTTGAATACTGCCTGACTGGCCAAAAGCCACCAGCCCCAGAACAAGGCTCAGCAAGCCTCCCAGTCACATGGTGAATCTGATCTTTCTGTTCATACCTTCCTCCCCGGCTTCTTTGTTGACATCCCTGTCGTTGGTATCGCTGTCCTCTGATGTTGAATGTTCCCTGCTTCGAACGGTTTTCTTACTGCCTCAGGCTATAATTGTTCCACTCCGGATTCGTATCATTTGCCTCATCGTGATATGTCAGGATGAGATACGGGTCAGCCCCGGGATAGATCCTGTACTGGTACGTGAATTCATAATCGCCGTCCCTGAGCGTCGCTGTTCCTTCTGTCTCACCGTCCTGCGCCAGCGTTACCGAATCCGGTGTATAGGTATGCTCATAATCCATCATCCCGGCCATCTTTGCCACCACCCCGCTCAGATTGCTCAGGTCTTCCTTCAGCGTAAGATCGTCCCACAGCTGAACATATTCCGCTCCCTCATAGCTGTTTTCAAACCCGTATTTCTCGTCGGTCCATTTGATATTCACGAAGTTGTCTGCCGTGATCTCATAGGTTCCCTCGATATGCTCCGGGTCGGCGTATTCGTTGCCAGGCCAGTCCGCCGTAAAGGTTCCTCCGGCCGGATCCAGCGTCACTTCATAATCATTCCCGTAACTGTTCTTTTTCAGATACGCCGCAATCACCTCTGCCGTGTTGTCCGCTTCGCTCTTATAAACATAGGGATTTTCCCTGGCTGTTTTTGCTGCTTCCTGATGTTCCTTGTCGGACATGTCACCCAGAAGAGCATCCCAGTCCGTATCCTCCTGAATCAATTCCCTTCCCAGTACAAGGTAAGTATTATCTCCCGCGTCGCCGAGGACCTCCCCATCCACTTCATCGATGATCATGGCAGAGTCATCCTCCCCGGTGACCTGGATCTTCCCATCATCGAATGCCCAGGTAAGCGTCATCGTCTCCTCTTCCTCCGCCTCGTCTCCGGATTCCTCTGTCTGGAGAGGTGTAATCTTCGCCTGACCCGTTCCGTCCTCCTCCAGCTGCAGGGTATAGCTGGCCCCCATCAGGGAAGCCACATTCATCTGTGCCCCGTCCGGGCCCTCCTTCATATAGTTAATGTACCATTCTCCCAGGTACTCCGCAGGGTCCCCGATCTGTGCCCCGGCATCCGGTGCATAGACCAATACTGCTGCCAAAACCAGTGCCGCTGCCGCCATTGTCTTTTTCATAATCCTCGTCCTCCTTTATGCCTTGTGACGTTTATATTTCTGCTATTTCATATTTCTATTCCTCTATTTCTATTTCTCTATTTCTTGTTTCTCTTTCTTTATTTACTTCTCTTTACTTTCCTGTTTATCATCCTCTGCCTGGAAATGCTATGGCACCCGGTCCACTCTTTTCCTGCCTATACGCAAAAGTAGCGTGGATCTACCATCGGAAACGTCTCCGTTGATCCGGTAGATTCACGCTACCAACCTGTTTTCATGTTTTGTTTGCGTCTTAACGCTCTGTTTGCTGATTGTTCGGGCTGTTCTCACCGCCCTCACCCAAAAGCTCCTCCAGCCGGCCGCACCGCCGGAACAGATCGATGACCAGCATCAGTTCATCCCGGGAAGCTACCTGGAGCTTGCGGTAAAGGTTACCGCTATGCTTGCGTACCGTACTCATGCTGATGCAGGCCTTCTCCATAATCTGCGCCGCGTCAAGGCCCTGTGCATAATAGCGCAGAACGCTTCTCTCCGCCGCTGTCAATTTCTGCGAACGGGAACTAAACTGACAGAGCAGCTCCCCGATCTCCGGCGGCAGTTCATTGCCTCCTGCCCGCTGTGCCGCTTTTGTCTGAAGGAACTCCATCAGCGTGTCAATCTCAGAAACACCGCTTTTCTGACCGCCGGAGGATGCTCCGTTCCGGATTGCCTCCAGACTCCGGGAGATCGGCGATGCAAACCGCCAGGTCAGATAAAAAGAAAGCGCCAGCAGCAAAAGAAGGATCAGAAAAAAAACGGATGCAATCTGAAGCCTGGCCGCCCGGGCTGCCTCATGAAAGCTGCGTTCTGAAAGCAGCAGCACAGTCCCCAGGTCCTTTCCTTCGGTATCCTTCGTCTCCAGACGGCGATGAAGGCCTGCATACGTCTGCCTTGTCCCCTGATAATAGTTAAAATACCGTCCCCGCGATGCCTTCAGCCGGGGAAAATCGTCCATGTACACGTCGCTGGACACCATGCCCTCCCCCGGCTCCACCATATCCTCCGACACAGGCGCAAAGACGAAGATCGTTTTGCCAAAGCGGCTGTCCGGAGCCGGATAGGAGAGGGAAAAATACAACGAGCTGATCTCCACTCCGCAGACGCCGCAGGGTTTTCCGCTGCCGTCAAGAATCGGTACACTCAACAGCATCACCCGCTCCCAGGTCTGGGGAAGAGTAAAGCAGGCGGTCCAGGCGTATGAGTTCGCCAGACGCTTCACCGGGCGGGTCATCATCGTCTCATAGCCCGGCAGACGAGACACATCAAACTCCAGTTCCCAGCGGTTATGCAGCTCCAGATGCTCGCTCCGGGCTATGCCCGGCATCCCCCGGAAATAGACCACGTCCTTCCCGGTGGTATTCCTGCCGTTCACATTCGCGTACCGCAGATACATGCCGCTTCTGGACTTCGCGGCGCTCTCCAGCGACGTATTAACCGTGGCATCAAGGACAGCATAAACTCCACTGCACTCACCTATCTGCAGGGTAGCGGACAGCTTTTCGTAGAAAGCTCTCTGCAGCTGCTCCAGCATATCCGGCTGGTCATTCAGGTCCTTCACGCTCTTCCCCCTGATCTCCAGCTGCTGGGTCAGCACACTGCTCAGCTGTCTTGACAGCGCAAGGCTCTGAGCTGTCAGATCATCGATCTGATGAGACAGGGATGAATCCATATAGGACAGCTGATACTCCAGATATTCTTTCAGCTCGCGCTCCTGATGGGAAAACGCACCGGTAAAACTGAGCAGAAACAGCATGAAAAAACAAACCGTCAGCAGCATGACTGCCCAATATAAGGTCAGTCTGCGGCGCAGACTGACGCTCCTGTTCTTTGACAATCGAGTCAGCTCAAACAGCTTTCTGATCTTCTTCTTCATTTTCCGGCACCATTATGCGTAACGGCTCTTCAGCTGATCCAATATCTCATCAGCCGTTTTGCCCAGCTCTGTTTGCCGGCTTCCCGCCTCCCGCCAGGCATTTCTCCCAGCCATCAGCAAAAGCCTGACATTCTCCTCAAAATCAGTTTCCAAATCCAGATACGTTTCCAGCTGTGGAGCCGTATAGAATGCATACTCCTGCTGCGTTTTACGAAATGCCTGATACAGCTCCCTGTATTTCGATGATGTCAGTCTGCTTACCGCACCGGGCAGAAAGTCATCAAAAGCCTTCTGTGTCACC
>Ga0256404_1011089_pt1 | contig 12213 bp, 13 predicted proteins | sample RumenRJG_01DNA_FD_185990 | JGI IMG/M metagenome (GOLD analysis project Ga0256404, IMG submission 185990) | Bovine rumen microbial communities from Lethbridge, Alberta, Canada - RJG_01 | ecosystem: Host-associated > Mammals > Digestive system > Stomach > Rumen | place: Canada: Alberta | collected... | reverse complement strand
GATAGCATAACCTTTAAGTTTTATGCTATAAAGGTACAAAAAAATCTGCACATAGCCAAATTATTTCATGACTATGTGCAGCCTTTAATTGTTAAAAAGAGTCTATAGGGACTTTTTCAGTGCCCTCAAATTCACAGGCTATTTTCTTGATAATCCAAATCAGCTTCTACGACGAAACGGACTTCATCGGGATCGAGGTGGGACAGTTTTTCTTTCTCTGCCTGTTTGCACAGATAGCCAGCCACATCATCGATATCGACATCCACCTCGTCATCATCAGACTCCAGGATACCACTCTCATAGAAATAGGTAGCGATGGTGTCAAGCATCCACACCAGTTGGTCGTCGGTATACAATTCCTTCAAGTCGCTGGGCAGCTGCTCACGGATAAACGCTATCTCGCGCTTATTCTCCTCCTGATCCTGTAGCAGTTCTTCGTCAAAAGTTGCCATAATCAGAGCATTGCTTCAATTTTCTCAATGAACTTATCCTTAGACTGGGCGCCCACGACCTTATCTACCTGAACACCACCTTTAAAGAACAAGATAGTAGGGATATTGCGGATACCGAACTCTGCAGCCAGATCCTCATTCTCCTCTACGTCGCACTTACCAACAACGATCTTTCCATCGTATTTTTCTGCCAGTTCAGAAAGGATTGGAGACACCATACGGCAGGGACCACACCATGTAGCCCAGAAATCCAATACCAGGGGCAGATTACCATTCTTCAGAGACTCAAAGTTCTCATTTGTTACTTGTACTTCCATATACTTTAGTTTTTATTTAGGGTTATTATGTGTCAATATCAACCATGCAAACACCGTGCCATTAATTAATCTTATAATCCAATGCCGGATTTTCATCAATGAAATCAATAATCTGCTGTCTCACATCAACGGTCCTGTTCTGCGAACGGAGAAGCACGCGATGCTTGCCAGTAGAGTCGCGCAACTGGAAATAGAGCCGGGTATTACCCGGACACTCAGCAACAAGATTATTGAGTTCCTCTACCACTTGCTCATTCATCTCCTCATGGTCTGTAACCACGAAGATTGTAAGACGATCGATAGCCTTGTCCTTCACGCTCTGCAGATACTCCACATTGGAAATCTTGAGCTCCAAAGCATCCGAGTATTGGAAACGCGGTTTCATCTTACCTGTCACATAGACAGTGGCACCCTCGGTAAACATACCATTCAAGGTACCCCAGTCTTGTCCGAAAAGTGCCAACTCACCCGAGCCGTCAAAATCTTCTATCGTGACAAAGCCACAAGGCTCACCTCGTTTTGTGAACTTTGAACGGACTGCAGTAACGATACCGCCAAAGATAACATCCTGCCGGTCCTTGAGCGAACTGACGTCAGCCAATTCACTACACTTAGTATTACACAGGTTCTCAAGTATGATACGATACTCATCCAGCGGGTGTGCCGACAAGTAGATACCTACAAGGTCACGTTCCTTATTCAGGCGTTCTATATCACTCCAGCGCACATCCGTCTTTGGTACAGGCGGTGTAGCAATCTCCACATCATCGAAACCTCCGAAGAGAGAATTGACGGCCTGCTGCTTTTCAATCTGATAGGTCTGGCCATAGCGCACCAACGTATCAATAAACATCTCTCCCTTATTATTCTCAGCAAAGAAAGCCTCACGGCGAATACCAAAGCTGTCAAATCCGCCACTCAGCGCCAGTGATTCAAATGCCTTGCGGTTCACGCTGGAGAACGGTATACGCTGTGCGAAGTCGTAGATATCCTTATAAGGACCGTTCTTCTCGCGCTCATTAATAATAGCAAGAGCAGCGCCATCACCCAGACCCTTGATAGCAGCCAAACCGAAACGGATCTCACCCTTATGGTTCACACCGAATTTCTGATACGACTCGTTCACATCAGGACCCAGTGTCGCGATGCCCATCGACTTACACTCATCCATCAGTTTGGTGATTTCAGTAATCTGGTCACGACGACGACTCATGATGGCAGCCATAAATTCGGCAGGATAGTTAGCCTTCAAATAGGCCGTCTGATAAGCCACCCATGAGTAGCAGGCGGCATGCGACTTATTGAACGCATAAGAAGCAAACTTCTCCCAGTCGGCCCAGATTTTATCGAGCACCTTCGGATCGTGACCATTTTTCTTTCCGCCTTCGATGAATTTAGGCTTCATCGCATCTACGATATCCTTTTTCTTCTTACCCATGGCCTTACGAAGAGCGTCACTCTCGCCTCGGGTGAAGTCGGCCAGTTGTCGAGAGAGCAACATCACCTGCTCCTGATACACCGTGATACCATAGGTATCTTTCAGGTATTTCTCCATGCAGGGAATATCGTATTTGATTTCCTCGTTACCGTTTTTACGAGCGATAAACGAAGGGATATAGTCCATTGGGCCCGGGCGATAGAGGGCATTCATAGCGATAAGGTCTTCGAAGACCGTAGGATGCAACTCGCGCAAATATTTCTGCATACCATTCGACTCAAACTGGAACGTACCAATGGTGCGTCCCTGCTGGTAGAGTTCGAACGTTTTGGGGTCGTCGATAGGAATATGGTCGAGGTCAACATCGATGCCACGCGTCTGCTTGATAACAGCGCAGCATTCCTTCATCTCGGAAAGCGTCTTCAGTCCCAAGAAGTCCATCTTGATCAACCCCGTTGATTCAATCACGTGACCATCATACTGCGTACAGTTGGTCTTCATATCCTTGAAGTCCGGGTCGTCGGCAGTAGAGACGGGCACCCAGTCACTAATCGGGTCACGGCATATAATAAAACCACAGGCATGAATACCCGTACCACGCACCGTGCCCTCCAACATCTTCGCATACTTAATCGTATTTGCCAGTGCAGGATCTGTGCTGGCCTCAGCATCACGAAGTTCGGGTGTGCATTTGATAGCGTTGGGCAGATTCATCTTCATACCATCAGGCAGACGGTCAGGAATAGCCTTACACAAGGCATTTGAAATAGACAGGGGTACCTTCTCAACACGTGCCACATCCTTAATGGAGTTCTTTGTGGCCATAGAGGCATATGTGATAATATGCGCACAGTTCTCGTGGCCATACTTATCCATCACCCATTTCAGCACCTTTCCGCGTCCATCATCATCGAAGTCGGTGTCAATATCAGGAAGCGAGATACGGTCGGGGTTCAGGAAACGCTCAAACAGGAGGTCGTATTTCAAGGGGTCAATCTTCGTGATACCCAAGCAATAAGCCACCACAGAACCGGCAGCCGAGCCACGTCCTGGTCCTACCCACACATCCAGTTCATCGCGTGCCGAGTTGATGAAGTCCTGCACAATAAGGAAGTAACCTGGGAAACCCATGGTCTTCATGATATGCAGTTCAAATCGGATACGGTCGTCAACCTCCTTGGGTAATGACGAGTGCAGAATGGTGTATGAGGATTGGGGATTGCCAGTATCAACCTCTACCTTCTCAAGCACCAGCTCCTCGTTGGGCAGATAGCGTTCCTTACCTCCCTTATATGCCAGTTCTGCCAGGAAGTCGGCTTCAAACTTAATACGGTAGAGTTTGTCGTAGCCGCCCAACTTCTTGATTTTCTTTTCACCATCTTCGCGCGACATGGGATTATCTCCATTCTCGTCGCGTGTAAACTCCTCATAGAGTTGCTCCTCGGTGATACGCTGACGCCACTGCTCCTCGGTGCCGAAACTTTCCGGAATGGGGAAGAATGGCATGATGGGGTCGTGGTCTATAGAATAGATCTCGCACTTTTCCAATATCTCCAACGTATTGCTCAACGCCTCTGGCACATCGCTGAAGATCTCGTTCATCTCGGCCTTGGTCTTGAACCACTCCTGCTTGGAGTAGAGCATACGTGTGGGATCATCAAGGTCCTTACCTGTAGAAAGACACAGCAAGTGGTCGTGAGCCTCAGCATTCTCCTGCTCCACGAAGTGCACATCATTAGAGCATATCAGCTTAATGCCATACTCTCGAGCCAGTTTAATGAGCACCTTATTAGCTTGCTGCTGCAGGGGGAAAGTCTCACGATTGGCACGCACCGTGGGATCTTTCACCTCGTGGCGTTGAAGTTCCAGATAATAGTCCTCGCCAAACACGCGGTGATACCACTCCACCGCCTCGCGGGCACCAGCCATATCGCCTTTCAGGATTTTTGCAGGCACCTCGCCAGCAATACATGCCGAACAGACAATCAAGCCCTCGTGATACTTCTCCAGATCCTCACGGTCGGTACGAGGACGCATATAGTAACCATCTACCCACGAGTTCGACACCAACTTAATCAGGTTCTTATAGCCCTTATAATTCTTGGCTAAAACAATAAGGTGATAACCGCTCTGGTCCTCCTTACCTCGACGTAAGGACTTCGAGCCATGACGCGATACATACATTTCGCAACCAAAGATAGGAATAAAGGGGTCCAAACCTTCTTTCTTGCGACTTTTGTTCACACCGATACAATAGTCGTGAAACTCCTTGATGCCAAACATATCGCCATGATCGGTGATAGCCATGCCTCGCATGCCATCACGGACAGCCTTGTCAACCAGATTCTTTATCTTCGACTGTCCGTCAAGTATAGAATAATAAGTATGTACGTGTAAATGTATAAAATCTTCCATGAAATCCTCAAATTGGAGTTCAAAGTTACGTTGAAAAGTTGATATTACCAAAAGAATAGCCCAAAAAGTTTGTTAATTGACAAAAAAGCATTACCTTTGCATCGAAATTGTGTATTTCACTACCAACCATGGGAGAAAGAATCAAAAAATTAAAAAAAATACGTATCCATCGCGAAGGAACAGAGGAACTGCTTTATAGCATGTTTATCCTTGTTGCTATCGCTGTAGTGTTGTGGCGTACATCCGATACGCTGACTATCATTCCCTTTATCCTCTTTGTAGCCATTTTTGGCATGGCATGGCTGTTGATGCTCAACTTCTATCGCTGCCCTATCCGCTATTTCAATGATGACACGACAAAAACTGTTGTAGCACCTGCCGATGGTAAGATTGTGGTGATTGAAGAGGTGGACGAGGACGAGTATTTCCACGACAAGCGACTGATGATGAGTATTTTCATGAGTCCGCTGAACGTGCATGCCAACTGGTTCCCCGTTGACGGACAGGTCAAGTTTGTCAAACACTTTGACGGCAACTACCACAAGGCTTGGCTGCCTAAGGCCAGCGAGGAGAACGAGCATGCCGACATCATGATAGAAACACCTGACGGCCAGGAGGTTCTGGTACGCCAGATTGCCGGCGCCATGGCACGACGTATCGTGACCTACGCCAAGAGCAATGAAGACTGCTACATTGACGAGCACCTGGGATTCATCAAGTTGGGCTCACGCGTGGACGTTTACCTGCCACTTGGTTCTACACCATGTGTCAAGATGAAGCAGCCCACTACTGGTGACCAGACGGTGATTGCAAAACTGCCTTAATGATATGAAGAAGCATATTCCCAATATGATTACATGCTGCAACCTGATTTCGGGTTGTATAGCCACCTATTGGGCTTTTCAGACCGAATTTGAATTAGCGCTGCTGTTTATTGTCATTGGAGCCGTGTTCGATTTCTTTGACGGTATGACGGCCCGTCTGCTTCACGTCAGTTCGCCCATAGGTAAAGAGCTTGACTCCCTGGCCGATGATATCACCTTTGGTTTTGCACCATCGGCCATCATCTTCAGTTTTCTTCAGAACATGTGCGCCAACGCGGGCGAGACAAGCATCATTAACGACCTGTTGCCTTATGCCGCATTCGTCATGGCAGCCTTTTCTGCACTTCGTCTGGCTAAGTTCAACCTTGACGAGCGCCAGACTATGGGATTCATCGGATTACCAACACCTGCCAATGCTCTGTTCTGGGGTTCACTTATCGTAGGCGCTGGCGATTTCCTTGCTTCATCACCCTACTCTGTTTACGGTGTTATTGCAGCGGTATTCATCTTCAGTTATCTGCTGATAGCCGAGATTCCCATGTTTGCCTTGAAATTCAAGACCTGGGGATGGAAGGGCAACGAGGTGAAGTATATCTTCCTGCTGACCAGCATCATACTGCTTGCATTCTTGGGAGTAAGCGGACTGGCTGCTGTGATTGCATGGTACATTCTGCTTTCGATTCTCACACAACGCAAATAATCCGTCTTTCTGCGTAGCCTATGGAGTTTTTTCTCATCATATTCGTCGTTTTCATCCTCATTGTTGCAGCCGTCTTGCTTGTAGCACTCTACTACCTGCGCAAAGGCTACCGCTTTATCAAGCGTATGACCAACGGTGAGATGACCGAGGAAGAGTTTGAACGTCTGTCAAAGAAAAACTACAGGAGAAGAGACAACGAAGGATTTGATTTTGATGCCGACTACTTCAAGACAACTGACAAGAAGCAGAAACAAAAGAAGCAGAACCAGCAGCAGTCCTCCAGCCGTACCTTCCGTACTGCCGAAGGCATCACCATTACCGATCAGCGCACGTCAAACAGGGACAAAAAAATATTCGCCCAGGACGAGGGCGAATATGTTGACTTTAAAGAGGAGAAATAAAAAATTTAGTTGTGCACCAGAGTGCCAATCTCCTCTCCATCCATCACTTTCTTCAGGTTGCCCACGATATCCATATTAAAGACATAGATAGGCAGATTATTATCCTGACACATGCAGATGGCAGTGAGGTCCATCACCTTCAGACCACGTGCCAACACCTCCTTATACGTGATATCATTGAACTTTGTTGCGGTAGGATCCTTCTCAGGGTCAGCCGTATAGATACCATCCACACGTGTACCCTTCAGCATCACGTCGGCCTCAATCTCAATGCCGCGCAGCGACGAACCGGTATCGGTAGTAAAATAAGGCGAACCCGTACCTGCAGAGAAGATGCATACCTGTCCCTGCTCCATCGCCTCGATAGCCTTCCACTTGGTGTAGAACTCACCGATAGGCTCCATGCGGATAGCCGTCAGCACCTTATTCTTAACACCGATAGCACCCAGGGCTGACGACAGTGCCAAGGAATTGATTACCGTTGCACACATACCCATCTGGTCACCCTTCACACGGTCGAAGCCTTTCTGCGAGCCACTCAATCCGCGGAAGATATTGCCGCCGCCAATGACGATGCCAATCTGCACCCCCATCTCGGCCACTTCCTTAATCTGCTGAGCATAGTCACTCAGACGCTCAGGGTCGATACCGAAGCCCTGCTTTCCCATCAGGCTCTCGCCCGATAGTTTAAGAAGAATTCTTTTAAATCTTGCCATATTCTTTATATTATAAATGTTACTTCCTTAAATGCATATCGCCGTTGCGTACCGTTATCATCACGCAACAGCAAATGTCCGTCGGCCTCAACATCGACCAACTCTGCCATAAATGCTCCTTGCTTATCTGTGTATGGATGGAAGCCTTTGCGACGATAGAGGCGCGCCAGATATCGGGCTTTCACATCCTGCGTCATATACTGTTCAAAACGGGCAAGGATATCCCTCAGCAACTGTTCGCGATCTGTATCTTCGGCATGTATCTGTTTCAAGGATACAGGATTCGGCGCGTCACTGAAAAACTGCTCTTGATTAACGTTCAGCCCAATACCGATGATGCAGTCCTTGATGCAGCCGCCCTGCAACCTGTTCTCAATCAGGATGCCACCCAGTTTCCCATTACGCCAATAGATATCATTGGGCCATTTGATACTCACATCACCAATATATTGTTCCAGCGCATCAAAGATAGCCATTGAGATAGCCATTGAGATATGGAACTGTTTCATCACAGGCACCTCAACAGGATGTATCAGAATAGAAAAAAGCAAATTCTTACCCCGTTCGCTTTCCCATTTATTGGTGCCACAGCCACGACCAGCCGTCTGGTAATCGGCAACGACCACCATATCGCCAGAACCGTTTTCTTTTATCCAACGATTAGTGGAGTCTGTCTCATCAATATGAATAATTTTCCATTCCACGATGCAAAAGTACAAAAAAAAATTGTACTTTTGCATCATGGAAGAGAAAAATAAGGATGAAATGTATATGCGCAAGGCACTGGCCGAGGCTCAACAAGCCTATGAAGCCGGCGAGATACCCATCGGCGCCATTATCGTTTGTAAAGACCGTATCATAGCCCGTGCCCATAACCTCACGGAGACACTCTGCGATGTGACAGCCCATGCCGAGATGCAAGCCATCACGATGGCGGCCAACGAGTTGGGCGGGAAATACCTGACCGACTGCACCCTCTATGTCACCGTAGAGCCCTGCCCCATGTGTGCAGGCGCCATCGGGTGGGCACAGGTGCCACGTATCATCTATGGCGCTGCCGACCCCAAGCGCGGTTTTCGGGAGTATGCCCCGCGCGTGATGCATCCAAAGGCAGAATGCAAAGGCGGCATCCTTGAGGAAGAATGCCGCCAACTGATGCAAGATTTCTTTAAAAGCAGACGCTGAGCCTGCTTTTTTTTATTTTACCTGAACAACCAGATACTTGCTGGTGCTCCAGAACTGCTGCGGATTTGTGATACGCAGAACATACTGCTTATTGGCATCGCGTTCCAGTGTATAAGAACCTGCAGGATGGTTGGTGAGCAGCTTGGCGTCGCGCGACATCAGTTTGATTTCCTTGTCTACGCGGATATCAATCTTCGTAAAGTAGTTCTTATTGAAGTTGCCCTGCAGCACCTCGCCACTCTTCAGGATATTCTGCTCCTTCAGCTCGCGCTTCGTACCAAAGACATACCAGGCCGTATTCAGTTCCTTGTCCTGCTGACTGATGGTCTCCTCCTTACGGGCCTTGTCATCTTTCAGGGTAGTCACATCCTCGTTCAACTGACTCACCTGTTCATCCAGCTCGGCAATATGGATATCCTTGGCTTCCAGTTCCTGACGCAGCACAGCCAGCTCACTCTCCTTGGCTTCCAACTGGGCTGTCAGGTTCTCAAGCGTCTTGCGCAACTGCTCGCTGGCGGTATTACTGTCGCGCAAGCGCAGGCGCAGCTTATTGATGAGGTCCTTGTTTTGGGTCATCGTCTCGTTGATAAACTGCATATTCTCACGGATACGCTGAGCGGCATCGGCACCCTCGCCACGACGCTCCACCGTCACGCGACCCTGAGCCTCGTTGATAGCACGGAAACCATCCTCAATGGTATTGAGGGTTTCAAGCATATCATTAATCTCGTTGTCCTTTTGTACATTCACACGATTCAATGAGTCGATACGCTGATTCAGATCAGCAGTCTCACGTGTGTTGGTCTTGTCCTTACACGATGCTAAAGCCAACAAAGCCAAAGCAAAAAATAAAAACTTTCTCATATTCTTCTTTTTATTAATCTTTCGTTTTACCAGCAAGCACGATGACTATCTCGCCACGTGGCTCTGTCTCTTTGAAATGGGCAATCACTTCCTCCAAGGAACCTCTGACGCTTTCCTCGTGCACCTTCGATATCTCGCGGCATACACTCACCTGACGATCAGCGCCATACACCTCAGCAAACTGCTCCAGCGTCTTCACCAACCGGTAAGGCGACTCATAGAAAATCATCGTACGCTCCTCGTCTATCAGGGATTCCAGTTTCGTCTTACGTCCCTTTTTCTGGGGCAGGAAGCCCTCAAAACAGAAACGGTCACAAGGCAGTCCGCTGCTTACCAAAGCAGGCACAAATGCCGTGGCACCAGGCAACGTCTGCACCTCAACGCCAGCACGTACGGCCTCGCGAACGAGGAAAAAGCCTGGATCGCTGATACCAGGTGTGCCGGCATCGCTGATTAAGGCGACAGTCTGACCTGCCAGCAATCGCTGAACGATACCTGCGCTCGTACCATGCTCGTTGAACTTATGGTGCGACATCAGCTGGTTCTTTATCTCAAAATGCTTCAGCAGGATGCCCGACGTACGGGTATCCTCAGCCAGCACCAGATCTGCCTCTTTCAGAATACGGATGGCGCGTAGCGTCATATCCTCCATGTTGCCCACAGGCGTGGGTACAATATACAATATTCCCATTTCGGTTGCAAAGGTAAACAAAAAAGTGAAAAGTGAAGAGTGAATAGTGAAAAATTTGCTGCCGCAGGAAAAAAATCTCAATTCTCAATTCTCAATTCTCAATTAAATTATTATCTTTGCACCATGATTACATATCCAGCAACAGGCGAAGCACACCGCCCTGGCAGAATAGAAGTAGTGTGCGGCTCGATGTTCTCGGGCAAGACAGAAGAATTAATACGCCGTATGCGACGTGCCCAGTTTGCCAAGCAGCGCGTTGAGATTTTCAAGCCCGCCATTGACGTAAGATATTCTCAGGAAGACGTGGTAAGCCACGACCAGAAACATATTCAGTCCACCCCAGTTGACTCGTCAGCCAGCATCCTGCTGTTAGCCGAAGATATCGAGGTAGTAGGTATTGACGAGGCACAGTTCTTCGATGAAGGCATCGTTGAGGTCTGCAATCAGCTGGCCAACCGTGGCGTACGCGTCATCATCGCAGGACTGGACATGGACTTCAAAGGCGTTCCCTTTGGTCCCATGCCCGCATTATGCGCCATTGCCGACGACGTGACCAAGGTGCATGCCATCTGCGTGAAATGTGGCTCACTGGCCTACGTCAGCCATCGTAAGGTACTCTCCGACAAGCGTGTACTGCTGGGTGAGACTCAGGAATACGAACCCCTCTGCCGCGAGTGCTACCAGAAAGCGATACAGGAAGACAACCTAAAGAAATAGAAATGTACGATAAACCTATCACCTTCGACAAGTTTGTACGCTGGATGGGCTATGGCCTGCTAATCCTGGCTATCATCATCCTGGTCAATTACCTTGGTAGCGTACTGCTACCTTTTGCTGCGGCATGGCTATTAGCCTACCTGCTCTACCCCATGGTAAAGTTCGTGCAATACAAGCTTCATGTGCCTGGACGTGTTTTAAGTATTGTCGTCACATTGATAGTTGTCATCGCCATCCTTACAGGCATCGCATGGCTTATCATCCCACCCATGATTGAGCAGTTTGAAAGACTCAGCGAGCTCGTTACCGCCTACATACAGACCACGGCAAAGATCGACAGCATCCCCGATGCCATCAGCCAGTGGACACAAGAGCATCGCAGGGATCTGGAGACCTACATGCGAAGTGAGAACTTCACCGAAGGCATCAAAGACGCCCTACCCCAGATGTTCAGCGTGGTAGGCAAGACTGCAAGTATCCTTATCAGTATTGCGGCATCACTTATCACCCTGCTGTATATGTTCTTCATTCTCATGGACTACGAGTACCTGACGGAGAACTGGATCAAGATATTTCCCAAGAAGAGTCGTCCGTTCTGGAGCGTACTGGCCAAGGATGCCGAGCGTGAACTGAGCAACTATATCCGCGGACAAGGCCTGGTGGCCTTCATCATGGGTGTACTGTTCTGCATAGGCTTTACCATTATCGATTTCCCCATGGCCATTGGCCTGGGAATCCTTATCGGTATCCTCGATCTGGTACCCTACCTGCACACCTTCGCATTGATTCCTACAGCCCTGCTGGCCCTTCTGAAGGCAGCCGATACAGGACAGAATTTCTGGATTGTCTTTGCCATGGCAGTAGCCGTCTTTGCCGTCGTCCAGGTGATTATCGACCTCATCGTAACCCCCTACGTCATGGGCAAGGCCATGCGCCTCAACCCTGCCATCCTGCTGCTGTCGCTATCCGTATGGGGTGCCCTGCTTGGCTTTATCGGGCTCATCATAGCCTTGCCAGCCACCACCCTGTTGATAGCTTATTATCAGCGCTATATAACCCGTGAAAACGAGGAAATTATCACTGAATCAGAAAAATCATCCGAATAAATTTGGCAGGTTCAAAAAAAGTTCGTACCTTTGCACCCGCTTTTCAATAAAAAGCACTAAGGTTGATCCGCTAGCTCAGTCGGTAGAGCACAACACTTTTAATGTTGGGGTCTTGGGTTCGAACCCCAAGCGGATCACCAAGAACAATCCGCAAGAAACTGAATAACAGTCGCTTGCGGATTTTTGCATCTATAAAGATTTGTACCTTTGCACCCTAAATGGTTTCAACAATAAGAAAAATGAAGGAAATTTGAAAAAATATATCGTTTTGCTTAGTTTTTCGGTTCGCTGAATCGTCCTTGTTGTGTATGAATGATAATTATGACGAAAAAAGAATTTGAAGACATATACCGTCAGCATTATGCCAGGATGTACCGTCTGGCAAGG
>Ga0256404_1011088_pt1 | contig 12213 bp, 14 predicted proteins | sample RumenRJG_01DNA_FD_185990 | JGI IMG/M metagenome (GOLD analysis project Ga0256404, IMG submission 185990) | Bovine rumen microbial communities from Lethbridge, Alberta, Canada - RJG_01 | ecosystem: Host-associated > Mammals > Digestive system > Stomach > Rumen | place: Canada: Alberta | collected... | reverse complement strand
AATAAATTTTTAGTTGCTGGTTTTGACGGAAATGATTTTGAAGGTCACGAACCAGATGAACAAATAGTAGGGTTCTTCCCTGAAAGTTCAAAAATGAGATTTGAGAAAAGAAAGGGTAGAACATATTTAGTTGCTCAGGCAATAATGTCTAAAGTCTATGCAAATTGGGCTTATGAGATATTTAAAGAAAAAGGTAATCATAGAGATGTTTCTATGGAAATTACAGTTCTTGCTGGGCAAGTTGATGAAAATGATAACTTATTAACAATTGAAGAATTTGTCTTCAATGGAGTTACCATTTTAGGATTGAGCCACGTACCTGCCTGTGAAGGCAGTAGTGCATCTATAATCAAGTTTGACTGTGAAAATGCACTAAAAGTTTATAATGAACACCGTGATGATACTGCTATGGTGGAATTTTCAGGAAAGGAGGAAAAAGGTACAATGGATGAAACTAAAGAAGTAGTTGAAGAAGTTGAAGTTACTGTTGAAGCTGAAACTGAAAAGGAAGCTGAAAAAGTAGAAGAAACAACTGAAACTCAAGAAGAATCATCTAAAGAAGACGACAATACTATGTATTCTGAAGATGATAAAGAAAAGAACTTTGAATCTGAAGATGACAAATCAGACGATGACGAAGAGTCAGATGATGACAAAGAAGATTCAGATGATTCAGATGATGAATCTAAGGAAGATGTAGAAGAAGTTGAAGAAGAATGCAAAAACGAAGCTTCTGAAAATTGCGAAAGTTCTGAAGAATGTGAAAAATGTGAAGATTCTGAAGAATGTGAAGAAGCTAAGTGTGAAGCTAACGAAGAAAATCTTCCTACTGAAAATTGTGAAACTGATGAACCTGAAAAAGAAGAAGACCCTGAAACTGTTAAGGCAGAAAGAGATTCTTTAAAAACTGAATGTGAGGTTCTAAGAGACAAAGTTGAAAAATACGAAGCTAAAGAAAAATCAGTACAAGTAGAAAGTATAATTTCTGGTGTACGTGAGCTATTTAGTGCAGATGAAATTTCAGAGTTAAGAGAAGAATCAAAAAAATATTCATTAGACGAATTAAATATCTTTGAAAATGAAGTTAAAGCTAAATCTTATGATAAGATGATTTCAAGTAAAAATTTCTCAGTAAAAGATAAATCATTCACAAAAATGGCTGTTAACGATGTTTTAGATAATAAACAAAACACATCTAAATATACGTGGAAGTAATTAAAAATTAAGAAGGAGGAAATTTAAAATGGCAAAAATTGTTTTAATACCAAGTTTAGTAGCTGCTAAAAACATTGATTCATTAAATCAAAGTTTCTTAGATGCTTCTAATGATTATGATAACGGTATGGTATTCAATGCAGGAGCTTATGATTCTGCTAGTCAAACTTATACACCAGCTGCTATCAGTGATTTACACAATGTATTTATGGCATTCAGCCCAGAAGATACAATAATTACAGACTCTATGGGAAATGAATACAAAATCGGTATAAATGACCCAAGAACATTCACAAATGTAAAAGGAAAAGTATTTAGTGCTTACAGACCACAAGTTGGAGACAAAATTTTAATCTCTGCTGAAGGTATTGAAGGAACTGCTGATAATTTCGCAGTTGTAGCTGCTGGAGAAAGCAAATTACAATATGCTAGTGCTGCTGTATCAGGAGTATCATACAAAGTATTAGATGATAGTGCTTACATCTCAATCGGAGGAGCAACTAACATCGGTTCACAAAGAGTTGCTGCTATCTTATTAGAATGCGTTGCTATCTAATAATTAGGCAACAAAAATAAAAAATAGAAAATAATTTAAGAAATTTAAGAAGGAGGAATATAAAATGAGATTACCAAATAGTGTTTTAGCATTCACAGCAAATGATGAAGAAAGAAAAAATGCTTATTCAAAATTTGTTGAATATTATGAATCTTATATAAATGGTAAAAAAAGTAGTGCAGCTGGTACTACATTTGAAGAAATGAACAGTAAAATGTTAGAATTCTATACAGATGAAATCGAAAGAATGTCAGGAAGAAAAATAAGCGATTATAATGATTTAGCTACTTTCTGTAATTTCTCAGATGTTAAAGAATCTGCATTTGCTATTATCGGTATGATTACTGATTTAATTATACCTGATGCTTTAATTAAAGACTTAGGAGTTATTGCAGAAGTTAAAAATGGTTCTTGGGGAGACACTTTAAAAGTTGATATTGAACCAAGAGATTTATTCATCGTTGCTAAAGGTGGAAGAGCAAAAAGAGATTTTGATATAACTAGACAATTCAAAGGAGAAAAGACAATTGTTCCAGAATTACACGCAATTTCTGTTGGTATTTCTTTATATGATGTTTTAAGAGGAGCTTATACATTAGCTGAATTCGTAAGAAAAGCTGTTATGTCTATCGAAACTCAAATGAGATATGATATTTATGATGCTTTTGCTACTATGATGAACAACTTACCAACTACTGGTTCAGCTGCATTAAAAATTTCTGGATGGAATCAAGATTCTGCTATAGCATTAGCTCAAAAAGTTAGTGCTTGGAATGGTGGAAGACAAGCTATCTTCTTAGGAACTAAATTAGCATTATCAAAAATCTTACCTGCATCTACAAATACTAGAATCTTATTAGGAGACGAATATGTTAAAGTTGGATACTTAAGAGATTTCTTCGGAGTTTCTTGCATCGAATTAGAACAAGTTGCTGATTATAAAACTGAATTCGCAGTTAAATTAGACGACCAAAAAATCTATGTTTTATGCCCAGGTACTGACAAATTAGTTAAAGTATTCGTTGAAGGTTCTACATTAGCAAATAATGAAACTAACTTCGCAAATGCTAACTTACAACAAGTTGCTACATTATACAAATCTTATGGTGTTGGTGCATTTACTTCAGCTTTAGCTGGTGAAATTGCTCTATAATTTTTGTATATAAATATAGATATTTTAAAGGGTGTTGATGATAAATCAACCCCTTTTATTTTTAGTAAAAAAGGAGAGATATGATTATGGCAAATACTAAAAGTACGAAAAGTACAAATACAGTAAGTAAAAAAGAAGTAGAACAAATGAGACAACAAATGGAAGATATGCAAAAGTTAATTATTCAATTAACAGGTAAAGCATTCGACCAATCTCAAAATGTTCAATATGTAAATGATAGTAATAGAGACGTTACTTTAACATCGTTAACAGTTGGTGAATTAAATTTATCTACTGAAGGATATGGTCAAGGAGAAGTTTATACATTTTCTCATTATGGGGAACAACAAACAGTTCCTTATGAAGACTTAAAAAAGCTTATTAAAAACAATAAGCGTTTTATCGAAGGTGGTAATGTATTTATCAATGATGAAGAAGTAGTAAAAGAACAAAAATTAGTAAACGTTTATAAGAAACTATTAAGTTATGAACAAATTGAAAAGATTTTTAGTGAAGACAAAGGTACGTTTGAAAAAATTTATCAAAGTATGACTCAAAATCAAAAAGAAACTTTAAAAGGAATTATATTCGATAAACTAAATAAAGACGAAAAGAGTGTTGATATGAATATTGTTCAAATTTTAAATGATGATATGAATATTGACATTATGAATGATTATAGAAATCAAAAGAAATTATTTGAAGAATTAAAAAATGAAAACAAACAATAAGGAGGTATATATATGACTTCATATGACGATATATTAGACCTCGCTTTAGTTTCCATTGAGGATTACCACTTAAATAGATTAGCTGTGGATTCTCCAAAAGATTTTAATATAGTATTAGAAGGATTTATGGTTAGGGGATTAGCAAATTTCGAAAATTGTAGAAAAGATTTATCTGACAGAAATGATGAAGAAAGAGTTTTCAATTGTGAATTATCAGAAATTGAAAAAAGTATTATAGCAGATTATACTGTTATAGCTTGGCTTGATAAAGAAATAAATGATGTTAGACAAATTACTGGTATGATGCAAAATAATAAAGAAGCACATAGATATTCGGAAGCTAATAACTTAAATGCTAAAATTAATAGAAGGAATCAATTAATCGAAGAGATTGCTACCAAGAAAACTACTTATAGTTTTAGTCAATCAAAATGGTTAAATGAGAACGCATTAATATAATGAAATATGATTTTACATTAGACGATAAAACTACTTTAGATTCTTTAACTATATTAATAAATCAATGTTGGAAAACATTACCTATTTTTGAAGGTAAAAATAAAGAAGGCGACATCGCTTATTCCCGTGATGAAGCTTATGAAAATTATCAAAAACATCTTTTATTTTTAAGCACTAAATTAATTGGTGCTAGTGAACTATGGCAAAACAATCAATATTATGTTGAATTATTATATATGATTGAAGGTATGAAAAAGTTTAATCCTGAGGAACACGACAGAGTTAAATATATAGTAAATCATTGCACAAATCTTATAAATAGTATGAGAGATGAGGTACTAAAAAATGGCAATGAAGTATTATAATGCCACACAGGCATTTAGAACTACAAATCCTACAAAGGCATATCGTGATGATTTTGTAGCAATAAGCGAACAAACATTTGATAATGCACCAAACGTTAAATATAATGAGATTGAATATGAAGTTCATTATGGAAAACGTGATTTTAAACCTATACCAATGGTAAGGGTAGAACCAGTTGTCAATTATAACACTGGTATTCAAGTAGGAGATGATTATCAAGTATTTATTTTCACTCCAGATTTTCCTGAACCATATTATGGTATGAAATTTAAATGGGGAAGAAATTACTATTTAGTAATCAATGTAGATAAAGGTTCCGGATTATCTACCAGTGCAGAAGTTCGTAGATGTAATAATACATTGAGATTTTTTGATGAGAATGGGAATAAAATATATGAACCTTGCATTTTAGACCAAGTGCTAAGATTCACGAATAATAATGACACTATGACCATTGTCACTGGTAAAGCTGAACAATATATATGGTGCCAACGTAATAGTAGAACAATAAAAATTAAACCTAATGATAGATTCTTATTTGGTGTTCCAGAACAAAGAATTGGGTTTAGAGTATACGCAGGGGGTTTCGGTAACTCATTAAACACAATTACTGGAGATGATAAATCTCCAACATTAACTCAGTTCTATGTAGAAGAATACGAAATGAATTATCAAACAGATGATATAGAAAACGGTTTTGCTAACGCAGAAAGATTTGAATATAGTATTGATATAAGTGAAAATAACACCTATCTTGATGTTGGAGCTACAGCTGAATTGAATGCTACTGTTTATAGAGGCAAAGAAGTTGTAGATGAAAGAATTCATTGGTGTTCTTCAAATGATGAAATTGTTTCAATTGAAGATAATAAATTAACAGCACTTGCTCCAGGCGAGGTTACTTTAAGTGCTATAATGGTTGATAATAAACACGTTTTTGGTTCTATAACTGTTACGGTGTTGGAAAGTTCGGCTGAACCTAATTATGATATTTTAATTAATCCAGATATAAATTATGTTTTAGAAAATGAAGAGATTGCAATTACTGCAACTGTTTATAAAAATGGTATTGCACAAGATTATCCTATTGAAATAGTTGATATTAGCGAAGAAGTTCCTAGAAATAATTACAAAATAATGGTTCAAGGTAATACTTTTACTATTATTAATAAAAAGAAATTTTTATCTAATCCTATAAAGATAAGATGTTCTTATAATGATATATTTAAGGAATTTGAGTTCACTCTAAGGGGGTTATACTAATGGCTATGGATATGAAAGCAGTTAAAGGTGCTTATGCAACTTATAATGTAATACCAGAAATTAGTTATCGAATATTAGAACATTTGATGACTAATCCAGAGGCAGAAATTATTTGGAAATTATTAAAATATAATGACGCTGACGCTTGGAAAAAGAAAAATTTAACTCAAAAAGAAAAAGCAAATATGATTTATAATGGTATGTCTAATCAAGATGACTTTAATGTTTTTCTTGATTATTTTATGGATGAAGCTACAAATAAAGAAAAAAGTTTTCTTAGAATTTATCCATCTTCTTTATATCCAACTACAAGAACTTATGGTATTTGTATGGTTAATATAGAAGTTTATATACATTCTCAAATAAATCATTTGTCAAATTACACGACAAGGTTAGATACTATTATTCAAAAATTATTAGAAGTTTTAAATGGTTGTGACATCGGAGGAGTAGGGGTCTTATTCTTTGATGGTGATGTCACTAACTACAATCGTATTATAACTACCGGAGAAAAGCCTTATAAGGGTAAAATTATTACTATGGGGGTTAATTTATCATAATGGATAAAGTTGGTGAATACGATTATTATTTATTTTATGATAAACCAATACCTTATAAAGATTTATTAATTTATCCAGCAACAATGGATAGATATTTAGATTTTCATTTTTATATAACTTGTTTATTATTAGATAAAAATAGTATTCCTAATCCAGTAGTTATTTCTATGACATATTTACAGTTTTTGTATTATATGGCAAGTACGACTGAGTTACCATATTTATATATGTTTAAGGAACTTTTGAAAATGGTTTTACATATAGATAACGATAGTGATTTATGGTTTGGAACTGACCCAAATGGTAAAGCTATTTTTAGAATAAAAGGAGTTATTTACGACTCTGAAGATTTAGATAAAATAACAGATATTGTTTTTTTACAAAATAGTATTGAACATATAGATGATACTATTCAAAAAGAAGTAAGAGACGCAATGGAAAAGGCTAAGGTCTATAAAATGAAACAAAACGAATATAAAATGTGTTCGTTAGAAGACCAAATGATATGTGTCTTAATTTCAACTGCTTTAAAGTTTGATGACATTAATAAACTTACTATTAGGAAATTCAGTAAAATTTTAGAGAGAGTTGATTATAAATTACATTACGAAATTTATTTAAGTGCAGAAATGTCTGGTATGGTCAAATTTAAAGACGAAAACAAGATTAAACATTGGATGGCTGATTTAACTAAATCAGATAAATATGAAGATGTTAAAGTCGATGCAGACGAAATGCACCATAAAATAGATGATGTAAATAAATAATTATAAAGGAGGAAATAAAATGAAAAAGTTTTTAGTTAGTACAGCTAACGTATATGGTTATGATTCAGATGATAATCTATTATTCGTTGGTACAACTTTAATGGACAGTTCAATTGAAACTACATTATCAAATACTGATGTTAGAGCTGGACAAGGAAACCAATTACAATATATCTATTATCATACAGCTGAAATGAATATCACAATCAATGAAGCTCAATTCTCATTACCATATTTAGCATTAAACGTTGGTTCTAGTATAGTTACTGGAGCAAAAGTATGGACAACTGAAGATGTAACTGTTACTGCAGGAGCAGGAACTGTTCAAGGAACACCATTAGGAATCACTGGTTCAACTTTATATGGTTGGGTAACTGATAAAAATGGTAACGTTGAAAGAGTTACATTTACAGGAAATTCATTCACTATGAGTGATACAACTTATGAAGGAGATGTTTGTGTAAGATATTATTCAAACGATGCTGCTGCTAGACAAATTACTGTTTATGCAGATATGTTACCTTCAACAATCAGATTAGTAATGGAAGCACAATTATGTAGTTCTGATTCTACAACAAATAGAATTGGTACATTACAAGTAGAAGTTCCAAAAGCTTCAATGACTGGTGCATTTACATTATCAATGACACCAGATTCAGTTGCTCAAACACCATTAACAGTTAGAGCATTATCTTATACTCCAACTAATAAAGGTGGATGTACTGCTGATAGACCAGTATATGCTACAATTACTGAAATCTTATATGATTCAAACTGGTATGACAATGTTACAGCTTTAGCTATTGATGGAGGAGACTTCTCATTAGCAGTTGACGGAACAAAAGCATTAAAAGTATTCGCTGTACCTAATGATGGAACAGCTGCATTCTTAGCACCAATTACTGGATTAACTTTCAGTTCTGACGACGACACTAAAGCAACAGTTTCTACAAACGGTGTTGTTACAGGTGTTGCTTCTGGTACTGCAACTATTAAAGCTACTATCACTGACAAAACAGATATTGACGCAAACGTTATTGTTACAGTTGGTGAATAATTAAATGTCAACAACTAATTGCCAATATAGTCAATTAAAAAAGTCTGGTTTGGAGCAAAGTTTAATTTGCTCCTTAACAGGCAAATATTGTACTAAACAAAGGTATTGTCCTGTTCAACGAAAATTGGTTAATACTGATGATTGGCGAACTTGTGCTCAATTACAGAAGGAGGACTTAAATATGGCTAATAAAAGAAACTACAAGAAAAAAGTAGAAGAAACTAAAACAGAAGTAATTGAAGAAATTATTCCAGTTGAAGTTGAAGAAAAATTAGTAGAAGAACCTATTCCTACAATTGAAACCGAGGAAGTCGAAGAAAAACCAAAAGTTGATGAGGAAGACAAAAAGGTTATTGATACTAAATATGAAGTAATATTGGCAACTCCAACTTATTATATTATTAATAAAGATGGAAGAAATATTACTATTAAAGAAGTAAATAATTACAAGAAAGGGGATATTGTTATTTTATAACATCCCTTTTCTTTTTTACTTTTAGAAAAATCAAGGAAGGAAGAATAAACTATGGATAATATTACTTTAGGGCAAGTTGTCATATTCTTAGCAGAAATAGCAGGTGTAATAGTTTCTATAGGTACAATTGTGGGGGTTGTAATAAAATTATCAAGCTGGATTAAGAAAAATAGAAAAGAAAAAGAAATAAATCCCATTTTAGAAGAAATCAAAAAAATAGATAAAAAGGTGGACGAAGTTAACAATAATGTTGGTAACGTAAGAGATGAGATGTCTGATAAAATGGAGGAAAATTATAAACAACTAAACAATAAGATTGACTCATTAGAAATAAACCAGTGTAAGGATGCAATTATAGATTTTATATCAGACGTAAAGTCTGGTAAAAATGTTTCTTCTAAAGAGGAACGTGCTTACGAAGCGTATGATAAATATACAAATGTATATCATCAAAATTCTTATATCCATAAATTGTGGGAAGAAAACGTAAACACAACAAAGGAGTAGATGAATATTTGGAAACCATTATGATTATAATAGCTCTAATGATTATAGGATTTGTAATAATCCCTGTATCTTTAAATTTATGTAAAGAACAAATATGGGAATTTGTCAAAGAGAATATAGAAAAAGATGCAAAATATAGGAAAATGGTGAAAGATATGATGAAAGGAAAATAAGGAGATGGAAATTTTAGGAATTGATGCTGCAACTAAAAAAACCGGTTATAGTGTTTTAAATTCTACGACCGGAGAGTTAGTTGAGTATGGATTAATTAAGACCAACTCTGAAGATGTTAGGGAAAGAATGAAAGAAATTTATTTTGAACTAACAAAAATTATTAAACAACATAAAGATATAAAGGTGGTTGTTGTTGAGGACGTACCAATATCGTCTCATAATAATCTGAAAACGGGGAAAGAACTCAGCACACTACAAGGTGTTATCTTAGGGGTATGTTTTGAACAATGCCTACCTTGGGTAGTCTATGCCCCATCTGGATGGCGTTCGAGAATGGATTTATATGATGGCACTCGTGCTGGTATGAAAAGAGCCGTTCAGAAAGAGTTGGCAGTAGACAAAGTTAATAAATTATACAATTTAAATTTTAATTATTATATTAGAGATACAAAAACAAAACAAAGTGACGATGATGTGGCGGAAGCCATACTAATCGCTAGAGCTTATTTTTTAGAAAAAAAGGAGGATTAATTTATGAAAATAGGAGATATAACTTTAAAACAAGACTATCTTACTGGAGGTCAAGTAGGTAATTTAGTTACTGAAGCTATTGAAATTTATAAACAAGGTGGATTATTTAAAGATTATGCTTTTAATCCAGTTGATATGGAAATAAATTTTTATGCAGGATTATTTTATTTATTAATTGAAGATTATAAAATTGATGATAATGAACAATTTGAAGAATTATTCAAAAAAGGTGTTCATAAAGAAATTTTAGAAAAAGTTACAAACGCACAACTTGCATATGATTTAATGTGGAAGACAGCAAGAGAAATTGGTAATTCAATAGGAAGTATTTTAAATAAAATAGATACTTTTATAGGTAATTTACCAGAAAATGAAAAATTAGATGAATTAATGGAAAAATTGCCAGCAGAATGGCAAACTGTTAAGAAAGAATACGAAGAAATAACAGGTCAAGATTTATCAAATAAAGGGGACAAAGAATAATTTCTTTGCTCTCTTTTTTTTAGAAAATAACAAAACTGAGAGGAGATGGCTTCGTGGCTAAAATTTTTGATAATAGTACGGAAATGGAAAGTTATTTTAATAAAGTAATAGAAGAAGTTATTGAAGCTGTTTCTAAAGATTTATTAGATGATTTTTTAAAACATTTAGATAATACAATTTATAAAGCAAAGCCAGGAGAATATTCAAGATATTATAAAGACGGAGGTTTTTATGCTGGTTGGACAATATCAGAAGAAGCCAATAAAAAAATAGGTGATTATGTAAGGTCTTTAATTTTTGATGGCAATAGATTAATTGCTCCTCAAAATGATATGATAAATAGTCAAATGTCTCACGGTGGTAATGATGGTAGCGATATCAGACATATAATGCCTATGGTTTTAAATAATATAGCAGATAATGATTTTTATTCTTATAATGGTGGTGCTTTATATTTAGCAGAATTAAATAATGAAGGATATTGGGATTCTTATGAGAAAGATTTAGATAGAAAAGTTAATAGATGGTTTAATCAAGAATTAAATAAATATGGAATTAAGAGGGGGTGAGTAGCAAATGGAAAATAAATACAGCGTTAAGATTGGTATTAAACTAGAAGAAGGTGCTGTTGCTAATATTAAAAAGGATATTGAAAAGCAATTATCACAAGAAACAATCAATTTAAAAATTGATACTTCTGGTTTAGACGATGTTGCAAAGAAAGCTAATCAAGCCGCACAACAATTAAATAAAGTTAATAAAAATAATAAATTATCTAAAACTGGCGATAGTGCTAAAAAGGCAGCCAAAGGTGTTAATGAATTAAATCAAAGTTTAGAAAAAACAACTAAACATATGAAAAATCAAGCTTTTGCAACAGATAATTGGGCTTATAACTGGTCAAAAGCGATGCAATCATTTTTAACATATAATACTGTTACACAATTCTTCAATACTGCTATGAACGGTATTAGAGATATGATAGAAGAAGTTAAGGATTTGGATGCTTCTTTAACTGAATTACAAAAAGTTACTGACCTCGAAGGAGAGTCTTTATCTAAATTTGTAGATGAAGCTTATAGAGCCGGAGAAACAGTTGCAAAAACCGGAACAGAAATGGTTGATGCTGCTACTGCATTTGCTAAAGCCGGATATAAAGATAATGCTCTTGAATTGGGTACTGTTGCAGCAATGTATACAAATATTGCCGATGAAGCTATAGACGCTGCAGATGCCGCAGATATGATTATTGCTCAAATGAAAGCATTTAATATTGAAGCTGAAGACTCAATACATATTATTGATGCAATAAATGAAGTTTCAAATAACTTTGCCGTAAGTTCTGCAGATATTTCACGTAACTTAGGTAAAGCTTCAGCCGTAATGGCTAATGCAGGAAACTCAATGGAACAATATATTGGTTTAATGACTGCTGCAACAGAAGTTACAAGAAATGCTAGTAAGGCAGCTAATGGTCTTAAAACTTTAACTTTACGTCTTCAAGGTATGAACGATGAAGGAGAAGAAGACTTAGAAGTTCAAGCACAAATGGAGGCTTTATTCCAAAAATTAGGTATTTCTGTTTACAAAGCTAATGGAGAATTAAAAAATACTTATGAGATTTTAGAGGCTTTAGCTCCTGTATATAAAGAATTAACAAATGCTGAAAAGGCTTATGTTACAGAAACTATTGCTGGTAAATATCAAGCACAAAACGCAGCAGCTATTTTAATGAACTGGGAAACTGCAGTTAATGCTACTACAACAGCAATGAATAGTAATGGAAGTGCTGCTAAAGAAAATGAAAAAGTTTTAAAAAGTATTAGAGGTCACTTACAACAATTAAGTAGTGCGTGGGAAGAATTTTCTAAGAAAATTTTTAATAGCGAATTAATTAAATTTGTAGTTGATTTAGG
>Ga0256404_1011087_pt1 | contig 12214 bp, 9 predicted proteins | sample RumenRJG_01DNA_FD_185990 | JGI IMG/M metagenome (GOLD analysis project Ga0256404, IMG submission 185990) | Bovine rumen microbial communities from Lethbridge, Alberta, Canada - RJG_01 | ecosystem: Host-associated > Mammals > Digestive system > Stomach > Rumen | place: Canada: Alberta | collected... | reverse complement strand
TTCATCAGTAGTAAATTCTTGAGGTAATTTCCCAATTAAATTAAGTTCTGTAGGATAATCATTTGTAGGTTCATTAGCAGGTATAATTAATCTAACAAATGCATCATTATCATCTGTTTCAAACAAATTATGATATTCATCTTCTGTTATTATTTTATCATTTGCTACTTTATTTTTTTCATTTTTAAATTCTTCAATATAATGGCTTATAGGATACATGGAACCACATACTAAACTTGAGCCATCATCACCAATAATAATTCCACCAAGTCCTCTTTGAGTGTCTTTTAAAGTAAATATATCAGCATTAATTTCTTCTAATCTTGACATTTCAAAATTATCAACCGATTCATTTAAATTATCACAAATATTTTTTAAAATTTCTTTTTTATTAGTATTCATATTCTTCTTCTCTAAAGCATTATTGATTGCTGATAAATATTTATTTATCATTTCAATTATAATTGATTGTTCTTCTTTGCAAATTTTATCTTCATTATAATATTCTTTATTTTTATCAACAATTTCAGGATTATTATTAAGTGATATTCTCGAATCACTTAAATAATCACTTATATTATAATATGCATCAATAAATTTATTATCTTTAATATTATTTTCAAATTCATCTATTAATAGTTCCATTCTTCCATAAGGAATAAATCTAGTATCAGTAATACATTCAACAGAATTAAGTTTTTCTAATGTCTTTTCTAATATCTTCTTAATTGCATATAAATCAACATTATCTCTACTAATATTAGTTTTATCTTCTTTCATTATATTAATTATTTCACTTCTATTTATCATTTTTATGTACTCCTTATCTTCCAAAACTATGATTTGTTTCTTCTATGCCTCTTTGCATAGTAGTCATTTTAATACTTTCTTTATTTATCATTTCAATAATTGAATCAATCATTATTTCTTGATTTTGATCAGTTACCATTGATTTAATAACCGATGCATTATCAGATAAATCTTTTAATCTACTTATCAAAATAGCTAATTCTTCATCATCAATATATCCATCAGATAACATTGATTTATATTCTGAACTTATTTGACTATTTTGAGTTCTTAATTGATTAATCATAACACTAAAATCAAGTGAATCAGATTTATTTTCCACAGGTCTCTCTGGTGGTTTTTCTGCTAGTTTATCATCAATTATACTAGTTTGAGTTTTCTTTGCTTCTAAACTACCTAAATTAGCATTCCAATAATCAAATGCATCTTTATCATGAAGTATTTTTGATTCGTTAATTTTTAATCGTACAAATGCAATTTGTTCATCAATACTTAATGAGTCCCATTTTTCTGGACTTATAATTGCTTGATTTTGATTTATTATTCTTTCAATATTACTTTGTGCATATTTATATGCATCTTCATCATTATTTTGTTTAGCAATCTGTTTTTGCTTTTCCAGTTCATTTAATTCATTAGCCATAGGATGTTGATATAATGGCTGTTGTGTTGATTGAATTACTTGTTCTTCTTTTTTAGGTTCAACTACTTGTTGTTCCTTCTTATTATCATATTTTTTTAAATTATAATTTATTGATATTTTTGAATTTCCAGTATGTGCAAATTGACTAGTATCAATACTAATTGTTATATCATCAATATCTAATCCTTTTTCTCTAAATTTCAATTTTAGATAGGCTAAATAATAACTCTTTTTAGGTTCTAACAAAATTGAGTATTTTCCATTTTTTAAATCATCACCCATCCAAAATTCTTGAATATTACCATTTGAATTTAAAATTTCATTAGTTAATTTATTGTGTGGAGAAATAGATCCTTGCGTTTGAACTTCATTATTAACTGAAAAATCTTTCATTTGTTCCTCTACAAAATGCCCTAATCCATATTTTAATTGTCCTGAATGAGATTGTTTTAATAATCTATCATATTTTTCTTTTGCTTCTGTATAAAAAAGTATAGACGATTTGACTTCTAATATTCTATCTTCATCTTGAACTGGTTGATTATTTGATTTATCAATAACAATTCCATTTTCAATTTTATAATTTGTAATATTGTTTTTTACTTGTTCAACCGTAAGCATGTTCAAACCTCCTTTATGACTATCTATCCATTTACATTATTATATCATACTTTACATCATTTTTAATCGAAATTCTGCTTTTAAGAAAATAGTTTACACTTTCAAATTAAATCATTTTGTTTAAAAATATAATGGTTCCACACTGTGGAACCACTTAATTATTATCATTAAATTCTGCTTTTTGTTTTTCTATTTCTAAAGCTAATTCTCTTTCTGTAGGTAAATATAATTGATATTTTGAAGCAAATAAATTTTTATTATCATTTAATACTGAATATTTGACTATTGTATCTTTTTTATCTGAACATAATATTATACCTATTGTTGGATTATCTTCTTTTTCTTTTATTTCATTATCAAAATATCTTACATAAAAATCCATTTGTCCAATATCTTGGTGAGTCAATTTATCTAATTTTAAATCAATCAAAACAAAACATTTAAGTACATAATTATAAAAAACAAGATCAATGTAAAAATTATCCCCATCAACATCAATTCTTTTTTGTCTTGATACAAACGAAAAACCTCTTCCTAATTCCAATAAAAATTCTTGAATATGTTCTAATAAATTAGATTCTAAATCTTTTTCTAAAAATCTTTTGTCTTTAATATCTAAAAATTCTAATACATATGGATCTTTTACAAAACTTTCTATTTTATCTTTTTTTTCTAAAATGTTTATTTCATTTTTCACTTCTTCTTTGTATGGTTCTTTGGTGGAAATTAGTCTTTCATAATAAAAACTATTTATTTGTCTTTCTAATTGTCTAACACTCCAATTGGACTTTATACATTCTTCTAAATAAAAATTTCTTCTTTTTTCATCATCTATATTCATAATAAGTCTATTATGACTCCAGCTTAACTGGTTCCACAGTGTGGAACTACCATTAAATACTTGATAAAACTTTTTCATCTTCTTCAAACTTGGAACACTAAAACCTTGTCCAAATTGTTTTGTAAGTTTATTAGAAAAAGATTTAATTATTTCATTTTGTGATTTTTCCAAATTATATTCATCAATAAGTTCATTTATTGCTTGTCCTATATTGTAGTATAATTCTACCATTTCATGATTAATATTTCTTATTATATTATTTTTAGAATTTATTATCATTTGATTAATTTTTTCATAATAATCATCAAATATTTTATTATTATCTATTATTTCATTTATCATTATTTTTCCTCCTAACATTAATTATACTTTTAATTTTCCAACCACTGGCCGGAATTTTCTATAATTAGTCAATCATGTCTGACCAATTTATTAATTTTCTTATCTAATATAATTTTACCATAAAATTATCGTTCTAAATCATCATCTTTACTATTATAACTATTAAATTCATTTTGTATAACTTCTAGATCGTCATCATCAATTATTTCTTCTTCGTGTAATTCATCAATCAAATCATCATATTTATTTGAAGAAAAGAATTTATCTTGTAAAAACTTAATGAATCTCATCCATAATTCTTTAAAATAATCTAATGTTTCTTGTAATTTAGATACTTTATCTTCTAACATATCAATAGTATCTTCTGCAAACTCTAATCTATTTTCTAAATCTGATATTCTTTCATCTCTTGTTTGTATTTTTTTATTTAGGTTTCTAACTTCATTAGAATGTTCTCTCATGTCATCTTCATATTTTTTTAAAATAACATCTATTGAATTTGCATCTCTTAAATTAGAATTAGTTTCATTAGTTTGTTCTATGTAGTTTCTAATCTTATCAATATCTTCACTTGAAATAGTAAAATTATTTTTATTCATAATTGTTGGCTTTAAACTTTCAATAATATTATTTATTTCATTAGATTTATCTTTTAACTCATCAGTTTTATTATTTAATTCTTTAAGTTCCTTTTTATATTTTTCTTGTTCTCGTTTGAATTTTTTGTATTCATTCATATTAGCAACATTAATATCTACATTTCTTCCTTCTTCTTTTTCTTTAAGAGTGTAGTTTAAATGATAAACACGATTGAATGAATCTATACAATATTCTCTCATTTTATCTTGAATATTTTTTAAACTTACTTTTGTGAATACATCAGATTTACCAACTTGTTTTTCCATTCCATTTTTAAGACCATCTTTAAAAGGAACACCAACAATATGCAAGTGAGGACTAGATTCATCAAAGTTTATTGTTGCATTTGCTATTTTAAAATTAGGAACAACTTCTTCTAAATCTAATATTTGTTCTTTAAAAACTTCTTCCATTTTATGTGTGAATTTGTCGTCTTTATCAGCCCAAAAATCCATATCACCAAGTTCAATAATTATCTCACAAGCAAGATCTCTTTTATTATCATTTGAGATATGATTAAAATAATTTTCTATCTTTCTATCATTTCTATTTTGTTTTTCATTATACTTTATTCTAGCATCTTCAAACAAATCTAAATATAAGTTCTTTGTATCTTCAATAAGAGAAGATGTCCCTTTAATTGTTTTTATTAGTTCTTGTTCTTCATCATATTTTCTTAAATTATGTTTATCAACTTTTGAAAGTTGTTGATGATTTTGTATAGCATTATTAGATAGAGAAGTAGTTCCTGTTTCAGTATTCTTTGCACTTCTTCTTGCTTTTTTAGATTTATTTTTATCATTACTTAAATGTAGTGAATATGATAATTCTTCCATATATAATTGCACCTCCTTTTTAGAACCTACTATTCATATATAGTTGGGTTATTTTGTTTGTCAAAATTTCTAACCCCCTATATATTTTGACATCACTATCGTAATATCAAAATATGGGAGCTAAGGTTTCCCACCTTAGAAACCGTTAGTCTTATTTCGTAATAATGCATAAAGCATTAAAACTACATAAGACTTTGATAAAATAGAAAGCACTGCTTTTTATTTTATCTATGTAAGTTATTCAAATAACTAATATTATTTTCATAATTTATTTAAACAAACTTTTCCCACTTTCATTGAAACAGTGTTTCAACAAAACGTGTTCGTTTGTTAGTTACTTTTTTAGAAAAAGTAAACAAAAACTTCTCTTATGATAGATAACATCAAAACGAAAAAAGTATTTTTGTTTTGATATTGTTCCATTATTATTTCCATTTAGTTAGTCAAGAATTGAACAAGCAACTATCGTTGTTCTTGACTAACTTTATCATCTTTTTTATTTCTATATTCTTTTATTTCTTTTAAAATTTCTTGTTTCTTTCTTAAAGTATCTTCATCAAGTTCATATATTCTGCAATTAGTTCGTTCTGGTATGCTAGTAAATAAATCTACTTTATCATCTAATAAACATTTTGTATCTTTTGTTATATAAATAGCACCTAATTTAATTTTTTCTATTTTATTCATTTTCTTGTAATCTTCTATTGGAAATATTCTTACTATTTTTCTATTCTCAGCATCATTCAAAAACATTACTTTATCTTCATAATAATATGTTGCTTCAAAGTATCCCACATCATAAAATTGTCTTAATGAAAATACTATTTCGCTAACTTTTTCTATTGGTAAGTATTCACTAAATCTCCATTTTGTTAAAACATTTCCTACAATTGCATAATCAGTTTTAGCAAGATATCCAGCATCATATAATTCATTACATGGTTTACAAATACTTTCTCTAAAATTAACTTCACCAATTCTAATTTGATTATCTTTATGATATTCTAGTTCAACATTATCAACATATCTCATAATTAAATCTGCTTTTTCTTTTCTTGTATAATCTTCCCAAGTATATGTATTTTCTTCATATTCTTTTGGATAAACTATTTTATTTATATAATCAATATCTCGCTTGATTAATATATCTTCTGGAGTAAATTTTAGTTCATTACATACTTCACAATTTTTAATTTTAGTTTCAATATTGCTTATTGCTTTTTCTACAATTTCTTTTTCTTCTTCATATTCTTTTATAGTAAATGATCCATTAACATATGCTTTTCTAATTCGTTCTTGTTTTTGTTGTTGTTCTTTTAATTCTTTAATTAATTTTTCTTTTGGATTATCAAGTTTAGTTTGTATCATAGGAAGTAGTGTTTGATTTACTACTGCATCATATTCTTGAATATCTACTATAAATCTATCAAATTCTTTTTCAATATCTTTTTCTTTAATTGTTATTTTACAATCATGACATTGATAGTAATAATATACATTTCCATTTTTCTTTCTTGTTGCATTGCCACCTAATATTCTCTGGCATTTAGGACATTTAAGTTTTTGTAAGAATAAATAATCTTTATCTCGTTTATAATTTCTTGAATTTCTTTTCTTCTGTACTTGGCATTCTTCCCATAGTTCTTTTGATACAACAGGTTCAACAACATTTTCATAATAAGTAGGATTGTTTGTTCTTTTACCATGAACAAAATCTCCTTTATATATTTCATTTGATAGTATTTTTAAAATAGTAGAATCTTTCCAATTTGTTTTTCCCATCACTTTTTCTTTATTATAAATATTACTTATCGTTTGATAAGAATTACCTTCGTGATATAGATTAAACATTCTAATAATATCATCTTTTGTAGATTCATCAGGAACAAGTATTTTATCAACTCTTTTATAACCAAATGGAGCTTTATGTGGAATATGTCCTTCTTTAATTGCTCCAGCAAGTCCTATTTTAGTTCTTTCACTTGTTCTTTCTATCTCATTTTGTGAAACTGATGTAAGTATTCTTGAAATCATTTTGCCATTTGCATTAGTAGTATTAATATCATCATTAGCACAATCTAAATATGCATCATTTTCTTCTAAAAATCTAATAATCTTTTCCCAATCAAATACACTACGAGTTAGTCTATCTAGTTTTAATACGACAATAGTATTACATTTCTTATCTTTAATATCTTGTAATAATCTTTCAAACTCTGGTCTATAATTACCCGTTTTAGCACTTATTCCTCGTTCTTCATAAACATCATATATTTCATAACCTTTGTATTCACACATAGCCCTTAATCTTTTTTCTTGTTCTGGTAAACTAAATCCTTCTCTTGCTTGATCTTCAGTACTAACTCTAATATAAAGTCCAGCAATTTTCTTTTCATTATTCATAAATTTTCAACTCCTTTTACTAAAAAAGAGGAGACAATAGTATTTAATAAAGCCTAAATACTACTGACTCCTCTTAATAATTTAATATTATAAAATTTGGATAATTTGTGTTTATTCTTCATAGATGTACCTCTCTTTCTAGAGAATACCTCTTTCATTGGTTATTTATAATATCACTTTTTATCGATTTGTCAATTCCCTATTTAGGGAATAAGTAGTATCTTTAAGAAGTTGGTATATAAATATTAATTTAATTGCTTAATAAATGACTCTAATTCGTTTATTTCAAGTTTGTTTGATAAATTACCTACATATATAGTTTTCGAGTAATTAAAAGCTAAAAATGTTATTCCTTTAATAATTATTCTATGTGGTTCAATGTATGATAGATTAGTTCTATCTATTTTTCTTATATTTCCATTTATTATTGTTGGTGTAGTATTACAAAAACTACATATAAATTCTATCTTCTTCTTTAATTCATCATCAAACTCTAATTCTTTCTTAACAATATTAATCATTTAAACCTGTCCTTTCTTTAAATAACAAAAAAATACCAACTTCTTTTAGAAATTGATATTTTCTATATTAAATCCAAAACTATAAAAGTCTGGACAGATTTCCCAATGGTGCCGAAGGTAAGAATTGAACTTACCGCTGATCCTTACCAAGGATCTGTTTTACCACTAAACTACATCGGCATATAAACAACAAATTAATTATAACACGATAGGAGAGGGAGTTTCAATAATTTTTGAAATAAAAAAGAACTAAACAGTTCTTTAACTCTTCTAATGGTGGAGCATTTAGAACCTTTAGCAAACCATTATTAATTATATTTTACATTGATTATAGAAAATATGTTTGGTATATTATAATTAGGAATATTTAACAGTTGAGTGCTTACCTCCGAAAGGAGGTGATGAAAATGACTAAGAAAGATTTTTTAATTCTATCATTAATCATTATCATCATTCTACTTATTCTTCATTTATTTAAATGATAATGAGTTATAAAAAGAAACAGCACTCAATTTACTAGCGTAGATTAAGTGCTAACCAATACAGGTGAGTACTCAACATGCGAAAGTTAAGTATTCCCTTTTTTATTTTATGCAAGTTTCCTTGACAAATTCATTATAACAAAAAAAAAGACTTTTTTCAAGTCCTTTACTTTTCTAATGGTGGAGCATAGCGGGATCGAACCGCTGACCTCCACGGTGCAAACGTGGCGCTCTCCCAGCTGAGCTAATGCCCCATCTAACTTACTATTTCTCATCAGCAAGTAAATAAATTATACCAAACCATAATTATCATGTCAATTATTTTTCAAAAAAAAGTAAAAAATGCGAATAAATATCTAATTTTTTTAAGAAAAGTAGAAATGAACTATTATTTTTTGTATAATAATATAAGATAGAGGTGATAGGGTGGATAATAAAATTCAATTTATGATTATTAATGGAGATGTTCAGTATTTACAAAACTCAACAATGGATTATAGAGAATGGTTTATTTCATTAGGAGGAAATCCTGCTGATTTTGAACAAGTAATAAGAGGATTTATAATGGATAATAAAATAGTCTTTTATAAAGGGCTTAACTTTAATTATGACCAACAAGTAATGAATGCAGCATTAATGTATTCTGAAAAAATAAAACAAGCAATGAATGATCCAAAACTAGAAGTATATTGTGGAATTACAATTAGTTCTCAAGGAGCTAAGTGGGAACCAGTTGTAAAAATTAATGATAGTGAACTTCGAAAAGAAAAGAAAGAAGAACAAATAGTAAATGATAATGCTTTTCGAAACCAATATGGACATATTGGAAATGAATCAATGTTAGAAATTAAAAATGATTATAATGATGAAAAATTTTTAAAAAAAGCAATTATTGTTACAATAATTATATCGGTATTAAGTATATGCAATTCTATTTTTTTTCAAAGAATAGGAAGAGCAGTTATCATAACGAAATTTGATATTTTTTTATCTATCTTACAAGTAATTCTATTAGGAACATGTATATATTTATATAAACAAAAAAATAAATATGCAAAATATGTAGCAATTGCAACTAGTATAGTTATGATATTTACTTTTAATATTATTTCTATAATTTTAGGAATTATATATTTATTATTTACAGTTGATCAAAAGTATATTCAAAAAATTGAAAATCTAGTAAAAAAAAGAAATAAATAAAGGAAAAGGTGATAATAGTGTATAAGATAATTAGTAATAAAAAAATAAGCGAAAATTCATATGAAATGATTATTAATGCTCCATTAGTAATAGAGAAATGTATACCAGGACAATTTGTAATTGTTATGGGAAAAGAAGACAGTGAAAGGATTCCATTAACAATATATGATTATAATAAGGATAGGGGAGAACTATCCCTTATCTTTCAAGTTGTAGGAGCATCAACAGAAGAATTATCTACTATAAAAGATAAATTATATAGTGTAGCTGGACCTTTAGGAAATCCTAACGAAATATGTTTAAATACAGAAGATTTTAAAGACAAAAGAATTTGTTATGTTGCTGGAGGAGTAGGAATTGCACCAGTATATCCACAAGTAAAATTTTTAAATGAAAAAGGAATAAAAGTAGATGTCATTTATGGAGCAAGAAGTGCAAATCTATTATTAATAAGAGATAAAATAGAAAAGGTAGCTCATAAGATAAGGTATGCAACAGATGATGGTTCTTTTGGAACAAAAGGATTTGTTACCGATATCCTAGAAAAAAATATAAATGATTATGATATTGTTGTAGCAATTGGACCAGTCATTATGATGAAAAATGTTGCTGAATTAACAAAAAAATACAATATAAAAACAATAGTAAGTATGAATCCATTAATGGTAGATGGAAGTGGAATGTGTGGAGCATGTAGGTGTGAAGTGGATGGAAAACCAAAATTTGCCTGTATCCATGGGCCTGAATTTGATGGACATAAAATCAATTTTGACCTAGCTTTAAAAAGAATGAATATTTATAAAGAAGAAGAAAAAGAAAAATGGAATCAAATGAAAAAAACTTTAGGAGGATTAGAAAATGAATGATGAGAAAGTAAGAGGAAAAATACAAGACGCATCAAAAAGAATTCATAATTTTGAAGAAGTAGAGTTAGGATATACAAAAGAAGAAGCAGAAAAAGAAGCAGCTCGTTGCCTTCATTGTCAAAATCCAAGATGTATGAAAGGATGTCCTGTTTCCATTGAAATTCCAGAATTCATTCAAGCAATTAAAGAAGAAAATATAGAAAAAGCATATCAAATAATATCAAAATCATCTTCACTTCCAGCAGTATGTGGAAGAGTTTGCCCTCAAGAAAAACAATGTGAAGCAATGTGTATAAAAGGTTTTAAAGGCGACGCCATATCAATTGGATCCTTAGAGAGATATGTTGCTGATCAAGCTATACTTAATAATTTAAATACTCCAATTATGAAAGAGAAAAATGGAAAAAAAGTAGCCATTGTAGGAAGTGGGCCAGCTGGACTTACTTGTGCAGGTGACCTTGCTAAAGCTGGATATGACGTGACAATATATGAAATACTGCAGAAAGCAGGAGGAGTTTTAACATATGGAATTCCAGAATTTAGACTTCCAAAAAGTATTGTAAAAAAAGAAGTAGAATCCTTAGAAAAACTAGGAGTAAAAATACTAACAGATGTATTAGTTGGTAATACAATTCTTTTAGAAGAATTACAAAAAGAATATGATGCTGTCTTTCTAGGAACAGGAGCAGGACTTCCTAAATTTATGGGAATACCGGGTGAGGATGCTAATGGAGTCTTTTCTGCAAATGAAATATTAACTAGAATTAATTTAATGGGAGCATATAAAGAAGATGCTAAAACACCAATAAAAAAAGCAAAAAAGGCATATGTAATTGGTGGAGGAAATGTTGCAATGGATGCGGTTCGTTCTCTTAAAAGACTTGGAGTAGATGCTCATATTTTATATCGTAGAAGTTTAGAAGAACTTCCTGCTAGAAAAATGGAAGTAGAACATGCAATGGATGAAGAAATACAATTTGACTTACTTACCAATCCAACAAAAATATTAACTGATGATAATAATAATGTAATTGGTATGGAAGTAGTAAATATGATTTTAACAGAAGCCGGAGAAGATGGACGTAAAAACGTTATTCCAGATGAAAATTCAATTCATACAATAGATTGTGATATGGTTGTAATGGCTCTTGGTACAAATCCAAATCACTCTGCTTTAAAAGAAAGTAATATAGCACTTAATGAAAAAGGGCTTATCATAGTAGAAGAAGCAAAAACCTCTCTCGATAAAGTATATGCTGGAGGAGATGCCGTAACAGGAGCTGCTACAGTTATTCTAGCAATGGAGGCTGGAAAAAAAGCTGCCAAACAAATTATGGAAGCTATAAAATTATGAATGGGTAATAACACCTATTCTTTTCTTATTAAAAATTTGACAAATTATTAGTCAAGTGTTAAGGTAAAAATCAACGAAAAGTGGTGATATCTATGACGATAAAAATGCATTTACATGATGAACCATTTCAAAAAATTAAAAATGGTAAAAAGAAAATAGAAATGAGAATAAAAGATGAAAAAAGAAGTACAATTAAGGTAGGGGATACAATAGAATTTGAAAACAGAAAAACAAAAGAAATAATATCAAAAATAATAATAAATATCTATAATTATAAAAACTTTGAAGTATTAATTAAAAATTATAATAAAGAAATTCTTGGCTATAATGAAGAAGATAATATATTAGAAGAACTTGAAATATATTACCCAAAAGATGAACAAGAAAAATTTGGAGTTGTAGCAATCGAACTAGAATAGAAAAGGTGATAACAATGAATGAAATAAAATGCCCAAAATGTGGTACTGTTTTCCAAATAAATGAAACAGACTATGAATCAATAGTAAAACAAATTAGAGATCATGAACTAGAAAGAGAGATAAAAAGACTAGAAGAAGAATTTAAAAAGGATAAAAATAATTCTATTCAATTAGCAGAAGCAAAAATAGAGAAAAAACTAAAGGAAGAATTACAATCAAAAGAATTAGAAATTA
>Ga0256404_1011085_pt1 | contig 12214 bp, 14 predicted proteins | sample RumenRJG_01DNA_FD_185990 | JGI IMG/M metagenome (GOLD analysis project Ga0256404, IMG submission 185990) | Bovine rumen microbial communities from Lethbridge, Alberta, Canada - RJG_01 | ecosystem: Host-associated > Mammals > Digestive system > Stomach > Rumen | place: Canada: Alberta | collected... | reverse complement strand
TGGTGGGGGAGCGGAGCGGACTTACCAACCAGTTCCTCCACCCGCCGACTGCAGGCGATAGCCTTGAGCTGGAAATGAAGTATTTTCCTATAAAATTATCCACGGACTTTTTCACTTGTCCCGGTTTTTTAGCGAGGAACGAGCGATGTTTTTCTTGCTGTGATGCAAGCCTGAGGAACGAAGGCTGGCACTTTGTCGCATCGACTTGCCGAAGCTTGCTTCGGAGCAAGACGATACGGCGAAGTGCCAAAGGGCGCAGCCCTTGCATCACAGAAAGTGTTTTTGGGGTTTTTGTCTGAATCTCTTAGTGCAGGTTTATCAGCAGCTCCGGCGCAAAGCTGTCGGCATTGAGAATGTCACGGTAGTTGATGTCGAGATAGCTCACGCGGCCGCTGATCTGGTCATCGGTGATTTCAAGGCGAAGCTTCTTCTCTTCGGATGTTTCGGAGGTAGGGATGTCTGTTTCATATTGTTCGTTGAACATTTTGGGCTTCGTCTCAGTATAAGAATCGTATTCTTCTGCGTTCGACTCGCTCCAAAATTCTGTATGTTTGTATTTTTCTTCGAGTTCCTTGCTGTGCTTCTCGTAGGTGCCGTTCTTCTTGTCCTCCAAGAGCAGACGCTTGCGGAGCTGGTCGCGCTCAGCGTCGGTGAACTCCTTGAAGGGTGTGAAGTACGACTCGTAGTACTCGACGATGGTCTGGTTGATGATCTTGTCCTCAATCTTCGTCGGTGCCTCGTTGCCCTTGAAGATAAGGAAGATGAGCGACTTGAGAAAGTTCTTCTTCTCACCGAAGTTCTGGGCGTACTCGGTGTCCGTAATCTTGAACGGGTTCATCGAGATAGGCTTTTCCTTCGAGTAGGTGATGTAAGTGCCTTTGAAATAGCGGCATATACCCTCGTAGCTGTCGCCCGTATCGACCATGACTACGTCGGTGTTCTGCTCCAAAAGCTGGCGGACGACGCTGTTCATGTGGAAATAAAATGTTGCTTGATTATCAGATAGTTACAAGCTAAACGGTACAAAAATTTACAAGAGAAAATTATGAAGCTTATTGAAGACTATCTTAATAAGATGGCAGATATTTTAGTAAGTTTAAGTATTTTACTCTATATTTTAAACATTTTTTGAATGGAATTAGTGTGTTGGAATTAAGAAAAACACAAATTCCGCTTGTTATCTCAAACTAAATAGTTACTTTTGCACAAAAGAAAGGAAGATTATGGCAATTGCAATTAAAAACATACCAGTATTAACGGGTAAAGATGCAGATTACTTCAACCATATAGTTGAAGATACTAAAAGTATGCCTTTAACCCAAATTCCGGAAAAGATGAAGGCAGCATTTAAGGCAATGGAGGAAAGATCACGCAACTTTGTTATCAAAAAGTAATCTTTGATGAGTGACTATTCTTTTGATATAAGCCAGCATTGTGTTAGAATAGACTTGACAGAAGAACTCAGTTCTTTCGATTTTAGTTGCGGCGATGACGACCTGGACGATTTCTTTCACAATCATGCTTTGCTATATGCCAAAGAACGCTTGGGAAAAACTTATGTATTCGTAAACAATGATACATCTGAGATTGTTGCCTTTTTCACTGTATCTAATGATAGTATTAAGACTACTTTCATACCCAAAAACTCTACAAACAGAGTACAACGTAAGATTCCAGGGTTAAAACATTTACGTACATATCCAGCAGTTCTTATTGGTAGATTGGGAGTAAGTATGTCATATCAAGGCAAAGGCTTCATGATTGGCAGACAAATAGTGAACTTCATAAAGCTATGGTTCCTTGATGATGACAACTAAACCGGCTGCAGATTTCTTGTTGTTGATGCTTATAACAAGCCTGATGCTCTCTCATTCTATGAACGTAACGGTTTCAAGTACCTATATGCATCGGAAGAGGATGAACGAAAGGCGACACAAGTAGATTCTGGCACTATACATACGAGACTAATGTTTCTGGATTTATTACATACATCTCTCTTTTAATGAGATCCTTAATCTTCTGATTGAGGACAAAGTTCAAAAAACGAATTGTTGACGAGAGTTACGTAATATTTTGTCAAAGAGTAGCCCTGTTTACGTTGGAGGAGCAGGAGTTTGTCTATACTGGTGGTAAGAAGGGTGAGCCCGTCGAACTAACTACGAGACTGATGTATTTTGATTTGATGGATTTATCTACTTCAGATGCAAACAATAACAGATAAACTTGAGATAGTGAAATTGCTGTCAAGGCTCACAACTTACATTGCCATGGAGTTGCACTTGTCAACAATGGAAGCGGTCGGTGCAGTATGCATGTCAAAGGTAGCCAATGAGTTGTCAGCTGGAAAAATAGCAAAAGGGACATCCTTTGATGAATTGTCGGAACGACTGTTCAAAGAGGTGACGAAGCCTGGAAAATGATTCCCGATTAAAATAAAGGAGGCATACTATGCTTTTCGCTCATGTTCATGAAGTAAGATCTTAGTAAAGGACAAACTTTTGTCGGGCTTTACCTGATCCCTTCTATAATCTTTATCAGCGTTTCGGCATGCTCCACTTCCGACTTCCCCTGGGGATGCTCAGAGACGATATATGTAGTTCCATTGATACTGTATACAACAGCCTTGTATCCGCCTCCCCACAACGTTGTTTCAACAGACCTTGGCTCCTTGCCCCCGTTGAGTGAAATCAAAATATCCTTTGCCCAGCTGTATCCGGTAAAGAAGATTACTGCTTTCGGTGACAGCGCTCTGACCTCCGCCTTGAATATTTCCTCACAGTCGCCTATCTGAGCATAATACAAGCTGTCCGACGGGTTGCCTCCTTCCCATGGCGCCACCTTGCACACATCCGACCAAGCCACGTAGGATGACCAGTTTTGGGGATGGAAGTGTGAGGAGACAGCTTTGATGACCCTCCAGAAGGCTGAGCTTTTCGTATTGTAGACGGACGAGCCTTCGCCGTCCTCTACCCACTGCATTTGGTCTGGCAGGTTGAACAACTGTCCGAAAGAGTGGCCGAAGAAAGAACTGGTCTTGTAGTCGTGGTCCTGCCAGCCATTGGTCGCCCTGCCGACAAACATAAGTCCTTCATTGGCTCTTTCAGGAAAGTGCTTTCCCCACTGCATACAGAAGAATGCCTTTTCTTCAGGCTGTTCTTCTGCTACATCCTTTATGAGCTTGTCATAAAGAGGTATAAGTTCATTCCGTAGTTTCTCAACTTGTTCGTTTGTCATAATAATATTGTCGATTTTTATTCTTCAAGCATATTCTTGCCTGTCTCATAGCTCTCAGTCATGCCTTTGAGTATTCCCAGCATCTCGTCCTTGAAATAATCGGGACTGAGTACTGTAATCTTTCTGCCGTGCCATAAGAGTTCCTGCTCAAAGTCACGGGTAAGACATACATTAAGCTCATAATCGGAATAAGAAAAGTCTTCCGCGTCACGAATCTTTCTCTGGCTTTCATGCAATGGCACCTCCTCGATGTAGTTGTTCTCCGGATAGAAAGCACGGATGCGGACTTTCTCCACCTTCAAGTTCTCTTGTCGGATAATGCCGAAACAACCATCATAGAAGTTCTCGGGCTTGAACAACAGTCTTGCCTTGGCTGTGAGCATCTGCTTCTCACAGACCACTTCCATGTAGCTGATGCGGTCGAAGGGCAAGACACGAGGATTGAAGTCCGGGTCTTGCTTGTCATCGCCTTTGTTGTCCTTAGAATCCCTTATAAGGTTGCCCACAACATACCACCGCTGATGGAAAAGGCGCACGAAGGCGGGAACAATCTCCATTTCCATCTCGTTGCCGTATGCCGTACGGTATTGGAAACGCAGCGCGTAGTGCTTGTCTATTGCTCCCAATATATCGTCAAGGTACTCCGTGTTCTGCGGTGCTTCCTCAAGAACGACCTTGTTGTGATATTTGAGCATGTCGCCGAGTGAGGCTATGCGCAGGGAACTGAGCAGCCAGTCGGAGATTTCGGTGTCGGCATACTTGTCGCGGCGGATGAAGTAACGGTAGCCGTTACTCTTGTCGCACTCTATCTCAATACCGAAGATGCTTGCTATCTCCTCACGATAACGATGAAACGTGCGCATGGTCAGCTCCGTGCCTTTTACATTACTTGCCGAGTCAGCCCATTCGTCGGTTATCTCCTGAAGCGTCATGCGGCGGTGTTCAAGCTTGCCGATGAGCCAGCAATAGAATTTTGTCCTGCTGTCCATAATCAATATTCCATATCCATTAGGTTCCGTGCAAAGGAATTGAGCCCGGACTGCACTTTCTTCCTTTGTTCGTCCGCCAAGTAAATCTCGAAAAGCTCTCCAAGGCTTTTGTCCGGATGTTCGAGTATCAGGCTCTCCAACGTGTCGAAAGCATACTGCACTCTGCTCATTTTCCTGTCATAGCCATATACGCCCTTCAGTCCCGCGACTATCTCCCGCACCCTTGGCGCAAGGAATTTGACTGCCACCTCATTGAAGTTGTAAAGTTCATAGGGGTAGATGTGTTCGTCACGCTTGCGGATAACATCCGGCGAACCGTATTCCTCAGGCTTCCATCTCAAGGAACAGCCGTCATCGTAATGTCCTCTTTCGTCTTTCAGCATAGTGTCTCGTCTTTTAGGATGTTGCAAAGATAGTCATTTAGTTTGCCAAACCTTGTCAAAGGTGCAACTTATTTTCAAAAAGAGTTGGCTAAGTCAACATTCAGATGTAAAATCATTATCCATATCTTCCAAATGGTAGGGCTTGTTTGCTTTCAATGCCCTCAATAGAAATTCCTTGTCCCTGGTGTGCAGCTTATTATAACCATACACAAGCCAGTTCAATGACGAGTTGTTGCTCAATGCGATCCTGCGAAGGTTTTCACAGAATGGTATGATGAGCTTCTGCAGCTGGTCGTTCTTGCTGAGCTTTAACGACACTACGTTCTTGCTTCCCCATAAGTTCAACTCTTCCAACAGAGGATTGGCAGAGAAATCAAGCTTCTCATTGGCGACTTCCCTCGCGTCTATCTTCTTCAATCGATGATTGTGGCTTACATCAAGGGGAAAAGTTCCGCAGGTTGAATATTCGAACACCTCCAACGAAGGGCAAAGGCTTACATCCACCCTGAATGTATTCTGCTCGAACATCGTCATACCACTGAACCCGATGATGGCATTGTCTTCGGCGCAGATGTCTATCGTGTAGTCGTAGTTCTTGCACGGATAATAATGCTCGAACTTGTGCCACACAAGACGGCCGTCAAGACAGTCCAGCCTACCCACAAAGGATTCTTTCCTACCATCGCCCCAAGCGACAGTAGCGGTCTTTCCTTTGGCGAGCATCAGGCTTAAGCCGGAGTGTTCGCCCTCAGTCCAGTCTATAGTGTGGATGTCAATTTTTATTTCGTCCATCTTGTTTGTTTTCTGTGCCGTATATTTCTCTTTCATATTGCAGCGTAACTCCTTCCTCAAGTAGTCTCCTTATGTCTATCTTCCTTTCCATATTCACAACTTTATTATACGCATAGCCGAAGCATGTATTTGCCAAACAAGTTCAACCCCTCGTCAACGTTTTCCCGTTCTTTTGAAGAAAGATGGGACAGCTCGTACACACCGCAGTCGTCAACGCTGCTCTCAAGAGTATCGAATGCGAATTGTATCTTTTTCAGTATCTCATGCCATACTTCCCATGCTGTTTCATCCTTTGGAATGTCCTTATATCCTACAGGTGTCGCGCCGCACTGTTCGATGCCCTTGATCAACAATCGCAGCCGTGGCGCAAGGAAAAGCACGGCTGTGACATCAAGGTTATAGACTTCGTCAGAGTGGAAGTTCTTTTCCCGCGCAAGAAAGGCGGCCCAAGGATGCTGTCTGCCATGAGAATACCTTGAGACCTCACGGTCGCGCAGTCTCAAACCTTCTTTCTTTCGCAGGACTTGTCTGACAGCAGACTGGAAGCGAAGCCTTTCCTCTTTCCGCCGTTTATTTCTTTTGCAGTGTATCATATCCTTGCGCATTGTCGTGATTTAGCTATGTCGACAGGCTGATTCATCATGACTGTTGCTTGCCACGAATCTTTTCTATCTGTTCCCAAATCTTGCGATAGAAAGGTTTGTTCGATCCCAACACGCTGGCAGGACGCGTGTGCATGCTGCCGCACTTCGGACATTTCAACGGTTGCGACAAGGCTGTGGCGTTCCACTCGATGTCCATTCCCTTGAATTTGTGTCCGCAGTTGTCGCAGACGAAGGTTGTCATTCCTCTAAGCATGATTGTTCCTCCAATATTTTCAGTTATCGTTTATTAGTACCATAAAAGGAAATAGTTCTTGGCAAAGAGCAGCAAGCCTACCTGCACCTTTTTGATTTCCTCTTCAGAAAGGTCAGAGATTAAGGAAGCTTTCATGCCGTAGGTGTTCTTTTCCAACGTGTCGAATGCGTATTGCATCTTCTTCAACACCCGGTGCCAGCATTGCCAAACGGCATCTACCTCGTCATCATCGGCCGGATCAATGCTGCTGCCGTCGTTGAGCCGCAAGCCAAACTTGACGAAGTTCCCATCCTTGTCAATATCGTAGAATGAGCCGGGGGTGGCACCGCAACCTTCCACTCCCTCAATGAATGTCCGAAAGCGTGGAGCAATCAGTACGGCGGTTGTAGAATTAATATTCGAGTCCACTTTAAAAAGTCCGCAACGCAAAAAGTTGCATTAACATGATGGTATATGAGATAATTTTTGTATCTTTACACTTGTAATAAAGGCAACGACAAATGTTCAAGAAGACCAAGGCTAATCCTCAACTCGATATGTTCTCCGACCCATCTCTGCAGATGGGCAAGCGCGCTACCAAAAAATATAATGACCCGAAGGCCTGGCACAACCAGTTTTTCAAAATGATTACCTCCAGAATAGACGAGGACATGTTCAGGCCTCTGTTCAAGGATGGCAATATGGGCGCTCCCAATTCTTCTGTGCGCATCATCGTATCCATGTCTATATTAAAGGAGGGATTCGGCTGCAGTGACGAGGAACTGTTTGAGAAATGCGAGTTTGACCTTCTCACCCGTCGTGCTTTGGGTCTGGTGAACCTGTCCGACAAACTTCCCTCTATCGACACATACTATCTGTTCCGCCGCCGTACATGCGCCTATTATGACGAGCAGGGAGTTGACCTCATGAAGTCGAACTTTGAGCATATCGCTGGCGAGCAAGTGAAGGAACTGAATATCTCCGGCAAGTGCGTCCGCATGGACAGCAAGCTCATCGGCAGCAACATTGCCAAATACTCAAGATATGAGCTGATACTCCTAACGCTGACCAAATTCCTCTCCCATGGGGAGAACATGTCGGTACTGTCCGGCGACTTGCTGGCCATGGCAAAAGATTACATGAAGGAGGATCCCAGCAAAACCGTATATCGCTCAGACAAGGAAGTTCTGCAGAACCGCCTGAGTATTATCGGGTCTTTCATCCACTCCATCTTGCCGCTTTATGGCGACACTTCCGCTGACATTGACATTCTCCGGCGAGTTTTCGATGACCAGTACGAGGTGTCGGAAGAGGGCGAGGTAACTCTCCGTGACAAAAAGAAGATCTCCGCCAACAGCCTCCAGAGCCCTTATGACAAGGACGCTTCCTTTCGCAACAAGCACGACCAAAAGGTATCGGGATACGTCACCAATATCACGGAGACCGTTGAGGAAGGCAAGCCGAGCATCATAACATCCGTGCAGACAGAGACTGCCACCAAGGCAGACTGCCACATGCTTCAAGAGGCCGTGGCCAACAGCGAGAAAGTGACCGGAACACAAGTCGAGACCGTCTATGCCGACGGAGCCTACCAGAGTCCGGAGAACAGAGACTTCGCGGCAAAACATGACAACATGCAACTCAAGACCGGCAAAATGCAAGGCGGTGGCCGCTGGGAGCTTTTCCTCCATGACGGCGACAAACTCACCGTGAGAGAAAAAACGACAGGAAGAACATTTGAGGCCGTCAAAGCCGTCACAAAGCAGGGCAAATTCAACCGTTGGAGAATTCCCTGGGACGGCAAAAATGGGTGGCGATATTTTGAGGAGAAAGATATAGAGGCATTCAAACTGCGGCAACAAATCGAGAGTCTTCCTCCGGAAGAGCAGCACAAGAGGAACAACGTCGAGGCGGCAATGTTCCAATACAGTTTTCACACACGAAATGGCAAGACGCGCTACCGTGGCTTGCTGAAGCATCGTATGCATGCTTACGCAAGATGCGCCTGGATGAACCTAAGAAGGATAGTAATATTCTTGCAAGGGCTTGTCGATGGGTCATTTTGTGCGTTTTTTTGCCTTCTACAACTAATTTTTAGTCTTTTGGGAAGATTTTTCAGTTTTCAGAAACTCAATTGGAATTTGCGGTAAGACGGGGTAAGAATAATTCTGAATGAAGAAATATTCGGCAAAATTACTTCTGGAACCCAAAATGCCACTTTTTAAAGTGGACTCATATTCCAATATTCGGTGCCGGGCAGTTCGTCCTCTTTTACACGCAAGTAGCGGAAGCCGTCGTATTCGTCGTTTGTTCTACGACACGCCGCCTGTGGCTTGCTCATCCGTTCTTCCCTACGCCTTTTTGCCAACGCCTTTTGGTAAGCCACGGCAACAACCGCTTGTCAGCCTTCTGCCTGTTCAGCCTTTTTCTGTTTCCTTTCATCTTTGCTTTACTTTACTGCCGCAAAGTTACAATGGCGTTGTGCCAAAAGATGACAAAGGATAGAAATATTATGCCACGCTTGAAGAAATAGCTGTCTATGTTACCGTATGCGGGCGGAACAGCATGCGAATGGCAATGTCTTTGAAGACGTAGCCGATGACGGCACCAGCATTACAGCTTTGCGATGTCCTCGGCAGACATTCCCGTCACTTTTGCAATCGTATCCAGTGGCAGGCCCAAAGCCTTCATCGTCTTCGCGTTCTTTCTTCTTTCATCAAGAGCACCTTGCTCGATACCCTTCTTCAAGCCTTTCAGCTCTGCCGTGTCAAGTACATTTTTCATGTCACGATAGACTTTCAAACTGTCCTCATAGTTCAGACGCTCTTCAGGCGTGTAACGGGCTATCTCAGCCTGCTCAAACAGTCGGGTGAAGACGCGCTCCTGCAGGGCTGCCGGACGCGCCATCAGACGGGAAAGATTGTGAAGGACAAAAAGCCATTTGTCGTACATCGTCCTCAGCTCTTCCTCTTTCTTGGTGAACTTCGGCATCTCAAGGTAAAGGAAGGTCAGCTTGTCATAGAACACGTGCTTGTCGTCGACATCCACCAACTTCACCTCGTGCCGGAGGCTGTCCCCGGGGTATTCATTGTCGGGGAAAACGAAGTCAAGGATGCCAACGGTGTAGACTCCTTTTAGCCTGAAGTCCCAGACACCTTTCTTTCCCTGATTCTGGATGGGGAACGTGGAATAAAAAACGCTCCTGTCCTTGAAGAACTGCTGCTCGGCCTTCTGCATCTCGACGATGAACGTCTCTCCCTGTTCGTTCTCGCAATATACGTCGAAGATGGCACGGCGGTCACCGTAGCTGTTGCCGAGGTTCTCACCATTAAGGTAGGTAAGGTCCCTCACCACTTCCTTCCCCTCAAAGAGCGAATTGAGGAAACTGATGAGCAAGTCCTTATTGAGAGGAGTACCGAACAACTTCTTAAAGCCGAAGTCAGTGTAGGGATTGATATATCGACCTTCTCCCATTTCTTCTATCTCCCGTATACTTCTTTCTGTCATGCCTTTGTATATTTTGACGGTTACATTTGCAAATATAGGCATTGTTTTTTATATCTGCAAATTATTTGTGCGGATAGTTTTCGAATTCGAAGAAGAGAGATGAGGCAAGATTGACTCTGTGAGAATTCTTGTAGAGATTATTGTTCTTACGGACGACATGGCTTTTCACAGATATTTTCTCGCAAAGCCGCAAAGAACGCAAAGAAATGGCTATACTGTCTGCTTTGTGAATTTAAACCTTGGCGTACTTCGCGGCTTGGCGAGAGATTGCAATGACTTCCTCCCATGGTGGTGTAAATTGGCTTAAACCTAACATATAATAATAAGGCTACTTGATAAAGTCAAGATGAATTTATGTTTTCTAATGCGACATACGGATCTATGCTTTGTACTTGAAAGAGCTATTGCTCATTCATAGGCTTCACATTAGACTTTACATCGATGCCATCTTCCATCTTAGCAGCTCTATGTTGTTGAGCTTTTTGCTCATCCTCCACAACGCCGTTATCAATGTCTTGAGCCATTTCCACATTCCCTTTTTTGAATGCGTTTAGTATTTTATTCCTTTTATTTTCTGTTTGAGCCTGCTTTAACATCTCTATTTCCTCTTTCTTCTTTTTAAATGAGGAAAGAAAATCTTCGTAACCGAATTTTGCTTCGACTCCCTCAGTGGATGCCTTAGCTAACAAACAGTCAAGTACTGCGTTCTTTAGTTCTCTTCCAGAAAAGCCATCGGTTGTTTTACTTAGCTCTCTTAATTCATCATCTGAAATGGCAGAAACGATAGGTAGCTTTGATGGGATCATCTTCTTGATAATCTCAATTCGCGCATTTTCATTTGGCAGCTCTAATTTTATATGCTTCAAAATACGGGATTCAAAAGCATGATCAAAGTTGCTAACAAGATTTGTTGCAAATATAACTACACCTGTAAACTCTTCAAGCAAAATTAGCATCTGGCTTCTTAATGAATTTAGAGCTTGATCTGCACCTTGCGTTACATTTTGTATTCTTCTTCCTAAGAAAGAATCGGCTTCATCAAAAAAGAGCACGCAATCTTCTTTCTTAGCAGTGTCGAAGGCATTAGCTAAATTCTTAGCAGCATCACCTACATATTTAGATTCTATTTGAGCATAATCCAAAGACAAAAGCTTCTTACCGAGTTTGTCGGCTATAGCATGTGCACACATGGTTTTTCCAGTGCCAGGAGGACCATAAAAATTAAGCACACTCTTTGGAACCGGATCTATTGCACCAAATCCCCACTCATTGTAAATGAGATGCTGAAACTTAATAATGCTAAGAGCATTAAAAATTTCTTCCTTTACGTTTTCAGATAAAATTATCTGGCTAAAGTTATAAAGTGGTTTGCTTGGTATATAAGTATCTACTGAGTATTTTTCATTGTTTTCGTCTTTTTTCTTATAAATAAGGGTCATCTTCACATGGAAACATGATGAAAGAACCATTCTCAATTCACTCAAATGGGTATTGAACCAAGTGATGACCTCAGACTGAAATTCATAACTTTTTGATAGAGAGATGGAAGCATTCCCTTCAACCACATAATTATGTCCATTATAAAGTCCGTCATCCAAACTCATCGTGTAAGAAACCTCAAGCCCCTTATACACTTCTTTCTTTAATAGGCACTTAAGGTCTTTATACAGCTTTTCTTCAAAATAGTCAAGCCAAATTACAGTTGACTTGTCGACTTCTTTTTTTGTTTTATATTCCATAATCCGCAATTTTGTACATTTTGCTTTGGTCAAACTCTTCAGCTATTCCTTCATCTGATGTGATTTCTATTGTTTTAAGTTTTTCGTTACTTTGGCTAAAGATACCCACATCAACATGGGCAGCATTATCTATCTTGTAACTAAATTCGGATTTCCTTTGTATATTAAACTTGTATGCTCTTTTGTCTCTACGCCAATAGTTGATAACGGCTTTAACAATATCATAAAAGCCAATAGCACCATTTACAACGATTTTCATTAACTTGTCTGAATAATAGACAATGGTTTCTTTAACATCCTCAATCTGATCCTTATGGTCTTTATAAAATTGCGTCGTTGATTTCTTAGCAAAGTCAATACCATTACTTATAGAATCTCCCGCTTCAGATGCAATAGCCTTACCAACTTCTTTTAGATCGGTTATTGCATTTTGAGTGCCTTCACTGAAATTGACAAAAGACTTCTTTGCTTGTTTTACTTGACGATTAAAGCTTTTAGACATATCATCAGCAACGCATTCTGCTATATCACCTATTCCTTCACCTACATTTTTTAAGGAGGTAAAAACATTATCAAAAATTCCTTTCTTACGTTTTCTTCCCATAATTTATAATTAGTGTTCACTGAATAAATGTAACGTTCTGATAATCAGAAAATAATATCGTTTTTGCTTGGCTATTTAACATTTTATTTGTATCTTTGTAGTGTTAAAGAAACTAGAAGATGAAGTATA
>Ga0256404_1011084_pt1 | contig 12215 bp, 9 predicted proteins | sample RumenRJG_01DNA_FD_185990 | JGI IMG/M metagenome (GOLD analysis project Ga0256404, IMG submission 185990) | Bovine rumen microbial communities from Lethbridge, Alberta, Canada - RJG_01 | ecosystem: Host-associated > Mammals > Digestive system > Stomach > Rumen | place: Canada: Alberta | collected... | reverse complement strand
TGAGGAGTTGAATGATGCGGGAATTGGTAGAATAGCTGATGTTTATACAAAATCAGATGATTTTGAGGTCTTTGAAAGCGAGATTACTAAAATATTCGAAATAATCGACAAGAAGCTGGACAATGACAAGGATAATCATATCATATCCATCCAGGCGCTGTTAAGAGAAGTCGGTCTTTTAATCGATGATGAGAACTCAATTTTAAGACAAGCTGCCTTGAATGATGTGGACATTTATGCTCCTGGACTGATTGACAGCATGTTCGGACTTCAATTATGGATTTTCTCACAGGATCATGACATTGTGGTAAGTGCTGCAGGGGATATGCCTAAATTGTCCGACAAGGTTTTCGAGTATGAAAAAATAGGTGCCATCATGCTTGGAGGAGGTCTTCCAAAGCATTACACTCTTGCATGCAATCTTTTAAAAGGCGGAATCGATGCTGGAGTTCAGATTGTGATGGACAGGCCTGAGACAGGCAGCCTGAGCGGTGCTCCTCTTGAAGAGGCGAAATCATGGTCCAAGGCCAAGCACGGCTCAAATCTGGTTACTGTCATAGGTGATGTGACTATAATATTCCCATTGATAATGGCATCTGTTTTAGACAAGCTGGAATGATGTTCCAGTTTAATTTTTTTTTACATATTTGGTGCTATCTGGGATTATTTATTTTTCTTATAACTTTTTTTATTAATTTATAAATTCTATTTACCATGTTCCAACTCATTTTAAGTTTTTTTATAGATTATTTTAACAAGTATTTTTCAAAGGTTATTCTAGCTATTTCATAAGCTATTTCAAAGCATAAGAAGTAAATAAAAGACCAGCCTTCTAATAATCCCGCTATAACAAGCAGTAAAATAACCACTTTAAGAGCAAATCTGTAATCAAAGAAGTATTCAAGGAATCTACTTTTTGCATAAATAGCTTCATTGTCATTACCTATCTCGTCTATGATTGCTCCAATCATGCATATTAGGATTATCAGGATGCTTGTCATTGTGAAATGTGGAAGTCCTAAGATAAAAAACAGGATTAGAAATGATGCCATTGTGGCTATGTGGTGTATTCCATCCACCTTCAATGCGAGAATGTTGCCGATTAGAATGGCTATGAATATGCAAGCGGCATCCGTATTGATTGATGAGGCATATGCTGTAAACGCTCCGCATATAATTCCGAGCAGGACAGCACTAAAAATGCTTGACTTTTCATCATATTCATCGTCTGAAAGTTTCATGAAAAAGCCGCTCATCATATATGATGCTGCAAGAATGATATTAAACAAGATATCTTCTCCATTATTTTAAATTATTGCTTTATGATTTTATAGTTTTGATTTTATTTTTGTTATTCTTTGTTGTTAAATGGTTTATTTTATGTTCTTTTTTATTTGAAAAATTGCTATTTATTTAATTCAATTTTTATTTTTTAAACTTTTTGTTTATGTCTTTTGTTTTGAAAAATTAACTTTCTTTTCAATATTATTTTTAAGTTAACATTATATATTTTTTTGTTTTGAAAAATTAACTATTTTCTCTTTCATTTATTGGAGCTTAGGCTTCATTAATTTTTAAATGATTTATAAAAATGTGAATGTTTTTACTGGAACAAATAGAATATCCCCTTTTTTCTCAATCGCATCGGTTTTATTTGAAATTATGATTCCATAATCAGAATTGTAACTGTTGATGGCGTATTTCATTTGTCTGATTTTTTTGCTGCCTCTTCCAACTTCAATAGGTATCGGCGCTCTGAAATTTTCTTGAATAAGAAAATCAACATTATTGCGGGAATTAGGGTCATAATATGTTGATATCTGGGAGAATTCCTTATTGGATAAATTGAAAAGATTGGATGCGATTTGATTTTCTATCAAGATTCCTTCATATTCAGCCAGATTATTTATAGTATTACCAATGCTTGTTGATAATGCATTTTTAATGCTGCTTGTTGCAAAATAGTATTTCCATGGTTTTTTAGCACGTGCAGAAGGGGATCCGTAGGGTTCGCAATGGAAAATCAAATGTGTTTTTTCTAAAATATTCAAAATGGTATTTATGTTTCCAATTGCAGTATCAAAATAGTTGGCCAGGTTGTTTTGACTTACAGTGCCTGCTTGCTGTGTTGCTAAAAATCTCAAGATCCTGTTTGCAAGGGTCTGATTATTGAGGCTCATGTTTTTGATTGTCATCATGTCATGGTTTATGATTTTCTCGGTTACATTAATCAGCTCTTCAATAGTCTCCTGAGGATCCTTTTTATCAAGCAATATTGGAAATCCCCCATATTTCAAATATAAATCCCAGTCATTGAAATAATATTCTGGAATATTGCTTAGTTTGGCATATGTCCTTGATTCGCTTTCCATAGCATTTTCATATTTTCCTGTGAAAATCAATTCCTTGATTGATTCGGACATCTCTGTGCAGTCTAGATTATACTTCAATTTAATATGTTCGGCATAATTGAGAGGAGTAAGCGGTCTTTTTTTTATTCTCCTTGCAGCATCTGCATTATATTCAAGATGCAGTGCCGAGGAACCTGAAAAAATCATGAATATCTTTTTTGTCTTGTCGTAAATGATTTTTCCGGATTCCGCCCAGTTATGGTCGTACTGGCATTCATCTATGAATATGAAAACATTTTGGCTTAATGTTCTCAGACTTGCATTGAATTTGCTTTCCAAATAGATTTCAACGGTCTCCTTGATGTTGGTTTCAACCATATTGTTTATTTCATCAAATGATATGTATAGTATGTTGCTTAGGGGAATGTTTTTTTCTTTTAAAAGGTATTCGTATATTTGGTAAATCAATGTGGTTTTTCCAACTCCCCTAAGACCAGGCATCACTATGAATCTCTTTGATGCATATCCTTCAAGGAAATCGTCGATGTTGCTTTTGATTTCTCCGAATTCCTTTCTGATGTTTAATTTTTGATTGTTTTTTGTTAATTCGTTGTTAATTGAATTCGGGACTTCAATCAATTCCCTGTTTATGAAGTTTATTAGTATTTCATTTTTTTCCATAACAATCTTTCCTGTTTTTTGCTATCAATTATTTTGAATATTCCTTATCCATTTTTAATCTAAATTTTTAAATATTAATTTAAAAAGTTATCTAAATTTTTAGATAATAGTTTATAAATAGTTATCTAAATTTTTAGACAACTATATATAAATACTTATCTAAATTTTTAGATAGTTGTTTATAAAGAGTTGTCTAAATTTTTAGATAGAAAATTTTCTTTAAAAAAATAAAAAGTTTAGAGTTTATTATCTGATTGACTCTAAAATGTCTTCAGTGGCCTTTTTCGGATCTTGGGCATTGTATATGGATCTTCCAATGATAAGGGCGCTTGAGTACTTCAAGGTTTCCTTCGGATCTCCTCCCTGGGTTCCAACTCCCGGAGATATTATGAAAGCATCTTTTCCAACGATATCCCTGATTTCTGCAAGCCTGTTGATTCTAGTTGAAGGAGCCACATAGTTTTTGATTCCCATTTCAACACCCATTCTTGCAATCTCATCTGCATCGCTCTGAAGGAACTTGACAGCTCCTGGATGTGACATTTCAGTCAAAAGGAAAACATCTTTTCCATGGTCTTCAGCAGACTCCTTGCATGCTTCAACGGAGTCCGGACCTACGAATCCGTGGCAGATTATGGCATCCGCTCCGGCATCGAATGTCTGGTCTGCTATCTTTTCATTTGTAGCTGGAATATCTGCCACCTTGTAGTCGCATATGACTTTGTAGCCGAGGTCTTCCTTGAAGTAGGTCACAACCTCCAGCCCTTCGGCGAGTGTGAGGGGATAGCCTATTTTGATAGTGTTTATATAATCGCTTACAGAATTGCATACCTCTTCTGCAGCATTTAAATCCATTAAATCCATTGCAAGTATGATGTTATTTTTTACTTTCATAAAATTCCCTTTTCCTTTTTTTAAAAATTGTATTGGCTTTTTTAAAAGCTATTAATTATACTAATATTTGTTTTTATTTAATTTATAGTTATTTTTTAAAAATAGGATTTGGGTTATGGTTATTTTATAAAAATAGTCGATTTGTTTTGTATTAAAAAAGTTTTAAAAAAAATAAGGAGGCTTAGTTAATGAATAACTAAGCAATTGATTGTAAATAATTAAAATTCAACTCTAGGGGCTTGTGCAGCGCCTTCTGGAGCATTGAAGAAGTCAGCTGTCTTAAAGCCGAACATTCCCGCAAAGATATTGCCTGGGAAGGTCTCGCATTTGTTGTTATACATTAAAACAGTATCATTGTAGAATTGTCTTGAATAAGCGATTTTGTCTTCAGTATCTGAGAGCTGATTCTGCAGGTTCTGGAAGTTTTCGCTAGCTTTAAGTTCAGGATACGCCTCAGCTACTGCAAATAATGATTTGAGTGACTGTGTCAGCTGGTTGTTGGCATCTGCCATATCGCTTACGGTATTTGCGTTCATTAATCCGGCTCTTGCTTCTGTGACTTTTGCAAAGACGCCTTCTTCGTGGCTTGCATAACCCTTTACAGTTTCAACAAGATTAGGTATCAAATCAGCACGTCTGTTGAGTTGCACTTCAATTTGAGCCCAGCTGTTTTTGACTCTGTTTCTAGAGGAAACAAGGCCGTTGTAAAGGAGAATAACAGCCGCTACAATTATTATTATGATTACAAGTAATATGATTAGAATTATGCTCATATTTTCACCTTTAAAAAATTTAATTGATAATATTTATCTTTTCCTATAAAATATAGTTTTCTTTTGTTTGCTTCATTTTATCAAAGAGAGTTTGAAAAAAATTTAATATATGATAAAAAATAATTTATTATTAAGATTATTCATTTTTATACAATTCCAAGGAGACTTATTATGAAAAAAGAAGCCAATATTCAAAAAGTACCTATTTTAAACATGATTGTAACCTGCCGAAAGGATGGCAGAGACAACGGTCTCGTTGTTGGTTTTGGAGGAAACGCAAGTTTCGATCCACAAATGATTGCTGTCGGCATTGTTCCAACCCGTTTTTCATATGACATGGTAAAGGATACAGGAGTATTTGTTGTCAACTTCCCTGCTAAAGGATATGAAGAGGAATACAAGGTATTCGGATTCGAATCCGGCCGCGATGTAGACAAGTTTGAAAAATGCGACATCAAATTCACCGACGGTGAAGTTGTGGATGCTCCGGTTCTCACAGACTGTCCTGTCAATTTTGAATGCACAGTAGTGGATTCCATCAAGCCTGGAAGCCATGAAATGTTCTTCGGAAAAATCGAGAAAGTGCATTGCGACGAGGAATATCTCGACGACGATGGAAACATCATGTGGGATAAGATAGACTTGTTATAATCTTACTTTTATTTTTTTTTTAAATAACTTTTTTTTATTATTTCGGAGTGGTTTATTTGTTTTTAAAGCATAAGATTTATGGTTTGATATTCAATCTATTCAGGGCTTTTCCTGTTAATGACAATAAGATAAGCCTGATTACAAATAAATCAGCCTCCTTTGAAAGCAACCTGCGGGAGATTGCTCTTGAACTTGACAAGAGGAATGACACTGGCAAAAACTATGAATATCATTACATTCTCAAGGACCAGATATCTTTTAAGAATTTTTATCATTTGGCTACAAGCAGGTACATTTTCCTTTCAGATAATTTCTTCGCCATTGCATTTATGAATTTCTCTCCAAAACAGAAAATAATACAGCTATGGCATGCTCCAGGGGAATTCAAGAACTTCGGTTATGATTTTGAGTCAGGGGAGTCACAGGAAGTCATTAGAAAGTTTGCAGCAAAGACCACAAATCTCTTTATCAGCTCTAAAAACTTCATTGAAAGCCTTTCCCATAGATTTGCATTGGATGAGTCCAAGACTATTCCAACAGGAATTCCAAGAACAGACTACTATTTCAGATGTGATGATGAGTTCAAGGAAAGCTTGAGGGCGAATTTTGATGAGAAGTATCCTTTTGCAAGAGGCAAGAAGATAGTTCTTTATGCTCCTACATTCCGTCAGAATCCAGTAAACAACATGATTTTTGATAATTTTGACATTGATGCCTTCAATGAATCACTAGGAGATGATTATGTCCTATTCATCAGACTGCATCCAAACTATAACCGATTTGCAGACAAGGAGCATTTCATAGACTTGGAATCTGTTGAAAATGAGCATGAATTCGTCAATTGCACTCATTACAGCAATGAACAGGAGCTTTTACTACTCTCAGATGTCTTGATAACAGACTATTCATCCGTCATGGTCGAATATTCCATTTTAAACAAGCCAATTGTCCTTTTTGCCTATGACCTGGATGATTATCTCTCAAAAGAGAGAGGATTCTACTTCGACTACAGGGAGAATGTTCCTGGAAGAATCGCCTATGACATGGACGAGCTCATAAGAGTCTTTAAGGAAAAGGACTTCGACTTGGAGCGTTTAAATGATTTCGCACATTATCAGTTTGATTATTTCGATGGAAACTCCAGCAAGCGCATACTGGACATAGTTTTAGACGATTAATCTTATCTTATTTCTTTTTGTCTTTTTTCATCTTTTAAAGAATACTTTTTAATCTTTTTCATGAGTACTTTTTTGCAGCTATTCATTTTAAATTCCATTTGACTTTTTATAAACTTAGTTAAATTTATAAATGTCTATTTAAAAAATATATTATATTAATAAAGTCTTAGGATTTTATTTTATTTTTATCAATTTTATTCTTTGCAGGAAAATTCCTTTTGGGGATTTTTTTGCGGATTCACGAGGTTTAATATGGTAAGAAAGAAAGCACGACGTAAACCTAGGCAGGAAGAAGATCCGATGGCAGGTACTACAAACCTTACAGATGCAATGCTTGTGCTTGCGCTCGGCTTTTTAATTTTTGCGGTTGTCGGTTGGAACCTGCAAAGTGTTGTTTTCAGTGACATGACTCAAGAGCAAAAACAGGATGTCATGGAGTCAATCACCAATATCACTAAGGTGACACAGGGCGAGAAATTAAACAGCACTCCAGATACTTCCGACCAGTCTGGCGAAGGTTATGTTGAACAAGGAAAGGTCTACAAGGATTCTAAAACCGGTGATTTGATCATGGTTGAAAGCTGATGGCGCTTTGTATTAAAATTTTAAAATTATTAAAATCAAAATATCTCTTTCGAGATTTCAAACTTACTTGGCTTATAGTTTCTCATTTGGGATTGAAAAATCCTTTTTGAGATGTAAAAAAGTGATGATAATATGGATGTCTTAACTACTGCAACTTACTTCATGATTCTGCTTGCTCTTCTTCTCCTGGGAGGAGAAGTGGGATTATTGTCCAGATATTACAAAAATGCCCCAAAAGAGCATTTGATGATAACAGCTGTTTTTGCAGTTTGCTTGATGGCTGTGGTTGCAATATTTTCAAACTCATATGAATCAATACTCAATCTGGCTTCTACAAGCTTTTTCTTCTATCTGGGCATAGCGATATTAAGTTTAATCATAGGAGCTGCAGTATTATATTTCTGGGACAAGGATGAGACCTATGATAGAAAGATGAAGATTCTTCTGTATCTTGGTTTTATTCCGGTATCTTTCGCTGTCATTCTGATTTGCATATCTTCTCTTGCGCCGGTTATCTCACTGCCTATTGCAGGAAAGCCAATGAATTTTTCAATGCTTGAAGCTGGAGTCATTGTTGGTGTGGTACTTGCAGTAATAACTCTATTTGTTTATTTTACCGCAGATTTTATAGAGGACTATCTCAATATGGAATACAGCGTGATATTCGGAGGTGTGATGGTTGTATTTGCATTTGTCTTCCTTACAATTGCGTTTTTCCTTCCAACTCTTGCAACAACTTTGAATGCCCCTGTTTCAGAGCTTGAATTGATTTCAATATCAAAAATAGTTGTTTTGCTTCTGGGAGCATTGGTTCTAGCAGGAATCGGAGTGGTACTCAAGAAGAGAAATAACAGGCTGGTTTAATTTGGAAAAATGAAGTATGATCTTAATTGATGCTTGCTAAGAAAAGTTAGATTTTAAATGAAGTTTTTATTGATGCTTACTAAAAATTAATTAATATATAAAATACGATTATAGGTGATTGTTTTGGCAATAGCGATTCCAGGCGGTGCGTTTTTAACAGCTGCCTTAAATTTGATTTCACAAAGTCTTTTGATACCTGTTGTGATTATTCTATTGATTTTTGTTATATTTGTAATCATTTCTCTTGGAGGATTGATTTTTGAATACTCCTCCAGAACAAAGGTTTCAGTAAACGATGTCTCCAATTTGATTCTTGACATTTCAAATTGCGATTCAATCGAATCTGTAAAATCCACTATTCAAAACGCGAATATAACAAACACACAAAAGGGAATTCTACTCAAGATAACTGATACCGGACACATGTCCAGCGCTTCAAGAGAGGCTTATGCCCGAAAGCTTGTTGAAAACGAGGAAGAGGTAACCGACAAGTCCTTGAGAATTACAGACATCATTACCCGTATCGGACCTACTCTTGGTTTGATGGGTACTTTGATTCCTCTTGGAACAGGTCTGGCGGCTCTGGGATCCGGAGACATCAATACATTGTCCACAGCTCTTATTGTTGCATTCGACACAACAGTAGTGGGTATTGGATGCGGTGCTCTTGCATATGTTATCTCTAAAATCAGATACGGATGGTATGACGAGTATTTATCCAATTTGGATGTCTTATCCGATGCTGTCCTTGATTTCATGACTATTCATTGCTGATTTTTAAATTTTTTATTTTTTTTTTAAATTTCTTCCATTTTTATCATATTCTGTTTTTATATGCCTTTTTTATTTTTTTTCAGATATCTTTTTTAGAGACCTTTTTTATTTTTTTATAATATGATTGTTTTTCAAACCATTATTTTGCTTTTTCCTATTTAAATGACTTCTTTTATTTGTTTTTTTAAAAATAAGATTAATCTAACCTTAATTTTTATCAAATGTTTTGAATAATTTTATATATTTTGAAAAATAAAAATTAAGTCAATAATTATTGATGGAGGTGAAAAATGAAGGAGATTAAGATATCATATTTGATTATCTTAATCGTTCTTGTCTTTTTATCTTTAAGCGTAGTTAGTGCGGCAGATAATGGTTTGAATGAAGATTTGAACGAATCCGATGTCTTATTGGCTTCAAGTCCGAGCAATGAGATTCCAATATCCTCTGAATTGGATTCGTCCCATTTGGATGATGCATCCAATGACTTGAATGAAAGTGATGGGGAAGTTAAATCCATTGATTCCTTAAAAGCCAATGATGATTCATTAAAAGATTCATCAAAATCCGATTTGAAACTAGGATCTGCTGATAATAGTAAACCGAATTATGAAAGTTCCCTGATCGTCATAAACCAATCAACTTATGCAAACTACTTCAACAGCTCCAATGGGGCTATTTTAGATGGCAGCATTAAAGACGGAGACATTATCAAAATAGAAAGCATTTCAGATGCCCTATTTGTCATAGACAAGCAGGTAACCATCATTTCAGATTCAGATGCTGTTTTGACTGATTGTCTGATTCGCCTTGTAAAGGGAAGTTCCAATTCGCAAATAAAGGGTCTTACAATAATAAATACTAAAGAAAAGCTTTCCGGATTTTATCTAAGCGGCATACATCTGATTGATTCCTGGAACAATACTATTGCCAATAACAAGATATCTGTAAGTGGAAAAAACTCCTTTGCAATAGCTTTGGAGAATTCCAGCTATGATGAAATTAGCAATAACGTATTTGAGTCCAAATCAAGCTATGTTATTCCGATAACAGGTTCCAGCCACAATCTAATAGCTGGAAACAATCTCACATCCGGCGGTTTAAATTTAATATATTATTGTCCTTATACAGTTGGAAACCTTTTCAGCCGATCTCAATACATCAAGTCAACAGATAATGTTATTGTTAACAATACATTCACAAGCACTGATTCAAGCAGGAATCATGCTGTTTATCTGGATGGAGAAGTGGCGGGTTCTGGAAATCTCATTGCAAATAATACCATCTCCAATGTTTTCTGTGGAATAAGGACTTCAGTCAAAGGTGCGGTTATTGAAAACAACACAATCCGTGATGTTTCAAAAGGAATAATTGTTGAAAGCGATGATGTCACAGTGGACGGCAACCAGATTGAGATTGATTCTGGAATCGCTGCAATTGAATCAGCAGGAGATGATGTGAAAATCATAAACAACATCATTACCCTCGCCGGTGAGACTGCAGTAAACTTCACAGGTTCACGCAACATAATAGAAAACAACACTATAAATACTCAATCCGGAAGCGGAATTTACTATTACAACTTCAACAGCAATGCTGGCTACAACAACATAAGCGGAAACCATATAAATTCCACAAATGCTATTGTAATGTCAGCATCACGTGACAGCACAAAAGACAGGATAGAAAATAATGATATCTTAACAGATGCTAATGCTATTTGTCTTGCAGGTCATTTAAATCGTCCAACAGTAATTAACAACAATATAACATGTGCTATTAGCGGAGATTCCATAAAGATTTCCAGCTACAGCGACAAGGATCCAAGCTCTCCTCAAAACTACAGCGTTTACAACAATACAATCAATGGAGTCCAGTCAAATCTTACAGACGGACCTTGGATTAATCCAAACATGGAAAATCTTACAGTCTCATTGGAAAGAACAGTATTGGAAAGCGGAGAGTCTTTGATAATTTATTTGAAAGATAAAAATTCAAATCCTGTAATTGGTGCAGGCTTGTCAATCGAACTGAGAGGCAAGGTTTATAATCTAAGCACTGATGATTTAGGAAGCGTTTCACTTAAAATCAATGAGCCTGTTGGAAATTACGGATTGTCCGTTGCTTATGATGGCTTGGAAGATGTCTATAATTCATTGAACCAGTCATTCAACATCAAAGTGACCCTTCCGACAGTATTTGATATTGGAAACACATATGTCTCAAAGGGAGGCTATTTCGAATTTAGATTGAAGGATTCAAATGGAAATCTTCTAAAAAACAAGAAGGTCTCCATTACTTTAAATGGAAAGAAATACACAGTCTCCACAGATTCCAATGGAAAAGCGAAAATTCAGGTAAATCTGTCTCCAAAACAGTATGATTTGTCTTTAAGCTACAGCGGAGAGTCAAATTACCTCTCCACAAGCAAGACTGTGAAAATCACTGTTGTAAACAAGGAAGCAGGAACTCTTGATCCATCAAAGACCTATGTTGTAACTGAAAAGAACTTCAACACCTTCTTCAATAGCGAAGGAGAGTTGAAAAAGGCATTTGCAAATGCGAATCTGGTGTTTGTCGGAAGCTTCAGCAAAAAGTCAATAACCATTGGCCATCCGGTGAAGATCATTGGCTCTGGAGCCAAATTATACGATTCAACTGTGCATGTTTTATCTGATGGTGTTGTCGTCGATGGATTGAACATTGTCAACGAGAATGATGTGACTACCGCAAGCCAGTCCGATTTAGCTAAAAACAATAGGAAATTCGGCATTCTGCTTGAGGGAGTAAAAAATGTTCAAGTAACCAATAACAACATCAATGTGGACAGTTATGACAATGCCTATGGCATTTATCTATACGAATCAAACAACAATGTAATCAAGAACAATGTTGTAAAGGCAAAGGCTCGGAAGTTCACATCAGGAATCTTCCTTTATGACAGCGATTCAAATAAGATAGGAAGCAACAAGGTGAGCGTCAATGGTACAGGCAAGGTTCACAAATACGAATCTTCAATAAAAATCGATGATGCGGCAAGCCTCATAGACTATGACTCTTCCGGCATGATTGTTCCCGAGGTTTTCAAAACCTACGGCATAATATTGTTTGAATCATCAAAAAACGATATTTCATACAACAATGTAAGCGGAACAAGTGGCCTTACTAAATATTACACTGCTGTTGACGTATCCACAAATGCGGTTGTCGGAATAGACATATACTACGACAGCCATAACAACAAGGTACACCACAACAATGTGAAGATTGTTTCAAAGGATCCATACCTATATGGTCTTGGAGTGCTTGGAGATGAAACAGGACAAAGCGACACTGCGGCTCGAAACAATAATTTCTCCTACAATTACGTATATTTGAGGGGAACATACGACGCCACAGGAATAATCGTCGGTTTCAATTCAATAGGCACTGTGATTTACAAGAACAAGCTGGACATCCAGGCT
>Ga0256404_1011083_pt1 | contig 12217 bp, 9 predicted proteins | sample RumenRJG_01DNA_FD_185990 | JGI IMG/M metagenome (GOLD analysis project Ga0256404, IMG submission 185990) | Bovine rumen microbial communities from Lethbridge, Alberta, Canada - RJG_01 | ecosystem: Host-associated > Mammals > Digestive system > Stomach > Rumen | place: Canada: Alberta | collected... | reverse complement strand
GTCAGCTTCCGACAGCATCCATCTGAGGTTCACGCAAGGGCGGCGTACCGAGACCACAACTTTACTGGTGGGCAAGATTCAGCGCTTACTTACCCACCCAAGCTACAGAAGCGCCTTCTGATTTCAGAAAAGGCTGCTCATATCTTTGCAAACGAGGACGGAAAAAATCTGCATACTGTCGACCTTCCTTCTGGTGATTTTTATGGAGGAATATGTCTGAATGAGAAGAATGAATTTGTACTGGCAGGGGCAGGGTCGAATGATACGAACGCATGGCGGCTGGATCCTGCTGCCGGGACTTTTGCAAAAGCGGAAATAGCTTCAGAAGGCTTTTACGATTATAGCAATATATCAAACGGAAACGGAGGATATGATTTTTTCCTTTCCCGGGATGATGGAATATATGGTTTTGTCCTGGATGGTACGGAGCCTGTTAAGGTCGTGGATTTTATTGCCTCCGACCTGGATATAGAATCTGTCATGTACTTTGCGGTGATCTCCCCGGACAGTGCATTGACTGTCTTCTACAGACAAAACGGAGATGCAAATATTTATCTTTTAAATAAAGCGGATCCCTCTACCGTTGTCGATAAGACCCTGATCACGATCGGATGCAGCTATATGAACTCCGGGCTGCGAAAAGCGGTGGTCGATTTTAATAAAACGAACGAAAAATACCGTTTTGTGGTCAGAGAATATGGCTATGACGAAGAGGGAAGCGGCGGGCTGAATAAGGAGCTGGCAGCCGGGAACATCCCGGATCTGATCTGTGTCACACCGGATATGCCGGTCCAGAGCTATGCGGCAAAAGGGATGTTCGAAGACATAGAAAGCCGCTTTATATCCGATTCTGACATATCACAGAATGAATATTTTGCAAATGTACTGGATCTGCACCGGATCGACGGGAAAATGTATTTCGTGGTTCCTGAATTCGATCTGATCGGTATGCTCGGCAAAAGAAAAGACTTCGCAGATGCAAAAGGTGTGAAGATAGCTGACCTGGAGAAGATGATGAAGGAGAGGAATCTCGGATATGATACGGTCATTGGAATGGTTAGCAGCGAACAGGTCCTCACTATGGTAATGTATTTTGCAACGGACAAATATGTTGACTGGGAAAATATGACCTGCAGTTTTGACTCTGATTCCTTTGTAAGTGTACTGGAATTTGCCGGCAGATTTCCTGCAAAGATCAACTATTCAAATGTTGACTGGGATGACTATGAGACCTGGCTGCTGGAAGGAAAACAGCTGGTCCGGGAAGGATTTTTTTACAACATTGATTCCTATATGGAGCAGCGTTACGGATATGTAGGCGAAGAAATATCTTTTATGGGATATCTCGGAGACGGAGAAAACGGGCCTGTTGTAGAGACGGATATGCTGCTTGCCATGAGCCACGCAAGTGAATATAAAGATGTTTGCTGGGAATTTATGCGCAGCTTCTATCTTGATCAGTATCAGGGAAATATCGATTTTGGCTTTTCGGTCAGTAAAAAGGCATACCGGACAATGGCTGAAAAGGCAATGCAGCCCAAAACCTATACCTACACAGATGAAAACGGGGAAGAAATCACGCAGGAATATAATAATGAATTATATATAAACGGCAAAAGCGTAACGATCCCGATCGCGCAGCAGAAAGACATTGATGAAGTTACGCGGATGATCGAAAATACAGACGCCAGAGCAATGATCGACCAGAATATCTCCAATATAATCAACGAAGAGTCCGGAGCTTTCTTTGCGGGGCAGAAGTCCGCCGAGGAGACAGCCCGGATTATCCAGAACCGTGTAAGCGTGTATATCGGCGAGATCAGATGATCTCAGATTTTCAATAAATATGCCCAGACAATGCAGGGGCCGGATCAGAAGACAAAATGCACTTCCTTTGTCTTTCTGATCCGGCCCCTGCTTTATGTTCCCGGGATACGAGCAACTGATTTACGTGGTTTTCGATGATTACGTAGTTTTATTTGATTATGTGGTTTCGATGATTATGTAGTTTTCTATGGCTATGTGGTTTACTCTGATACCGGGGTTTTCCCTGATAAGGTGGGGATCAGGCATCCTATGACCATCACCGCAAAGGAGATGATCCAGAGCACCCGGCTTACAATGCTGTTCTGCCAGTGAATATTCATGAAGAACAGGAGAAGGTTCAGCATCATGAGGATCGTCTGTAGAGCATAAATAAGAATCGAATACCTGCTCAGTCCCTCCAGGACCTTGAGACCGCAGTAGGGATTGTAGGCGGCCCCCTTCTTACTGAAAGTGTTTCCTTCCGATGTCAGGACGATAAAAAGAGGAAGTCCGAACATCAGGGAAAACAGGAAATTATTGTACATGATCCCCAGCGCAAGTTTGGGCTGCCAGGTATCAAAGAAAATCTCCAGCCCATAGTTCAGGAAGACCGCAACGGAAGCACAGCTGAGCAAGGCTGCCCATACAAACAGCAGGAGGCGTCTGACAGAGTGGGCGTCGATCTTCCTGCCTGCGGCAGCACGCCAGAGTTTATAGGGCAGGTATGCAGCCAGGAAATTAGCGAAAAATCCCAGAATGGTGGTCCACCCGAAAGAACTGAATCTGTCAGAGATCAGATTCCCCAGTCCGCAGGCCAGCGATGCAACGGGCCCAAAAAGGATACCTGAAGTGATTGGGATGAAGTTTTCCGGCCGCACAGATGAATATCCGTCCGCATACTGCATAACATCTATGGAAACGTCCAGTAATGCAAAGGTTAAGGCAAGAGATATGCAGAACTGGAACAGATACCTGCGGCTCGGCCTATAGTCGGTTTTTGTGCTGTCTGCGGCAGCACAATCCGTAAGAACTTCAGCACCGGCAGCGGCCTCTACATTAACTTCATTTCCGGTAGCAGCTTCTGCAATAACTTCATTTCCGGAAGCCGCCTCTGCAATAACTTCATTCTCATCAGCTTCCTCCGGAATATATCTCTCACCCGGCTCTTCACCGGCTTTGGCTTTTTTACCGGAGAGAAAGTTAGTACCTGCCACTATGGCGCCGAGGGCAATAATACATGCTCCCATAAGGGACTTTCCGGAAAAAAGTTCCGTATTTCCCTGTGTGCTGGGGATCAGGATCGCAAGCGCGAGTGTCACGATCGGATCGGTTGCCGCAATGATCGTAACTGTGACCGGGCTGCAGTATTTTTCCGAAAACATGAGCATTGCGTAAGCATATGCCTTGGAGAAAAAAGCAATGATAACGATATAGGAAATCGTCTCCAGCGACCAGTTGATCGTCGTAAAGGACCCCGGATCGGTGATCAGCCACAGGACCAGCCCGATGAGGGCAGTCACGCATAGCTGCAGAACTGTCAGCACCAGCGGATCGCTTTCCTGCGTATAATCAGACGCAAAAACCGTATAGAGGGACATCATCAGACAGCTGAGAAAGACATAGAGAACGCCTTTCAAACCCGCTCCCTGCACCTGCAGATGACCGGAAACACCAAGGCCCGCCAGGATGATCGCGATTCCCGTCAAGACATTCCGGCTGGGGAATTGCCTGCGGCAGATCAGGATCAGCGGCACGATGATGATGTTCATGGATGCCAGCGCACTGACGGCAGATGCCGGCAGATTATCCAGAGCCATTTTTTCAAACAGGATATTTCCCGCGATCAGCAATGCCAGGACAGAACCGCTGATCAAAGTCTTTTTATCCAGTTTTTTCAGAAGCCCGTGAAAGAGGACCGCCAGTACGATGCCGGCGACGCCGGATGTCAGCGTGAGATAGGCGTAAGCGTTGAATGCTGAGGACAGATCCTTGATGAAAATATAGGAAGATGACCAGCACAAGGTGATGGAAAACAGTACGATCACAGTCTCTTTTTTGTCATTGTCTTATCCCTTGCCCATGAATTAATAAAGAATTATGTCGCTGACGCGACGCTATTACTTGAACATTATTATACTGTATCTTACATGGAGATGCCAGAGACCAGCCGGACTATGTATAGACCTGCATAGGCGGTAGTACAGACCCACCTGATTTTGGGGATGCCTTTTTGTGCATTGCTGTGGAGGAGGGCCTTGAAAAACGTCGGTACTTGCTTTTTGCGAGCTTCAGCGAAGCAAAAAGCTTAGTATCCGCTACGTTTTTCACGGAGTGGGAGCGCCCCGCCGGAACAGTGATGCCAAAAAGGCGCTCTGTTTTCAGAAGGGCTGTTTTCAGAAGTGCTGTATTGTAACAGCCGGTGTAGACCTGCATAGGCCGGTATCGGCATAAGACTGTGGAAAAGCTTTGGAAAAAAGGATTTGGAAAAGATAGTACAAAAGAATATACATTCATGTAGAAGAACCGGAAGAAAAAAGTTATAATAGAGAGTCAGTAACCAATCCGGACAACATTTGAGAAGACAATATATGGCAACTTTTGAGGAAATCCTGGCCAAGGACGGGCGTCTCATCTATAAAACAAAAGGTGTCAGCATGCAGCCCATGCTGACGCAGAACCGCGACCTTGTGATCATAGAGACTTTTGAAGGGCGGCTAAAACCCTATGACGTTGCTCTCTACAAGAGAGGAAAGCAGTATGTTCTCCACCGCGTTATTTCGCTGGGCGAGGGTGTATATTACATCCGGGGCGACAACACATACATGATCGAAACTGTGCCGGAGACAAATGATCTCGGCGTCCTGACCGGCTTTGTCCGCAAGGGAAAATCCCACCTCGTAACGGAACCCGGCTACCGCTTTTACTCCCGTTTCTGGCACAAGATCTATCCTCTCAGAGCTTTCCGAATACACTGCAGGCGCCGCCTCAGAAATCTCCTGGCAAAGGCAGGCCTTTTGGAACCGACAAAAAAGCTGCTCAAAAAGCTTGGCCTTCGCAAATAAGGATAATATATTCGGATACGCGGATATTCAGGACCCGTTTTACAGAAACTGTAAAAAAAAACGTGAAAAAGAAATAAGAAATCATTGTAGTAGAAAGGATGAACAGGTTCATAGTTTTGAGAACGATCATAATCGGGGATATCCACGGCTGTGATGATCAGCTGAAAAGTATACTGGGGAAGCTGCAGCCTGATCCGGAGACGGATATGCTCATTCTGCTTGGAGACCTTTTTGACCGCGGTCCGGAATCCTGGGAAGTTTTTCAGACCGTAAAAGGCCTTCGGGAGGATTTTGGGGACCGCTTCATACTGCTCCGCGGCAATCATGAGGACTACCTTCTCCGCGAAAATATTTCCTTCATGGACAATCTGGTCTGGGTCCGGGTCGGCAAAAAAGACACGATCAGATCCTTCCGCAGCCACGGCCAAAAAATGGAAAGTGCCATTCCCTGGCTGAAGGACAACATCATCAACTATTACAAAGGCGGGAATTTCCAGTGTGTGCACGCAGGGATCAAGATTGACCCCTTAGAGGCCAATGATACCTACACTCTGATCCACGATCATGATGTCGTTGTCCAGAACCGATACACAGGCCCCCTGACCATCACCGGCCACATCGCTCTCGAAAAGCCCGTCTGGTTCGCAGGGGACGGCGAAACCTTCGAAACTCTTGAATACGGCCGGCGCCGTCAGCTTCCTGAGCGCGGCGTGCTCTGCATCGACACCGGATGCGGCAAGAGCGGCAAACTCACCGCCATGGTCATTGAAGACGGCGATTACACCCTGTTCAGTTCCTTGTAAATACAGCTTCCGGTAAAAACAGCTCCTTTTAAAAACAGCTTCCGGTAAAAACAGCTCCTTTTAAAAACAGCTCCTGGTAAATAATGTGAGCAGTTGAAAAATAATAAAATGGCAGGAGAAACAAAGCATGAAATATTCATTGATCAATAAAGAATTTTACGATGCAATCGTTCATTTTGAAGAATCGGAAAAAGCGCAGGAATATTACTATTCAGTAATGGACACTGTGATTGAGAGAGAAGGAGTAAAGGACACGATCCGCAACAGGATCCTGCGTGTTTACGCTATGCTTTTCTGTGAGGATCTGGGAGCGGTTCCCGGAAAGCCGGCCGGTCCCGAAGAGGTCGAGAAGACCGCGGACCGTCTATACCTGGGAAGCGCCGGCTTCGACCCTGACCACTGGTACCGCATGCAGCATCATTTTCCGGTCATAGATGACGATAACTATGACCGCTTCGCAGCCCTCGTCATCGCAGACCTGAAGGCGGGGCCGCTCCATGAGGCGGCTGTAAATGACGCGGATATGCTGTTGGTCGGCGAACTTGACCCCCTTCACATGACAAAAGAGGAGAGAGACAATCAGCAGTTCAGAACGATTCATGCAGGAGGTCTGATGTAATGAACATTCTTGCAGTAGATGGCAGCAAAAAGGCCTTAAAAGATATTCGTGAAATTCTGGCATCTGCGGCGCCTGACGCTGAGATTCTGTGTCATGAAAGCAGCCTTACAGCTCTTGCTGAAGCACGAAAAACCAGGATCGATATCGCTGTCCTTGAAACCGACCTGCCTGAGCTGGGCGGACTCTTCCTGGGCCAGTACCTCAAAGATCTCAACCCTCAGGTAAACCTGATCTACGTTAATAAGAGCGCAAAGAACGGATATGACGCGCTCAAGCTTCACGCCAGCGGCTATATTCTCAAGCCCGTTACCGAAGAGCGCGTCAAGGAGGAACTCGTGGAGCTCCGCCACCCTGTAGGCAAAAACAGAACCAAACGCTGCTTTGCCCAGACCTTCGGTAACTTTGAATTCTTTGTTGACGGCAAGCCCGTCAGCTTCAAATATTCCCGCACCAAGGAGATCCTCGCGCTTTTAGTCAATAACCGAGGCTCCCAGACCACCAATGGCGAGATCATCGCCTCCCTCTGGGAAGACGACGGAGACCCCGACAAGAAGAGTTCCTACCTCAGCAACCTCCGTCAGGACCTTCAGAATACCCTGACCCGTCTCAAGGTCAACGACATCATCCTCAAACAGCGCGGCAGCATGGCCATTGCCGTCGACGCCATTGAGTGTGATCTCTACGACTGGCTCGAAAAGAAAAAAGAGTCCCGTTACAACTACATGGGCGACTACATGAACCAGTACAGCTGGGCTGAGTATACACACGCCGAGCTTGACGAGATCAGCTACGCCATGGATGATGATTTTTAAAGCCATATAGAGGGGCAAAAAAATAGAAGAAGAGGAATTAAATTCTAAGAAAAAGGAGATTTTTTTACATATATGCGCATTACCTACAATACAAATGCTTCTGTCGGCGCACAGGCAGCGAATATGGATATTCAGAACCCCGATATTCAGAAACCTGATATTGAGAAAGCTGATATTCAGAAACCCGATATTGAGAAACTCGCTGCCTATGAGGTGATCTCACATGAGTTTCTGCCGGATGTGGATTCTGACAGCTGGCTTCTGCGGCACAAAAAGACCGGCGCGCGCATCGCGCTTCTTCCGAAAAATGACAACAACAAGGTCTTTTATATTGCCTTCCGCACGCCGCCTGAGGATTCGACCGGTGTAGCGCACATTATCGAGCACACGGTTTTGTGCGGTTCCAGGGATTTTCCTGTCAAGGACCCCTTCATCGAGCTTGCCAAGGGATCTCTCAACACCTTTCTCAACGCAATGACCTATCCGGATAAAACCGTCTATCCGGTGGCCAGCTGCAATGAACAGGACTTTAAAAACCTCATGCATGTCTATCTGGATGCGGTTTTTTATCCCAATATTTACAGAGAACAGAATATTTTCCGCCAGGAAGGCTGGCATTATGAGGCGGAGAGCGCAGACAGTGAGATCACTGTCAACGGCGTCGTCTACAACGAGATGAAGGGCGCGCTTTCTTCGGCGGACGATATTTTAGGCCGCGAGATCAATGCAGTCCTGTATCCTCACACGCCTTACCGGCATGAGTCCGGCGGCGACCCGGTCAACATTCCCGACCTCACATATGAGAATTATCTGGAATTCCACCGCCGTTATTATCATCCTTCCAACAGCTATATCTATCTCTATGGAGACATGGATATGACGGAGCGGCTGACCTGGATCGATGAACACTATCTCTCCCGATTTAACATGCTCGACATCGACTCCTCCATTCCGGCGGAGCCTGCTTTTGATGCGCCCGTGGAGGCAAAACGTGTCTATTCGATCCTTCCCGAGGAGGACCCTTCCGGCAAGTCCTTCCTTTCCTGGAACCTTGCCGTCCTGCCCGACAGCCTGGATGTGGGCCGGATCATGGCCGTCAAGATTCTCAATTATGCCATCTGCGACGCGGAAGGCGCCCCTGTGCGCAAAGCCCTGCGCGACAAGGGGATCGGCGAAGATGTCTATACCATATTTGAGTCCGGCATCCGCCAGCCTTTTTATTCGATCGTTTCAAAATATGCCGATCCCGCCCGCAAGGACGAGTTTGTGAGCACCATCCGTGAGACCCTTGAAAAGATCGCTTCGGAAGGGATCGATCCCCGAGCGCTCGAAGCGGGTATCAATCTCTATGAATTCCGCTATCGGGAGGCTGATTTCGGTTCCTATTCCAGAGGCCTTGTCTACGGCCTGAACGCCCTGGATTCCTGGCTTTACGATGACAACAGTCCCTTTATCGGCCTGAAAATAGGAGAGTATTTTGACTACCTGCGAGAGCAGAAGGACAAAGGATTTTTTGAAAAGCTCATTCGTGAACTCTTCCTGGATAATCCTCATTGCGCCGTCGTGGTCCTGGAGCCCGAGCAGGGCCTGTCGGACCGCCTGGACGAGGAATTGCGGGCCCGCATGAAGGTCTTTGCCGACAGCCTGACCCCCGGACAGAGGCAGCAGATCGTCGATGAACTGGCAGCTCTGCGTGCCTGGCAGCAGTCCGAGGACTCTGAGGAAGACAAGCGCAAGATCCCCATGCTGCGCCGCGAGGACCTGACCAGAAAGGCGGTGCCCCTGCTCAATAAAGTGCAGACACTTCCCGTCGGTTCGGGTTCCACGGAAAAAGGTGATGCCGCCTCATCGGGAACGGTTTTTACTGCGGTTACGCATCCCCAGTTTACCAACAGGATCGACTACATGACCTTCCTGTTCGATATTCGTGACCTGCCGGAGAAATATATCCGCTGCCTTGGAATTTTCAAGACACTTTTCAGCGTGCTGGATACTGAATCCTACAGCTATGCCTCTCTCGGCCATGAGATCAACATCTGTACCGGCGGAATCAGCGGCATTGTGAACGGATACAACTGGTACGGTCCTAAGGAAGATGCACCCAGGCACGAATACCGCCTGACTTTTGAAGTCAGCGTCAAGGCGCTTCACAAAAATTACAGAAAAACTCTGGAACTGATCCGTGAGATTCTGCTGAATACCAATTACAACATGCCGGCCAGGATCCTTGAAGTCCTTGAGGAAGAGCGTGCCGGTATGCGTGCAGGACTTGCTTCTGCGGGACATGCCACCGCTGCCCAGCGGGCCATGTCTTATCTCACAAAGGCAGGCGTCATTCACGACATGATCACGGGACTTGAAGGGTATCGTACCCTGGATGATACCTGCAGCAGGCTGTCGGACCAGGATCCCTCTGTTTCCAAAAAGGCGGCAGAGGAGCTCTGCGCAACCCTGCAGGAGATGGCAGCTCTGATCTTCCGCGCCGACAATATGACCTTTGACTGCACTGCCTCTGAAGAGGATCTTCCCGAGATTCTGGAAGCTGTACAGGAACTGGCCGCAGACCTCAACCCTCCGCTCGATCCGGAATCTGCCAAAGACCTTCCCTTCTTTGATCCCGTTCCGGTCAAAAAGAATGAGGGCCTGACCACTGCCGGACAGGTGCAGTTTGTATGCTGCGCCGGACGTTATGCCGCGCCCGAGCGCCCCTGCACAGGTGCCTTCCGTGTACTGCGTGTACTCCTCGGATACGAGTACCTCTGGAGCAGGATCCGTGTCGAAGGCGGCGCCTATGGCTGCATGAGCAGCTTTACCCGTGAGGGCAATGCCTTCCTGGTATCCTACCGCGACCCGCACCTGCGCCGCACCATCGAAGTCTTTAAGAAGACGTCCGAATTTCTCCGCACATTCGATGCGGATGAGCGCACCATGACCAAATATATCATCGGCGCCATCAGCGGACTTGACCAGCCCATGACGCCTTTCGTCTATGGCCGCTTTTCCCTCACCGCACTGCTGGGAGGCATTACCGACGAGATGCTTCAGAAAGAACGTGACCAGGTCCTGGATGCAACACCCGCTGATATCCGTGCGCTCGCCGATTACCTCGACGCTATCCTTTCTTTTGATGCCCTCTGCGTCGTCGGCAGTGACGCCAAACTCCGGGAGAACGCCGAACTCTTTAAAGACATCCGCAAGCTTGTCTGATGTTACACGGGTGTGTCATGGGGACGGTCCTTTTGTAACACCTGGGATGGGTTCCTGCTGCGAGGTTACACGGGGACAGTTACGCGGGGACGGTCCTTTTGTAACACCGGGATGGGTTCCTGCTGACGCATTGACCACCGGATGACATATTTTTAGGATTACATATTTATAACTATTAACTATATCAACCAACGAAAAAACAGTTAAAAAAACAGTTAATTCAATACATACAGAAAGGTCAAACATGACAGAAAAGACTTCGATGGAAGTAAGTGAAACGAAAGAAGTAAACGAAACACTGGCAGCAGATGAAGCAGCCGACGTAAATGGATTTTCTGCAGTTGATGGTTCGTCAGAAGTGAACGAAACAGCAGACGCTAATGAAACCAATGAAACAACTGTCGGCAGCACAGTCAAAAAATCGGGTTTTGCGACCATCATCGGCCGTCCCAATGTCGGCAAATCCACGCTGATGAACCGCATGATCGGCCAGAAGATCGCGATCACATCCTATAAGCCGCAGACGACCCGGACCAAGATCCGCACTATCTATACCGGTGAAGAGGGACAGATCGTCTTCCTGGATACGCCCGGTATCCATCAGAGCCGTACCAAACTGGGAGCCTATATGGTCAAAGCAGCCAAGGGAACCCTCAAGGAAGTGGATGTCATTCTGTGGCTTGTTGAGCCCCGCCAGAAGCTGTCTGACGAAGACAAGGCCATCATCGAACTTCTTAAAGAAGTAAAGACTCCTGTTATCGTTGTCATAAACAAGATCGATAAGGTGAAAAAAGCCGAGATTCTGCCTGTCATCGACGAATATGCCCACCAGGGTGTCTTTCACGAAATTATCCCCGTGAGCGCCCGCACCGGCGACGGCGTCGATCAGCTGATGAAGGATATTTTTGATCTGCTGCCTCCCGGTGAACCTTTCTACGATGAAGATATGGTCACTACACAGACAGAGCGTGAGATCGCAGGCGAGATCATCCGTGAGAAAGCACTGCGCCTGCTCCAGGAGGAGGTTCCCCACGGAATCGCTGTCACCATTGAATCCATGAAAACCCGCTCCCGCAGGGGAAAGGGCGACATCTGTGACATCGACGCTTCCATCATCTGCGAAAGAGAAGGACACAAGCGCATCGTCATCGGAAAGGGCGGCGAGATGCTCCGCAAGATCGGCACGGATGCACGCAAAGACATTGAAAATATGCTCCAGTGCCAGGTAAACCTCAAACTCTGGGTCAAGGTCCGCCGCGACTGGAAGGATGATGATACCCAGATGCGTTCCTTTGGCTATGATGAGCGTAAGCTTTGAAGCCTGAAGCCAAACATTATGTGACCGGCAAAAGGTGAATGAAGAAACCAGTACGATCTGACCGTTAAATGGTAAATGAAGAAACCAGTATGATCTGACCGTTAAATGGTAAATGAAGAAACCAGCTATTATCTGAACATTAGACAATGAATGAAGACCTTTTAGACCTCACGGCAATGGTCCTCGAGAGCTCACCCGTCGGAGAATATGACCGCAGAGTCGTCCTCTTGACGCGTGAAAGAGGGCGGATTTCCTGTTTTGCCCCGGGCGCGCGCCGCCAGGGCAGCAGCATTATGGCAGCCTGCCTGCCTTTTTGCTTTGGCAATTACAAGCTCCGCCAGGGACGAAGTTCCAACCGCCTTGTTGAGGCCAACATCCGGACTTTTTTTAATAAACTGCGTGAAGATATGGAGGCGACCTGCTACGCCTCCTATTTTGCCGAGGTCTTAAAATACATTACAAGGGAAAATAATGATGAAGCGGCACTCCTTCTTCTGGCCTACCAGTCCTTCAAAGCTCTGGAGTCGGAGCGGATCCCCAGGCGTCTCATACGGGCGGTTTTTGAAATTCGTACACTGGTGATAGAAGGT
>Ga0256404_1011082_pt1 | contig 12218 bp, 9 predicted proteins | sample RumenRJG_01DNA_FD_185990 | JGI IMG/M metagenome (GOLD analysis project Ga0256404, IMG submission 185990) | Bovine rumen microbial communities from Lethbridge, Alberta, Canada - RJG_01 | ecosystem: Host-associated > Mammals > Digestive system > Stomach > Rumen | place: Canada: Alberta | collected... | reverse complement strand
GCCATCCGCCAGAATGCGAAGGTCCCGGGCTAAGGTGGCAGGGTCGCAGCTGACGTAGACTATGCGCTTCGGTGCCATCTTCAGCATGGTCTCCAAGCAGGCGATATCACACCCTTTTCTTGGAGGGTCCACCACGATCACATCCGCATATATCCCTTCCTTCTCGTATTTTGAAGGAAGGACCTCTTCAGCCTTACCCACATAGAATTCGGCATTATCTATTCCGTTGATCCGGGCATTTTCCTTTGCGTCCTCTATAGCCTCCGGCACTATCTCCACACCGTAAACCTTTCCTGCCTTCTTTGCAATGAAAAGAGAAATGGTGCCGATCCCACAGTAGAGATCCCATACCCTGTCTTCCGGGCCGACCCCGGCATATTCCAATGCCTTAGCGTAGAACTTCTCTGTCTGGACCGGATTGACCTGAAAGAAGGACTTGGGGGATATCCGAAACTTTATATCCCCGATATAGTCTTCAATATATTCCTTTCCCCATATGGTCCTTATCTCGTTTCCCAGAATCACATTGGTCTTCTCAGTATTTTTATTAAGAGAAATGCTGGTCATCCCGGGAATCCCGGTAAGAGCCTCTACCAGGGCCTCCTGCTCCGGCAGATCTTTTCCGTTGATCACCAGGCAGACCATAAGCTCCCCGGTCTTAAAGCCTTTGCGGATAAGGACGTGCCTTACCAGACCCTTGCCCGTTTTCTCGTCATAGACAGAGATGCCCTTCCTGTTGATAAAACCCAAAATCACTTCTAATATCTGCTTATTCTCTGCTGCCCCGATGACGCAGTCAGTGTTTGGGATGATATCATGGGTCCTTCCCGCGAAGAAACCGGCAATTGTTTTACCTTCTTTGTCGCGGCCTATGGGATACTGGGCCTTATTCCTGTAATGATATGGGTCATCCATACCGATAATAGGCTCTTTAATGGCGGAAATGAGCTTTTGATCAAATCCCCCTATACGCGTTAAAGCGTTGTTTATAAAATCGTCTTTTAATTTTAACTGCTTTTTATAATCCAGGGCCTGTATCTGGCAACCCCCGCAGGATCTATGAACCGGGCATTTTGGATCCACTCTGAAGGGTGATTTTTCCACCACTTTTATCAGCCGTGCATAGCCATAGGTTTTCTTACATTTCATAACCTTGGCTTCTACGGTGTCCCCAATAACTGCATCCTTAATAAACAGAGTGAAGCCATCGTGTTTACCGATGCCTTCCCCTGTTTTGCTCATGTCTTCAATTGTTACTGTTACCATATCATTTTTGTTCATATCAACTCTTAGAAAGCCCTCTCTTACCCCGGGAATAACCTTCTTCTATCTCCTGCTGGTCCGCCTTATATTGGATTCCACCAGCCGGTTATATCCCAGCCAGTCCGTGTTTCCTTCCGGTACGTTAGAGAAGGCCTCTTTCATGGTCTCCATCTTCGCATCTGCATTATCCGCAAAATTAAGGGCAATAGCCTCTACAATGGCAGGCTTCTTGGGAGATCCGTACTCCAGCTCCCCGTGATGAGCCGCGATACAATGCCTGAGCTCCGTGGAAAGCTTCTTCGGAAAACCGTCGATCTTCTTAACCGCTTCTCCCACCATCTCGATACCCATGACTATGTGGCCCAGCATCTGGCCCTCGTCCGTGTAATCATTTTCCGGAAATGATGACAGTTCTTTTATCTTTCCTATGTCGTGGCAGATAGCTGCCGTGATCAGCAGGTCCCTGTTAAGTATGGGGTAAAGTGTGGTGTAGAAATCACATATCTTAGTAACCGTAAGGGTGTGCTCCAGCAGTCCTCCTATAAATCCGTGGTGAACTGATTTGGCTGCTGAGTGGTTTTTAAATTCCTTGGCAAATGCTGTATCATCCCAGAAGAATATCTCCAGCAATTTGTGTAAATGAGGCTCCTTTACGCTGTCCGTGAACTTAAGAAGCTCTGCATACATTTCGTCAATATTCTTCTCAGACATGGGAAAGTAATCCTTCGTATCATACTCCCCTTCGCTTGCCCGGCGCAGTCTTTTGATGTTTAACTGCAGGGCTCCGTTAAAGGAAGTCACGTCCCCTACGATATCCACATAATCCATTTTGTCATATTCTTCTATGCCACCGGAAGTGGGGTCCCATATCTTACTGTCTATGGCTCCGGTCTTATCCTGCAGCACCACATTATCATAGGGCTTGCCTGCCTTGGTAGCCGCAGTATGCCTGCTTTTACAAAGATAGATTCCTCTTACCTGCTCCCCCTCCCGGAAGGATTCAATATATTTCATTTAGTGTACCCGGCCTTTCTGTTATGCTAAGATGCTTTAGTATCTTTGCAGTTAAGTATCGGATTATATTATACAGTAATTCCCGGCTAAAATAAACTGTTGTATTGAAACCCTTCCTTTAAATTCGTATAATTATTGTGGATGAATTTTTTTTGGAGGTAGTACAAAACAAATGATTTTCAATATACCAAAACCTTTGATCATATGCCTTATTCTATCAGTGCTGCTTACTTCAACCACCGGGAGCTCCCTTACGGTCCCGGAGACCGATCCTGTAGAGATAACCCCCGTTGAGATACCCCCCGAGGAAGAGGTTGACGAACCCTTCTTTTTAAGCCCTACGGACGCTCTCAGCGAGGAAGAGATGGCAGTGGAGGATAATCTGACCCGGATGAAAAGGGCCGCTGACTCCTTGTATCCCGAGACTACACCTTACGGTATTATAGATTGGAATGAGGACACCCCGGTAAATGAAGATTTATACGATTTCTGCAAAGAACTGCCCAAGGGCGGGGATCTTCATGTACACGATGAGCTGTCCATCCCCATAGAAGAGTATATCGAAATAATAGAAGATTATCCCGGAATAATGGTAGATCTGGCCCCGGGAGACACCAGGGGGTACCTGTATATAAGCGATGCCCCTGCCACCGCCCTGCCTTTGCAGGACGCCCTTGCCTTTGGTTTGTATACCGAGGCTGAACTTCGGGAGTCCCTTATCCTTTCTGAAAATGACTACCCCGGCGGAAGATGGACATCTTTCATTAAAGCCTTTAATGTTAAAAGGAACCTGAGCTCTGACAATAAACTTGCCGAAAAACTCTACGAAGCAGGTTTCAGGCACTGCTGCGAGAACAACGTAGACCTGCTGGAGCTTCGTATCAGCAAAAACGGTGACGAGTCTGCTCTTCGTTCTTTATACGAAGCCATTCGAACAGCTTACTATAACACAAAAGCCGACTATCCTGATTTTATTGTCCGCATAATAGCGGTCATCGGCAAAAAAGAAAGCGTTCCTGTTGAAGATGCTGTGAGAATCCTTCGATCAGCCATAAAGCTCAGCGGAGAGATCCTGGACGAATGGAACCCGTCTGATCCCAAGCCTTTTATCATCGGCCTTGATCTTGTAAATAATGAGGATACCTCCAAGCCTCTGTATGAATATAAGGAATTTCTCTCTTCTCCCGAGGTCAAAAACAGCGGTCTTAAGCTCTTCCTCCACGCCGGCGAGAGCCTCCGTCACGATAATATGGCGGTTCGGGATGCTATAGAACTGGGCGCGAAGCGGCTGGGACACGCATTTAACCTGTATCGCTATCCCTACCTTATGGAAGAATGCAGGGAAAAGGGCATCGCCATTGAAGTATGCCCCATAAGCAATCACCGCCTGGGATATGTTAACGATCTCCGGCTTCACCCGGCTTACACCTATATCCAAAACGGCCTGCCGGTGGTTATAGCCTCTGACGACGGCCTGTTTTTGGAGTCCGACCCCCTTGTAAATGATTATTATGCCGCTATACTTTCCTGGGATCTTAACCTTATGCAGATAAAGGAGCTTTGCCGGAATAACTTCATTTACAGCGGCCTTGACGATGATACGGTTAACGAACTCCTGTCAAAATGGGACAAGAAATGGGAAGCCTTTATAGAATCACAGCAGTAATTGAAACACATGAAAAAAGAAACATTATCAACCCTTGAATTTAATAAGATAATTACCCTTCTTGAAGAGGAAGCCTCCTGCGAAGGAGGTCGGGCCCTGTGCCACGACCTGGTTCCCCTGACAGACCTTGGCGAGATCAACCGTCTTCAGACAGAGACGGCAGACGCCCTTTCAAGAATATTTAAACAGGGAAACTTAGGTCTCTCCGGTACAAGTGACATCCGGGGAAGCATTAAGCACCTGGATATCGGCGGCTCCATTTCCGCCTCCGAGCTTCTTAAGGTTGCCCAGCTTTTAGAGACCGCCGGCAGGGCTAAATCCTACTCCCGGGGGGAGCGTGAAAGCGATGAGACAGACTCTCTCTCCTCCTATTTTGCTGCCCTGGAACCCCTTTCCCTTATATCGGGAAATATCAAGCGCTGCATCATTTCCGAAGAAGAGATAGCCGATGACGCCAGCAGTGGGCTAAAGTCCGTGAGACGAAATATCCGTAATATCAATGACAAGATCAGGTCTCAGATTACCTCTATCCTAAACAGTTCCACCATGCGGACTTACCTCCAGGATAACGTTATTACCATGAGGGGAGACAGGTACTGTATTCCCGTTAAGGCGGAATACAAATCCCAGGTTCCCGGCATGATCCATGACCAGTCCGGCTCCGGCTCCACAGTCTTTATCGAGCCCATGTCCATTGTTAAGCTTAATAACGAACTAAAAGAACTCCTTATACAGGAGGAAAAAGAGATAGAGATAGTTCTCGGGAACTTAAGCTCCGAAGTGGGAGAGCATACCGCGGAGATCGAAGCTGACTATAATATCCTCGTGCAGTTGGATTTCATATTTGCAAGAGCTGCTCTTGCCAAAAAAATGAATGCCACAAGGCCGGAGATGAATACCGACCGACGTATCAACATCAAAAAGGGGCGTCACCCCCTCATTGACCCGGCAAAGGTTATCCCCATAAGTGTGCCTTTGGGGGAGAATTATGCACAACTTATCATCACGGGACCCAATACCGGCGGAAAAACCGTCTCCCTTAAGACCGTGGGGCTTCTTACCCTCATGGCCCAGTCCGGCCTTCACGTTCCGGCAAATGACCATTCGGAGTTCAATGTATTCGACCATATATTTGCGGATATCGGAGATGAACAGAGTATCGAGCAAAGTCTGTCCACCTTCTCGGCCCATATGACCAACATTGTTTCTATCCTAAAGGAGGTTAATTACAACAGCCTGGTGCTTTTCGACGAGCTGGGTGCCGGCACGGACCCCACGGAGGGCGCGGCTCTTGCTACCGCCATCCTCTCCTATCTCCACGAACGGGGGATACTTACCATGGCTACAACCCACTACAGCGAGCTTAAAGTCTATGCCCTCTCCACGGAAGGTGTTGAAAATGCCTGCTGCGAGTTTGATGTGGAAACCTTAAGCCCGACCTACCGTCTCCTTATCGGCATTCCCGGCAAGAGTAACGCGTTTGCCATATCTTCCAAGCTGGGACTTGCGGACGGAATTATCAACCGGGCCAAAGAAAAGATCGATGAAGGTGCCCAAAGCTTCGAGGATCTTATCTCCCACCTGGAAGAGGATCGTGCATCCATTGAAAATGATAAGCTGGAAACAGAAGAACATAAAAAAGAAATAGAAAGCCTTCGGACAAAGCTTGAAGAGAAAGAAAGCTCCCTGGCTGCCCGCCGGGATTCCATCATAAGGGAAGCAAACGAACAGGCTGCAGCTATCCTGCGTGAAGCCAAGGAATATGCTGATAAGACAATAAAGGATTTAAACAAGCTGGCAAACGGCAAGGTTGATATGAAGGAGCTTGAACGCCTCCGCTCCGGAGTAGGCTCCAGGATAAATTCTGCCAACAGCAAGATAGCCGATACAGTAAAGAAAGCCCCGGCTAAAAAGAATAAACCTACGGACTTTAAGCCAGGGGACAGTGTACATGTTATCAGCCTTAACCTTAAGGGAACAGTTCAGACAAAGCCTAATGACAAGGGAGACCTCTATGTTCAGATGGGGATCCTAAGGTCCCAGGTTAATATCAGTGACCTTGAACTAATAGACGAGCCTGATGTTACGGCACCTAACATGACTAAGACCGGTTCCGGAAAGATAAAGATGAGTAAATCCGCTTCCGTGTCCACAGAGCTTAACATCATCGGAAAGACTACGGACGAAGGCACTTCCATTCTGGAGAAATACCTGGATGATGCTTATCTTGCCCATCTGTCTTCGGTTCGCATAGTCCACGGCAGAGGAACCGGGGCTCTCAGAGACGCCGTCCATAAGTCCCTGCGGAAATGTAAATATGTTAAGAGTTTCCGGTTAGGCGAATTCGGTGAAGGAGACACCGGGGTAACAATAGTAGAGTTTAAATAAAAAACGGGCATATGTTAATTCTAAACTTAATATATGCCCGTTTTTTAATCCCAGGTTAAATGATGCAGATTCCCTGTTAATTCCATGTTTTTAAACCCCTGCTGCCGCAATGCCTCGTAAAGCATTATGGCAACGGAATTTGATAGATTTAGAGACCTGATCTCCTCATTCATGGGGATCCTTACACATCTCTCTTTGTTTTGTTTTAGTATCTCTTCGGGAATACCTGCGCTTTCTTTTCCGAACATTATATAGCAGTCGTCTTCGTAAGCCACCTCGGTATAAACCTTCCTTGCCTTAGTCGTAGCCATATAAATAATCGCTCCGGGATTCTTCTCAAGAAAATCCTCGTAATTAACGTAGCGCCGGACATCCAGCTTGTGCCAGTAATCCATCCCCGCTCTTTTAATGCTTCGATCATCCAGATGAAAGCCCAGGGGCTCTATCAGGTGAAGAACGGTTCCCGTAGCCACGCAGGTACGTCCGATATTTCCGGTATTAGCCGGCATCTCCGGCTCCAGCAGCACAATGTTTAACGCCATGATCTCCCACCTTTTTCTCTGTAATCTGCTTCTAACACAAAAAAAACAAAGCGCGCCCAATTACGCGCTTTATTAATTCGTGATTCTATTTTTTGGCTCTAAGCCGTTCAATGAAGTCCTTAATGTGCTCCATGGCTTTTTTTAGGTCTTCGAGAGAATACGCATAGGATATACGAAGGAAGCCCTCGCCGCACTCTCCAAATGCCGTTCCCGGCACAACCGCAACCTTCTCTTCTTCCAGAAGCTTGGTTGCAAATTCTTCCGATGTCATTCCGAATTCCTTAATACAGGGAAATACGTAAAAGGCACCGAAGGGCTCGAAACAATCCAGTCCCAGCTCTTTAAAGGTGTGCATAAGATACCTTCTTCTGCCGTCATAGGTATCTCTCATCATATCCACGTCTTCGTCACTGTTCTTCAAGGCATCTATTCCAGCATACTGACTGTTGGTGGGTGCGCACATGATGGCAAACTGATGTATCTTGATCATCTGCTGCATAATCTCTGCCGGGCCACAGGCATATCCCAGTCTCCATCCTGTCATGGCAAAGGCTTTGGAGAAGCCGTTTATCAGGATGGTCCGCTCTTTCATATCCGGCAGGGATGCGATAGTCACATGCTTCCTTCCGTAGGTCAGCTCGGAGTATATCTCATCGGAGATGACATAAAGGTCTTTTTCCTTTATAACCTCAGCGATAGCCTCCAGGTCTTTCTTCTCCATAATGGCTCCCGTAGGATTATTGGGGAAGGGAAGGATAAGAATCTTGGTCTTAGGGGTAATGGCCTCTAAAAGCTCTTCCTTTGTAAGCCTGAATTCATTTTCTGCCTTCAGATTTATAATAACCGGCTTACCCCCTGCAAGAATGGTGCAGGGCTCGTAGGATACATAACTGGGCTGGGGGATCAGCACCTCGTCTCCCGGATTTAACATGGCACGAAGGCCCAAGTCTATAGCCTCGCTTCCTCCAACCGTTACTAAAACCTCACCGTTGGGGATGTATTCTACATGGTATTTTCTTTTTAGATAATTACATATCTCTTCTCTGAGTTCTTTTAATCCTGAGTTAGAGGTATAAAAGGTCTTTCCCTTTTCCAGGGTATATATGCCCTCATCCCTGATATGCCACGGAGTATCAAAGTCCGGCTCTCCTACTCCCAGGGATATGGCATCGTCCATTTCACTTACAATATCAAAGAATTTACGGATTCCCGATGGTTTAATCTTTACTATGGTATCTGACAGCGGATTTCTCATTATGATACCCACTCCCTTTTATCTTCTTTTTTCTCGCCGAAAATGGTTCCGTGATCCTTGTATCTTTTAAGAATGAAATGGGTAGCCGTACTAAGTACGGAATCTAAGGTTGAAAGCTTATCGGAAACAAACTGGGAAACCTCTCTTAAGCTCTTTCCGTCTATTGTTACCAGAAGATCATATCCGCCGGAGATAAGATACACTGATTCAACCTCTGCATAATTGTATATTCTCTCTGCTACAGTATCAAAACCCTGTCCTCTCTGGGGTGTGACTCTGACTTCAATAAGAGCGGATACCTTTTCCGTAGATGTCTTATCCCAATCGATAAGGGTATGATAACCGCAGATGATCTGCTCCGCTTCCATGGCGGCAAGCTCGTTGGCCACCGCGACCTCATCTACTCCAAGCATAATAGCCAGGTCCTTTAAATCGATTCTGCTGTTCTTCTCAATAAATGTAAGTATCTTTTCTCTCACAGCTTCACACTCCATTCTGTATTATTTGATAAGCAACTCTTCCTGTTTCGGTGAGTCTAGATAAGTTGTCTCGTCGTCCTTTATTATAATCCTGTCGTTGCTATCCGTAAACCTCCCTATTACAACGGCCTCTATTCCTGCGTTTTTTAAAGCATTTACCATGCCCTCGCCATCATCGCAGGCTATTAGCAGGCTGCCGGTTGAAAGAAGGCGGTAAGGATTAATATCGAAAATCTCGCATATCTCTACCGTCTCCTGCTTAATAGGAATCTTTCGCAGATCCACGGTCAAACCGAGGCGGCTGCTTTCTGCAAACTCCCAGAGTCCGTTATATATGCCTCCCTGGGATAAGTCATGCATGGCCGCGGCTCCGGCTTCTTTTGCAATGGCTGCCTCCGGAAGGACGGATATATATCCCTCCATGGAAATAGCGGCGTTTATTAATTCCTGTTTATATTTCTCGGCAATAATCTCGGCTCGTTCTTTTGCCAGAATCTCCGTTCCCGCAAGGCCTATCCACTTTGTTACCACAATGTCCTGGTCCGGTTTTGCTCCTTTGGATGTTATGATTTTGTCTTCATGTACTATTCCGAAAGAAGTAATAGTTACTACCTGTTTGTTTACTGCCTCCGTAATCTGGGTATGCCCTCCCAGAGCCTGGATATTATACTTGCGGCAAATATCCTCAACTGTATCTGCCATATCCTTTATAGCCGCTTCCTCTGTGTCAATGGGCAGCAAGGCTGCTATGGAGATTCCTATAGCATCAGCCCCCGCGGTTGCCAGATTATTTAAGGCCGATACTATAGAAAGTTCAAGGCCCTCAGAATTAAAATCAGGAAAGGTCTGAGTGGAAGTAACAATGGCCTCTGATTCACCTGCCTTAAAGGCGGACACATCCACTCCCTGCGCGGCTGATACTATTACCTCAGGTCTTTTGTTTCTTATTCTCTTGAAGATGGACCTCTTTAATACCGATTCGGAAAGTTTTCCTTTTTTCATAATTCTGCCTGATACCAAAGGGGCAGAGGATTACCTCTGCCCTATACTTGCCGCTGTTCTGCTTGATCTTCCGGACCTGCCGGTAGCTGCCGATGAAGCCTCCTGACTGGATTCCGGTGGCGGTGCCTCATAGGTACCACCGTTGGCAACAGTCTGACCTGCTTCCAAACCGCCTGCTTCCAATGCAGCTTTGACGTTATCTACCTCTTCTGTGGTTGCGCCGCCTGTACCCACTACGTATACCGCCGGGGAGGAAGCATATTCGCTGCTGTTAACCTCAGTGGCGCTTACCTCTACGTCATTCTCGTAAACAACCTTCCAAAGCTTAGCCTTAAGTCCTACATGTCCGTTATCCGCACGTTGAACATATCCCAGAGGCTGTTCCGGATCTTCCTTAATCTGAACCGGCGGATCCGTTGACTCTAAAGTCTCACTTTCATATTCCACCCTACGAGAGGGACTTCTGGTTTCTTTTCCGTATATATTAAATATAATCTTACCGCCGGAAGTATAACCCTCTATGAATATAGGTGTCTCTTTATTATTCTTAAACTTCAGATCCTTCCATGTTCCGGCTATGGCTGCGTCCCTGGAGGGCTCAACATAACCTACCATCATGGAGTGGTTGGCTCTCTGTGTAATCTCAAGCTCAGCATATAGAGCTGCGTTGTACAAGGTAGAAGAGACCTGGCAGATTCCTCCGCCGTAGCTCATTACAACGGTTCCGTTCTCATAAGTACCTCCCAGCACGTAGCCATGGGCTGCATCGTAGGGCTCCATGGGTGCATTTGCTGAGAATTCCTCTCCCGGATAAACAACGGTTCCGTTAATCTTGCTGGCTCCGTTAGCGATATTAATAACTCGGTCTCCGGTTCCGCAAACGGTACTGAAGGATCCCAAAACGTCTTTTATGGTATTCAATTCTTCAGCTGTATGCTTGGGTTTCTGAATTACCGCAAATAACTCAACAGTCCTGTTGTCCGCTGTCCAGTCGCCGTTAAAGTAGTCTTCCACTGCCTTACGGGACTTCTCTTCATCAAGAACGATTCCTTCATGTCCTTCGGTTATAATGAATTTGCCGTTCTTTCTTTTAATGCTTGGCTCTTCCGCTTCCTCATTGTATACTTCTGAAAGCTCCTTAAACATCTTATTAATTGCGCCTTCATCATAGGTAAGCTTTATGGGAATAACCATCTTGTTCTTTTCAAGATCCTTGATAACCCGATATCTGTCGAAAATACTGCCTTCACGACCTACATTCATGGCTGTCTTGATGGTCTCTTTGCCGTCCCACTGTATCTTTAATTCATTTGCCGAAAAATCCTTTTCCTGCTGGCTTATCTTAAAAGCAATCTTTCCTCTTTCAAATTCTTTTAAATAGGCCTGAACCTTTGCATCTGCTTCGGCTTCCGTTAAGTCGGAAACATCAATGGGCCCGAGGAATATCCCCGAATGGATCCTGCCTTCCTTCAACGTCCTTAAGGGTGCCGAAAGTATAGCATAAGCAATCCCGATTATGATTACCAACAGGATTCCTATGGCAGCTGCAACTTTTCTCATGTCTAACCGTACTGCTTTTGACGACCGCCTACGTTTTCTTTTTCTGTATCTTTCTCGCTCTCTGTCTCTGTTTCTGCTGTCAGGTGGCGTCCTTCTTGATTCAGCCATCAAAACATCCTTTCTTTTTCCCTACACCAATTACTCTTTTAATCCCCATATAATATACTACTTTTAAATATAACATATAATATAAATAATCAACAATAATTTCGCTTTTTATATAAAAAAATAGTCCCATGTTACTACGTAAAAATTGACACGTAAGTTCTCTTTCGTTATATTAAGTCTTAAAGCATGCTCTTTTGCTATTTTGCTATTTATACCAATATTAATGACAGAGAGGGTTATTTATGAACTGGCTGGCCCTTGTTCTTGTAGTCTTCGGCTGGATTGGAGTTAAGCGTTCTTTGGCTTCCAAACAGGAGAAAGCTACCATAGACAGCTTCTGGAACCGCGAAGACAAAGCTAATTCTACCAGAAAGCAGGACATTTCACAATTAGAATATATTACAATTCCGCTGGATAAGCTCCCCTTTAAAGAGACAAATGATACAAAAATCTCGGAATATCAGGAAACCGTTAAGAATCTTGCGGAGTACAAGATTTTGAATCTTACCGGAATATCAAATACCGATCTTAAACTGCAGTACGGAGCTGCTAATCTGGAGGCCTTAAGCCTGGCGGACCAGCGCTTTACAACCCTTGCAAGAACCATTTCCGGGTGGGGTAACTATCTCTATGACCAGGGAAATATTCCTGATGCCAGAAGGGTATTGGAGTTCGGCATATCCTGTAATACGGATGTAAGCGCTAATTATATTACTCTGGCAAAGATTTATAAAGAATCGGAGCCCGAAAGAATCGTCTCTTTAAAAGAAACTGCCGAGAATCTTAATTCTCTTACCAAGAAATCAATTATTGAGCGTTTAGAAGAAATAACAGCCTCATAAGAGAAGCTGTTATTTTTTACAATAAGCTTTTAAAAAACATTGTTCGCACTTCGGGTTTCGTGCCGCGCATATCTCCCTGCCAAAGGCGATAAATTGGAT
>Ga0256404_1011079_pt1 | contig 12220 bp, 11 predicted proteins | sample RumenRJG_01DNA_FD_185990 | JGI IMG/M metagenome (GOLD analysis project Ga0256404, IMG submission 185990) | Bovine rumen microbial communities from Lethbridge, Alberta, Canada - RJG_01 | ecosystem: Host-associated > Mammals > Digestive system > Stomach > Rumen | place: Canada: Alberta | collected... | reverse complement strand
TTGATACATACCAGGGAGTTTTGAGAGAAAATAATTTAATTGATTACGATGATATGTTGATTTCATCTGTTAAATTATTAAGAGAGAATTCTGATATATTAGAATATTACCAAAGTATTTGTCATTATATAATCGAAGATGAGGCACAAGATTCGTCGTCAGTGCAGCAGGAATTGATAAATTTGTTAAGCGGTAAGCATAAAAATCTTATACGTTGCGGGGATATTAATCAAGCGATAACTACTACATTTTCGAATGCTGATGTTGAAGGATTTAGAAAATTTATAAATGATAGCGATGATGTTAGAATGGACTGCTCTCAAAGGTGTTCCAAAGAGGTTTATGAATTGGCAAATTCACTTGTTGAAGAGGCAAAAATTGAAGAACCTTGGAAAAAGGCGTTTTTCGATATTAAAATGCAGCCTGTTAAAGATAAGAATCCGGATGTAAAAAATGCGCTAAAAGCTGAGATTTTTAATTATGAGCAGGATGAAAAAAATAATATTATTAAGGAGATTAGAAAAGCATTAAAAGACAACCCAAAGTCTACGATAGGAATTTTGTTGAGGTATAATTATCAAGTTGGCAGTTGGCAAAATTTTATCAATAACAGTGGATTTAAATGTATAACAAGAAGTGAGTGTTTAGAGCAAAAGACAGTATTTAGAGTGATTTTTGCTGTATTAAAACTTATTCAAAATCCGTTTGACAATTACAATGTGTCGGAAAATTATGAAATTTTGGCTGAGAGCGGTTTTTATAAAACCGGGCTTGGAGCAGAAATTTCGAGATATGAAATACCATTTGTAAGTGTGAATTCTGATAATATAAAGCTCCGAGATCTTAGTCAATTTAATTGGGATTTAAACTGGTGGTTGTCTTTTTCTCATTTAACTGTGGCACAATTGGTCATCAAAATCGGACTGTATTATTTTTCAAATGAAATTGAGATTTCGAATGTATATTTGATATCAACACTTGTCAAACGATTAATTCAAAATGGCGGGGATATAAATTATACAATTGAACAACTTGGCATTTTATCAAAGCGAACGAGCTTGAGCGGATTCAAATTTTTCTCCCAAGAGGATGACAGTGACAAATCTTACTTGGAAGGAAAGGTTCAAATAATGACTATGCATAAATCAAAAGGGGATGAGTTTGATTATGTATTTATTCCGGAATTACACGAAAAATCTTATACCCTTGTCCCGGAAGAATTGAATCTGAAGAATTCAGAGTTTTTGGAAAGTTTAAGACGTTTAAATAGTGGCTATAAATTAAAAACGGTTGAGGATATAAAGCTTGAACAAATAGAAGAAACCCTAAGGCTTTTATATGTTGGAATTACAAGAGCAAGAAAATATTTAAATCTTTCGGCCTCAAAAAAAGTAAAATCATTTGGAAAATTAAAAGATGAAAAAAGCAGTATTATTTTTGATACAATTCTTTCATCAAGGACGGTTTACCATGAGTGATACAGTTATTTTTTATCCGGGCATGCTAAGAGCCTATAGTGAGTGTCCGCTTAAATATAAATTGAAATACCTTGATAATATTGTCATTGTGCAAAATCAAAGTTATTCGCAAACAGGACGCAAAATCCATGCTCTTGCTAATTTTTACCTTAAGGGTCAAGATGTAACAAAACTGGAAAATGCACTTAATGAAGAGGAACGGAATTTATTTAACCAGCTTAAATCAAATCCGTTGTTTAATAAAATTTACATAAATTCGGAATATAATTTGACTGCCAATCTGGCAGGTTACTGGATAAGTGGCCGACTTGACGCGCTGGTAAAAGATGTTGGCGGATATTATATTCTTGATTATAAAACAGGTGCGCTTCCTAAAAATCCGCAATATGATTTTCAAACAGTTTTTTATCTCACTATTTTAAATATTTATCTTAAAGGTGTTAGGCCTGAAGAAATACATTTTGTATATATGGATTTAAAAAATAATAAAAATGTAGAAATTTCCTTGAATGAAAACTTGGCAAAAGAATATTCACAAATTCTTAAAACCTCTTGTGACACAATTTCTGAGGATAAACAATTTGTCCCAAATACGAAATCTTGTAAATTTTGTGAATATGTAAAATTTTGCCCAAAATGTGAAGATTAATAAAAAATGAACAAAAATTTTTTTGAATCGTTATAATTGTGAAAAGGACAAAATGATGAGTGATAATTGTAAAAAATATGAAGGTCTGTTTATATTTGGCGATGAAGCTACTTTGCAAGAACATGTAGATTCCTGCCAAGATTGCAAGGCTGAACAAGAAAAAATGGATAAAGTTTCGGCGCTTTTGCAAGAGGTAAGACCTGCATATAAGAAAAAGAAAAAAACTTACAAAGCATTTCAGGCAGCGTGTATGATTTTTACTCTGTTTGTATGCGGCGTTTCGGTAACAACATTGGATTCCAAATATGGGATTCTTGATACGGTAAAATATGGGCAAGCTTTAACAATGGAAGATATGGGATTCCCTGTTGATTCCTATGGTTTGCTTATGGTAGAGTAATGGATTTTAATAAACTTATTAAAGAAAACAAGTTAACTGTTAAAAATATAATAAGACAAATCACAAATGAAGAAAATGACGACCTTGAACAGGAAGTCTACATAAAAGTACTTAAAAATACCCAAAAGTACGAAGAAAGAGGAACTTTCAAGGCGTGGATTTCAACCGTGGCCAAAAATGTTTCCAAAGATTATCTAAAATCTTCCTACTATAAAAATGCTGTTAATTCTACCTCGGAGGAATTAACGCTCAATACGATAAAAGATGAAAGACAAACTCCGGATTTGAAATTCATTTCAAAGCAACGTCAAAAACGTATCATTGAAGCGGTAAATAACCTTAAGCCAAAATTAAAAGAAGTAATAATTCTTACAGAATTCGAGGACTATTCCTATGAAGAATGTGCAAAAAAACTCAAATGTCCTATAGGTACAATAAAATCCAGAATTTATAACGCAAAACAACAATTAGCAAGAGATTTAGCAGATTTAATGTAAAAAACAATGAAAGGGCCAAAACTATGAAAAAAACATTATTATTAGCAGGTGTACTTTCACTTTTACTTACGGTGAATACATCATTCGCAACTGATGTTGCACAAGCAGAAAAAAGCACAGTAAGACCGGAAATTAAAAAATGTCAAGAATGCAAAAAACCTCCAAAATTTGACAAGCAAAAACAAGAAGAATTTCAAAATAAACTTGGACTTACTGATGAGCAAAAAGCAAAAGCAAAACAAATTCACGAGAACGGACGTGAACAAATGAAACCAGTCATGGAAAAAATGAAGGCAAAACATGACGAAATTAAGGCTATAAAAGATAATGCTGCTTTGAGTGAGGAGGAAAAAACTGCTCAGATTGAACAGCAAGTTAAAGAATTAAAAGCCCTAAAACAACACTCTCGTGAATTGCAAATGAAAAATATGAAGGAATTTGAAGGAATTTTAACAAAAGATCAACAAAAAACTCTTGAAAAAATGAAAGAGGAAGGTCGCAAAAATTTTGATAAAGAATTCAAAAAACGCCATCATGCAAAACCACCAGTGAAACCCGGCCTGAAGGGTGATGTAGCGTTACCTACTCCGGTAAAGCCGATATTAAAAAATAAATAAATACTTACACAAGCGAGGGTTTATCCCCTCGCTTGCCGTATTAAAGAAATTTTGATAATATAAATGATATGAATTTATTGGAATATGAACAACAATTTATAAAAGATTCAACGCATGCAAAACATGTACAAAAACTTGCCTTAAAAATTTTTGATGAAGTTAATTCAAAAATAAAAGAATTACCTTCAAAACGGCGTAAAATGCTAGAAGTTGCGGCATTTCTTCACGATATAGGCTATGTCAACGGGGTGAAAGGGCATAACAAAACTTCACAGAATATTATACTTAAAAATGGAGTTGAAGGTTTTGATAATAAAGAGCTTGAAATCATTTCTTGTATTGCTCGTTATCACAGAGGCTCAAAACCAAATAAGAAAAAACACCCGATTTATTCTAACTTGGATAAGAAACAACGAAAACTTGTAAAACGGCTTTCCGGAATTTTGCGAATTGCTGATGGATTGGATCATAATCATGTTGGACTTGTTCAAGATTTGAAAATAGAATTTGACGATGAAAATAGGATTTGTTTTTTTGTTTTAAATCCAAAAAATTTGGAATATCGTCCTGACATAAGCTATGCAATTAAAAAACGAAATGTGTTTGAAGATGCATTTGAGCTTCAGGCTATTTTTAAATATGCTTGAGAAATATTTTCTGTAGTATGTAAATTTTATTTCAGGGACTTGAAAATATTTCGGTTATAATGTATAATTTGAGTATAGAGTAAAAAAAGGAGCAAAAGCCAATGTCCGGAAAGCCAGTATTCATCAGTGTTTTACTCCCAGGGGGGGGGGGTGCAAGCCAGTAGTAGCAAGGGTTTTGGGCTGCCCCTTGGTCGGATGTGTTGGAAGTTTTGGAAGTTTAAAGAATTATTTTGTTGTACTAAAACAAATGTTACAACAATGTATTGAAATATGTAGTCAAATATGTAATAATAAATATGGAGGAACAAATATGAACAAAGATTTAAAAATCAAACACGGTTTTACCTTGGCAGAAGTTTTTTCAGTACATCCGAAAGGTGGCCGCAAGCAAGCATTTACCTTGGCGGAGGTTTTAATTACCCTCGGAATCATTGGCGTGGTGGCGGCGATGACGTTGCCCGTGTTGATTCAAAAACACCAGAAAAAAGCCACGGTAACTAAGTTAAAAAAAGCTTACAGCAATATACAAAATGTTTTACTTTCCTCTTATAACGACAACGGTTATATGTCGGATTATTTCTCATACGGTGAAGTTATAAACCCAGAAAAGGCAAAAGAATATATAGAGCAATATTGGCTTAAATATTTAAGAGGAAGCGAACTTTTTTATGGATATCCTTACGGAAAAAACAAACATAACAATCAATATGACCAACCTTATCACTACGCCAACGGAACCCCGCTTAAAATAAATTTATACACCGGTAATACAGGACTTGCTCAGGGAAAATTTTTATTTAGCACAAGTGATGGAACTATATATTATTTAACGATTCTAGAGTGGGAGCATGATGATGAGGAGGAGGATAAAGCTATACCGGTTTTTAACAAAATCCAAATATACATTGATACAAATGGTGTCAGAAAACCAAATACCCTTGGAAAAGATTTGTTCTATATTCAAATCAACGCTAAAAATAATAAAATTATGTTATTTAGAAGCAACAGAAGCAATGATGAGGTGATAAATGATTGTAAGAACACAGGGCATGCATGTATTACAAAGATTATCAACGACGGATGGCAAATTAAGGACGATTATCCGTGGTAGCGTGGAATTTACTTTATTAAAAACAATTTAAAAGGAAACGGCCACCATTTTAAATGGTGGCCGTTTCCTTTATTAGCTATGACTTAGTGCCAGATTAAACGCTGGCAAGAGTTTTTCTGCTGTTTGCAATTGCTGCTTGTGCCGCTGCAAGTTTTGCTTGCGGAATACGGAACGGTGAGCAAGAAACATAGTCAAGACCTATGTTATGAGCAAATTTAACTGAATCAGGGTCGCCGCCGTGTTCACCACAGATACCGCCAACCAATCTGGAATTTACTTCGCGACCTTCGTTAATTGACATTTCTATCAATCTTCCAACACCTTTTTTATCAAGTGTCATGAACGGGTTAGCAGGTAAAATCTTTTGTTCAACATAATTCTTTAAGAATTTACCTTCAGCATCGTCACGAGAGTAACCAAATGTCATCTGAGTCAAGTCGTTTGTACCATAAGAGAAGAATTCTGTTTCTTGTGCAATTTCATCTGCTGTAAGAGCTGCACGAGGAATTTCTATCATAGTACCGAATTTGTATTCAAGATTGATACCCTTTTCAGACATAACTTGTTTTGCAACTTCAACAAGAGTAGCTTTAGCTGCTTTAAGTTCGTTAACATGTCCGATTAAAGGAATCATAATCCAAGGTTGAACACTATGACCTTCTTTTTTCAAATCACAGCAAGCTTCAAAGATTGCTCTAACTTGCATTTCGTTAATTTCCGGATAAGTTAAGCCTAAACGGCAACCTCTAAGCCCCATCATAGGGTTAGATTCAGAAAGATTTTCAACGATTTCAAGCATTTTTTCGTCTTCTGAGGAATCTTGTCCTAAAGCCTTTTTGGTTGCAACTTTTTCCACCAATTCTATCTTAGAAGGTAAGAATTCGTGAAGAGGCGGGTCAAGTAGACGAACTGTTAAAGGTTTATCACCCAATGCTTTGAACATTGAGTAGAAGTCTGAATATTGCATAGGCAACAATTTATCCAAAGCTTCTTTTCTAGCTTCTTTAGTGCCTGCAATAATCATTTTTTGTACCCAAGGAAGTCTGTCCGGATCCATGAACATATGTTCTGTTCTGCAAAGACCAACACCTTCAGCCCCAAATTTCATAGCATTTTCAATATCTTTTGGAGTATCAGCGTTAGCTTCTACATGTATTTGTTTAATTTCATCAACCCAAGAGAAGAATGTTTCGAAATCGCTGTCCAAACCTGCTTGAACAAGTTCAATAGCTCCTTCCATAACTTCACCTGTTCCGCCATCGATAGAAATGATATCATCTTTGTGGAATACAGTTCCGTCAGAACAAGTAATAGTTTCGTTTGAAAGATCAATTTTCAAATCTTCACAACCTGAAACGCAAGGTTTACCCATACCTTTAGCAACAACTGCTGCGTGAGAAGTTGCGCCGCCACGAAGTGTTAAAACACCTTGTGATACAGCCATACCGTGAATATCATCCGGACAAGTTTCTATTCTTACCAAAATAACTTTTTCACCTGCTTCACCACGTCTTGCAGCTTCTTCTGTGTCAAATACGATTTTACCAACCGCTGCACCCGGAGATGCGTTTACACCTTTTGAAACTTTGTGAGCCAATTTCACAGCTGCAGGGTTAAAGCAAGGTAACAATACTTGGTAAACTGAATATGGATCTACTTGTTTAATAGCTTCTTCTTTTGTGATAATTCCTTCATTGTACAAATCTACGGCAATTTTTATGGCAGCTTTAGCTGTTCTTTTACCGTTTCTTGTTTGAAGAATCCATAATTTGCCGCGTTCAACAGTGAATTCCATATCTTGAACATCGTGATAACCTTTTTCAAGTTGTTTTGCGATATTTACATATTGCTCGTAAATTTCAGGCATGTCAGATTCCAATTCAGAAATTTGTTTAGGGGTTCTGATACCTGCAACAACGTCTTCACCTTGAGCGTTAACAAGATATTCGCCGTAGAATTTGTTTTCACCGGTAGCAGGGTTACGAGTGAATGAAACACCTGTTGCACAATCATTACCCATGTTACCGAATACCATAGTTTGAACGTTAACCGCTGTTCCGAAGTTGTGGTCAATTTTATTCATGTTTCTGTAAGCAACTGCACGAGGAATATTCCAGCTTCTGAATACTGCTTCAATAGCTTCTTGCAATTGAACATACGGATCTTGAGGGAAATCTTTACCCGTTACTTCTTTAATCACATTCTTGTAAATAGGAATCAATGATTTCCAACCTTCAGCAGAAACTTCTGTGTCAGAAGATACGCCTTCACGTTCTTTAACTTTTTCAACTTCAGATTCAAAATATTTTTGTCTGTCCATTTCCCAAGCAACAGAACCAAACATGGTTAAAAATCTTCTATATGAATCATAGCAAAATCTTGGGTTTTGAGTCAAAGCAACCATTGCTTCAACAGTTTCGTCGTTCAAGCCAAGGTTTAAAATTGTTTCCATCATACCAGGCATAGATACTCTCGCACCTGATCTAACTGAAACTAACAATGGATTTGTTTTGTCGCCAAATCTTTTACCCGCTTTTGATTCAACTTCCTTAAGCGCAAGCTTAACTTCATCCATCAAACCGCTTGGCATACTGTTGCCATTGTTGATGTAATCCATACAAGTTTCGGTTGTAATTGTCAATCCCGGAGGAACAGGCAATCCCAAATTTGTCATTTCTGCCAAATTTGCACCTTTTCCGCCAAGGAGATTACGCATTGAGGCATTTCCTTCTTCGAAAAGCCATACTCTTTTTTCTGTCATTCTATTCTCCTTTTTGTTAATATGGAACATGAGAAAAATCTCTTGAAACAATCATAACACAAAGAAAAATAATTAATAGCATGAATTAAAATTTATTTTTGATATATTCATTAGTTTTTTTACGAACTTCATTATCAATTTCAAAAATATCATCAATTGATGGGGTTTTAATAATGTTATGACAGGTATAAATTTCTTCTGTTATTTTAAATATATCGAAAAGTTTTATATCTCCCCTCAAGAATGCAAATACAGCTTCTTCGTTGGCAGCATTAAGACATACTGTAGCACTGCCGCCATTACGGCCGGCTTCATAAGCTAAATTCAAAAACGGAAATTTTTCAAAATCCGGTTTTTCAAAATCAAGTCTTGCTATTTCTGCAAAACTAAAACTTTTGGATTTTATACCTTCATATCGTTCAGGGTAACTTATTGCATACTGAATGGGAATATGCATGCTTGGAATGCCCAGTTGAGCAATCACACTTCCATCCCTATATTCTATGGCGGAATGGACAATACTTTGCGGATGGATAATCACTTCAATTTTATCATAATCGATTCTGAACAAATGGTGTGCTTCAATAATTTCAAGTCCTTTATTCATTAAAGTTGCACTATCAACTGTAATTTTTCGGCCCATATTCCATCTTGGATGTTTCAGAGCTTCTTCAACTGTTGCATTTTTTATCTCATCTATACTTTTATGCAAAAATGGCCCGCCACTCGCCGTAATTATCAATTTATCAACTTGCGAAATATCCTTTATACATTGATGAATGGCACAATGTTCGCTGTCAACAGGAATAATGTTTACTCCATTTTGACGAGCTTTTTCCATGACGATATCACCTGCCATAACAAGAGTTTCTTTATTTGCGAGTGCTACATCAATCTTGTTTTCGAGGGCTCTTAATGTAGGTTTTAACCCAATTTTTCCGGAAACCGCAACAAGAATAATATCATTTTCATTATTTGAGCAAATTTCTTCAAGCCCTTCAGGCCCTTGCAAAAGAGTAAATTCTCCTTTAAGTTCCGATATTTTTCCATCGGGTTTACCAACGCAAAGATATTTTGGCCGGAATTTTTCTGCTTGAATTTTTAATAAGTCAATATTTGAACCCCCGGCAAGTCCTATAATTTCGAATTTATCTTGAAGTTTTTCTAAAACTTCAAGAGCCTGAACCCCAATTGAACCGGTTGAACCTATTATGCTTATCTTCCGCTTAACCATAAAATTCCTATAAAATTGTATCTACAAAAATATCTTAGAACAAACAAAAACTGCCGCAACTATTCCAACAAAATCGGCAAGCAGGCCAACAATCATTGCATATCGTAATTTTGAAATTCCAACCGCACCAAAATATACTGCCAATACATAAAATGTTGTTTCGCTACTGCCAACCATTACCGCGGCAAGTTTTGTCGCATAATTTTCTGCTCCTGATGAAGTAGCAATATCAGAAAATATCCCTAATGCAGCAGATCCCGAAAGAGAACGAACAATAGCTAACGGCAATATATCAGTCGGAATATTAAAATGACTTAATACACCGGCAAATCCTCCGCTTATTAAATCGATTGCACCTGATGCCCTAAACATAGATATCCCAACCATTATTGCAACCAGATAAGGAATTATGTTAACCGAAATTTTAAATCCGTCCTTTGCACCATCAGTGAAAGTTTCATAAATAGCTACTTTTTTAACCATCGCAACTGTTAAAATTAACACAATTAAAAATGGTAATGCCCAGAGAGAAACAATGTTCATGATATTTTGAAACATTATTCACCCTCCTTTGTAATATTTTCAATAACCTGTCTCGGCCAAAATTTTTCAAAAATCTTTGCGAAAAATATTGCAGATAAAAATGCAATTGTTGTTACACAAAGTGTAGGAGCAATTATTTCTGTTGGATTTTTGTAACCAATACCGATTAAAACAGCGATTACTGTTGCTGGTATAAGTTGAAATCCGGCAGTATTCATGGCCAAAAACATACACATAGCATTGGATGCAGAACTTTTATCTTTATTAACTTTTTGGAATTCTTCCATTGCTTTGATCCCAATTGGTGTAGCTGCATTTGCAAGTCCCAGCGCATTAGCTGAAAAATTCATTGCGACGTCACCCAAAGCCTCAGAATTGTGTGGAATTTCAGGGAAAAGCCATCTCGTAATCGGTTTTATTAATTTTGAAATAAATTCCACGATTCCGGATTTTTCAGCAATTTTCATAATTCCAAGCCAAAATGCCATAACTCCAATTAGAGAAAATGCTACCTTTACAGATGTTTCAGCTCCCGTCAAAATAGCATTAACAACATCTTGTAATTTACCTGTTGCAGCTCCGCAAATAATAGAACTTAATATTAAAAAATAGAATATCCAATTCATGTTTTTGATAATAACATAAAAAAATTTATGAAATCTACAACAGAATATTTTAACTACAATAAAATAAACAAAAAGATACAATTCTCAATAATTTCTTGAAAAATAAATTCTCTTTGTGTAGAGTAATATTATAAGTTACTTTCTAAGGGAGAGGTATGATGGAAAAGGGATCTGTCGAAAACGGTTTTATTGTTGATTTGAGCCATGCTTCGAAAATGTCTGAAGTCATTTATGAATTGAGTGCAATTCTAGAAATTGCTCAAGCCAAAGATAAAGATGTGCTTCTTAAAGTGGGGGATTTTGAAATGAATCCAACTCAGCTTTCAAGTGTAAAAGCAATGGTTGAATCTATGGGTGCGAATCTCAGTCAGATTAGTGCAACGTCAAAAGTGACACGCAAATCAGCAGATGAATTAGGTATAGAACTTACAGAATTGGAAAATGTTGTTCCTACTTTAGATTTTGAAAACAAACCTGAAGTAAATAGAGAATTAAAAGTTGCGTTGGACAAAATTTTTGGGGCTGAAAGTTCAAATATTTCAGATATAAGAGAAAATATGAGTGAGTCAGCAAAGAATACCGTTCAAGCTTTAGATTCGGAAGAGCCAACGGATGATTTTTCTGATGCAGCTGCGCACGATGAAATTAACAAAGTTATAGAAAATGCAAATAAAATTCATCCGGAAATCGATATTGATGATATAGCACCTGAAATTCAAGACCGTGTAATGGATGATGAATTAACAGAAGAGGAAAAAGCCTTATTAAAAGAAACCGAACAACTTCCGACACTGTATATTCAAAGGACGTTGCGTTCAGGACAAAGTGTGAAATCAGAAGGAAATATCGTAATAATCGGGGACGTTAATCCCGGTTCCGAAATTATAGCCAAAGGTGACATTACTGTCTGGGGGATTTTGGGCGGAATTGCACATGCAGGTTGTGACGGAAATTCTTGGGCAAAAGTTCGTGCCCTGAAAATGAATCCTATTCAATTAAGAATAGCGGATGTTTTATCAAGACGTCCTGATGCCGCGAATATTCCGTATATCCAAAAAACGGATACCTTCGTTCCAGAAGAAGCAGTTATGCGCAGAAAACAGATTTATATACACAAATTATACGAGAATTAAGGATACAAAAAGATAAGGAGATATAAATGAGCGGTCGAGTAATAGTAATTACATCCGGAAAAGGTGGAGTAGGTAAAACTACCACCAACGCTAATATAGGAACGGCCTTAGCCCGAAGAGGAAAAAAGGTCGTAATGATTGACACAGACTTAGGACTTAGAAATTTAGATTTGCTTTTAGGACTTGAAAATCGCATCGTTTACACTATAGTTGACGTTGTGGAAGAGCGTTGTAAATTAAAGCAAGCACTTGTAAAAGACAAAAAGAATCCTAACTTATGCTTGCTTGCGGCAGCACAGACACGTGATAAAACCGCGGTTACAGAAGAACAGTTGAAAGAAATTTGCGAAAAACTTCAAAAAGATTTTGATTTCATTCTTGTAGACTGTCCAGCGGGTATCGAACAAGGTTTCCAAAATGCCGTAGCAGGTGCAAGTGAAGCAATAGTTGTGACAACTCCGGAAATGTCAGCTATCCGTGATGCAGACAGAATCATTGGTCTTTTAGAAGCTAAAGAAGAAATC
>Ga0256404_1011076_pt1 | contig 12223 bp, 11 predicted proteins | sample RumenRJG_01DNA_FD_185990 | JGI IMG/M metagenome (GOLD analysis project Ga0256404, IMG submission 185990) | Bovine rumen microbial communities from Lethbridge, Alberta, Canada - RJG_01 | ecosystem: Host-associated > Mammals > Digestive system > Stomach > Rumen | place: Canada: Alberta | collected... | reverse complement strand
TGACGCTCTTTTTGGAGAGCGTCGTGTTCTACGCCGTGGGGGAGCCGGTTTTTGTGCTCCTGCTCCTGGGCCTGACCCTTGTCAACTACCTGACGGGCGAGGTCCTCTATCTCGACGGGGGGAGAAACCGCTCCCGGGGGGGCGTCGCGGCGACGATGATCGCGATCGACGCGGCTGTCCTTGCCCTGTGCAAGGTGCTTGCCCTTCGGGTGGACAGCAGCCTTCTCCCCATCGGCCTCTCGTTCTACATCTTCAAGATGATCTCGTATCAGGCGGACCTCTACTGCCGCAGGATCAGGAACCGCCCGACCTTTCTGAGCACGGCGGCCTACTTCATGCTGTTCCCCCAGGTGACCCAGGGCCCGATCATGCGCTACGGGGTGGGCTTTGACCACGGGGAGATCCACACGAGTCCTGACCAGTTCGAGGAGGGCCTTTTCTACGTCGCCATGGGCCTTGGCATGAAGATCCTCCTTGCGGACCGCCTCGGCATCCTCTGGAACGAGATCCACAAGATCGGCTATGAGAGCATCTCGACGCCCCTTGCCTGGCTCGGGGCCTACGGCTACTCCCTGCAGCTGTATTTTGATTTCTGGGGCTACAGCCTGATCGCCTCCGGCGTCCTCGTGATGATGGGCTTTCCGTTTGTGGAGAACTTCATCCATCCGTACGCGGCGGGCAGCATCAGTGACTTTTACCGCAGGTGGCATGCAACCCTGGGCGCCTGGTTCCGGGACTACATCTACTTCCCGCTGGGGGGCTCCCGGAAGGGAAACGGCAGGACCGTCTTCAATCTCCTTGTCGTCTGGCTGGTCACGGGCCTCTGGCACGGCGGCACGCTGAACTTCGTGATCTGGGGCATGGTTCTGGGGCTTGTCATCGTCCTCGAGAAGTTCGTGGTAAAGCGGGCACTCCCCGTCGTCGGCAGGTTCAACGTCCTCGTCCTGATTCCGCTTACCTGGGTCGTTTTTGCCATCTCAGACCTTCACGACCTTGGCATCTACTTCGGGCGGCTCTTCCCGTTCTTCGGCATCGGAAAGACGCTGGACCCCACGGACATTCAGCGGTACAGCACGATGTTCTGGCCGTACTTTCTTGCGGGCGGTGTGCTCTGCATCCCACAGGTCTTTGGGTTTCTTGTAAAGCACCGGAAGAACTTCTTTGTGGTGCTCCTTCTTGCCGCCGTCTTCTGGTACGCTGTCTACTACATGGTCAACTCCAGCGGCAACACGTTTATGTACTTCAACTTCTGACAGGGGACATGGCATGAACTTTTTCAGGCGCGCACCGCTGACCGCGGTGCTGATCGGGACCGGAATCCTCTTTACGGCGGCAGCGTTCGTCGGAAGGAGGAACGGCTTCTATAATGAGTACGAGATCAACGAGCTCGAGCGTCCCTTCTTCGCCCAGGTCTTCCAGGGCCTGCACGATAAGGTTTATCCCTGGGGCGAGACAAAGAGCGCGGCACAGGAAGAGGCGGAGGCCCTTCTTGCCTCCGGAGATACCGCTTCCACAGAGTCCCCGGAGCAGGTGACGACGGCGTCTTCCGAGGCGGCAACCGAGGCTGCATCAGAGGAGCCGAAGGTGGATCTGAATCTCCCCGCCTCCTCGACCAATGCGGTGGTGCAGGCGGTCGACTACGGCAACAGCGACTCGAACTATGTGGCCCCTGCCGGCACGGTCTGGCAAAGGGACACGGATCCTGGCAGCATCTTTGCGACAAACGGAACCTACTATCCGCTGCAGCAGGTGGACGACTCCTACTTCAAGGACGCGATCTTCATCGGCGACTCGAGAACCGAGGGCCTCTACGTCTACAGCAGCATGAGGAACGGCATCACGACCTTTGATGCCAAGGACTCCGTCACGATCTACGGCATCTACGACACGGCCCTGGACTTCTACGGGGTTGACGGCACGACCGGCTCCAAGACTGCAATGGAGGCATTGCAGGAGAAGCAGTACCGCAAGGTCTACTTCTCCGTCGGTGTCAATGAGCTGGGCATGCCCACCCAGGACTACTTTGACCACTACAAGGAGTTCATCCAGGTCATCCGGAAGCTCCAGCCCGATGCGATCATCTATGTCGAGGGCATCATGCACGTGACGGGGAGCTACGCAAGGAACAATTCTGTCTACAACAACACGAACATCGTGGGAAGGAACGAGGCACTCTCGACGCTGGCAAACGGCAGGGATATCTTTTACATCGACATGAACTCCGCGGTCTGCGATGCGGACGGAAACCTGCCGGAGGACATCTCCTATGACGGCGTCCACTTAAAGGCCTCCGCCTATGAGACCTGGCACCAGTTCCTGCTGCAGAACGCAGCAGTGCGAAGTGCAGAGGACTGGCAGCCTGCGGCGCAGGAGACGTCAGAAGAGGGCAGCACACAGAGCCAGGAGGCGAGTACTGCAGATGCAGCCGCAGCGGCTGCTTCCTCTGCGTCCGGCACAGAGGCCGCACAGACCGCGCAGAGCACGGAGACGCCGCAGCAGAGCACACAGGAGACAGCACAGTGAGAGAGATGGAATTCAAGATGGAGCGGCCGGGCCTTTTGAAGGCGGGAGATCACGTGACGGTCTCCGAGGGCCTTCTCCCCAGCAACTACTACTACACGATTGATCCCTCGCTGGCGATGAGCGGGAACATCCCGTTCACCAAGCGCCTTTTGTCGAAGGAGGGCACCGTGAAGGAGGTCATCCAGAACGAGCGCGGCTACTACGTGACCTGTGTCTTTGACGAGGAGGATCCGGGATGATGCCCGCAAAGAACGCCCTCTTCTGCGTGCTGGCCGCCCTGATCTGGGGCATGGCCTTCTCTGCGCAGAAGGTGGGAGGGGATGCGATGGGGCCGCTCCTCTTCAACGGCACGAGATCTGTCCTGGGGTTTGCCGCCCTGATCCCGCTGGCTGCGCTCTCCCTGCATCGGAGGAAAAAGGCCGTGCAGGCGGGAAAAGCCGGAAAGGTAAACCTTTCGAAGAACGCTGTGGGCGGGATCCTCTGCGGCACCGTCCTGTTTGCCGCGAGCACCGCCCAGCAGCTCGGGATCCTCACAGAGGACGTGGGAAAGGCGGGGTTTCTGACCGCGATGTACATCATCATCGTCCCGGCGTTCAACCTGATCTTCAACAAAAAGTCGAGTGCGAGGGTCTGGATTGCTGCGCTCCTGTGCGCTGCAGGGCTCTACTTCCTCTCCCTCTCCGGGGCGGAGGGATTCTCCTCGGGGGACGGGCTCCTGGTTGCCTGTGCCTTCCTCTATGCAGTCCACATCATGGTGATTGACCGCTGCACGGGCCCTGACACGGACCCGGTGCTCCTCTCCTGCATCCAGTTCCTTGTCTGCGGGGGCCTTGGCATGGCCGCGGCTGCCCTGAGAGAGGGCCTTACTTTTTCCGGAATCACGACAGCCGGTGTGGTATCATTGGTGTATGCGGGTGTTTTCTCCTGCGCCATCGCCTACACGCTGCAAATCCTCGGGCAGAACGGCGCGGATCCCTCGATCTGCTCGCTCCTTCTGTCCCTGGAGTCGGTGATCAGCCTGCTCGGCGGCGTGGTGCTGCTGCACCAGGTTCCGACGGCGAGGGAGCTCTTCGGGTGCGCCCTCATGGCAGCGGCCATCGTCCTGGTGCAGCTCCCGGAGAGGAGGGCAGGGACGGCATCGAAAAAAGAGGTACCGGAGTGAAGAAAAGACGGATCATTCGTCACATCCCCATCCTGCTGCTCTGCCTGTCGCTGTCAGCCTGCAGCGCCGGGGCGTCCACGGACAGCAGTCAGGGGAGCAGCTACAGCGGCATGGACTACCTGGAGGCCGGGGACTATAAGACCGCAAAGGAGTCCTTTCAGACCCAGATCGACAGCGGAAGCGGCCTCGAGGATGCCTACCGGGGCCTTGGCCTTGCCTGCATGGGCCTTGGGGACTATGAATCGGCGGCGACTGCGCTCGAGAGCGCCCTGGATGCCGCAGGGGCCTTCCCAGGGACCAAGGAGTACGACATCAACTACTACCTCGGGACCTGCTACTACAAGCTCGCAAAGTACGACAAGGCGCTGGAGGTGTACGACGCCATCGTGAACCTCCGCCCAAGGGATGCGGATGCCTATGTGCTGCGCGGCACCGTCAAGGCGGCACAGGGCGACACCGCGGGGATGGAGTCGGACTACAGGACCGCGATTGACCTCGCCCCCACGGACTACGACAGGATCGAGCAGATCTATGAAAAGATGACGGAGGCCGGCGATGAGGAGACCGCAAAGACCTACATCTCCGACGTCCTCCAGAGTCAGGCGGATGCGATTGACGACTACAACGCAGGACGCCTTGCCTACTGCATCGGCGACTACAGCACGGCAAAGAGCCACCTCGAGAGCATCAGCACGAACCGGACTTATGAGGTGACAATCCTGCTCGGCAGGACCTATGAGGCCCTCGGGGACTTCAACTACGCGATCAGCGTCTACCAGGGATTTCTGGACTCTGACCAGACCCATGCGGAGGTGTACAACCAGCTGGGTCTGTGCCAGCTGCAGATGGGGAACTACCAGGATGCGCTGACGGCCTTCCAGAATGGCCTGTCGGTGGGGGAGAGCGACATCACCCAGAGCCTTCAGTTCAATCAGATCGTGGCCTATGAGTACCTCGGGGACTTTTCCAAGGCGAAGGTCCTGATGGAGGACTACTTAAAGAGCTATCCTGGCGATGAGAATGCAAAGCGGGAGGAGACGTTTCTTGCCACCCGCTGAGGGGTGATGATGAAAAGACAGGGATGGTGGAAGAGCAGAAAGTGGGGAAAGGGGCTGTGCGCAGTCCTTCTGGCGGCGGCGCTGTGCCTTCCTGCGCTCCCTCTGAGGGCAGAGGCGGCAGCAAGAAAGACCGTCTTTATCGGCGACTCGAGGACGGTCGGCTGCTACATTGCGGGCGCAGGCGCGGGCGCGGCATCCAGCGTCAGTGCGACAGACAGAAACGGCGACTTCTGGTCCGCAAAGAGCGGCCAGGGCGTCGACTGGGCAGCCGCCTATGGCGTCCCCGCGGCGGATTCCCACGTGGGGTCCGGGACGGATGCGGTGTTTCTCTTCGGCGTCAATGACACCTACAGCCTCTCGGGGCTCCAGAAGACCGTAAACCTGGTCAACAAAAAGGCAGCCGCCTGGAAAGAGCGGGGCGCGAGGACGTTCTTTGTCTCTATTCTCCCGATCCGGAGCAGTGAAAACGGCTTTACGAATGCAAAGATCGATGCCTGGAACAGCTACCTGCAGGAGAACCTCTCGGAGGATGTCTATTGGATCGATGTGGCCACCCCCACCAGGGGCATCCTGCAGTATGCCGACAACTTCCACTTCCAGTACTCAACCTATCAGATGATCTACCAGTACATCAAAATCGTGACACAGTACACCGCCGCCGTCGAGGACGGGGACACAGACTGAAGGAGAAGGTCTTGAAAGAGACGCTGATACGTCCCTTTCAGACCTGCCCTGGTGCCGATGCACCGGGGTCCCGATTGTTGCCGCAGAGGACGCGGCAGGGAGGTAACCATGATCGCAAAACTGATTGAAGAAATCAAAAAGAAGGACGCACCGGTCGTTGTGGGACTGGATCCCCAGCTGAAGTTCCTGCCGCAGCATCTTTTGGAGGATGCGATGCGGCACCATGCGGAGACCATGTATGGGGACGACGAGCTGGCGGGCGTTGCCGAGGCGGTGTTCCGCTTCAACAAGGAGATCGTGGATGCGGTTGCTGACCTCGTCCCCGCGGTAAAGCCCCAGGTTGCCATGTACGAGCAGTTCGGCATCCCCGGGATGGCAGCCTACTGGCGGACGGTCCGGTACTGTCAGGAGAAGGGCCTTCTTGTGATCGGCGATGTGAAGCGCGGTGACATCGGCTCCACCTCCGAGGCCTATGCAAGGGCGCATCTTGGGAGCGTCACCGTAAACGGACACAGGTGCCGCGCCTTTCACGAGGACTTTGCGACGGTCAATCCCTACCTCGGAACCGACGGGATCAAGCCCTTTATCGACGTCTGCAACGAGGAGGACCGGGGCATCTTTGTCCTTGTCAAGACCTCCAATCCCTCCTCCGGCGAGTTCCAGGACGTGAAGACCGAGGACGGACGGCCGATGTATGAGCTTGTCGGCGAGAAGGTAAAGGAGTGGGGCGAGCAGAGTATGGACGGGGACTACTCCAATGTCGGCGCCGTGGTCGGTGCCACCTACCCCGAGCAGGCAAAGCGCCTTCGGGCCCTGATGCCCCACACGTTCATCCTCGCACCGGGATACGGCGCCCAGGGGGCAACGGCAGAGGATCTCTCCGGGTTCTTCAACGAGGACGGACTCGGCGCGATCGTCAACTCGAGCCGCGGCATCATCGCCGCCTACACGAAGGAGAAGTACGCAAGGTTCGGCAGCGAGGGCTTTGCGGAGGCCGCAAGGGCTGCCGCCATCGACATGATTGAGGATCTGCGCGGCGCGATTGCAAAGCGGGCAGACTGAGGAGAAAGGAGAGCGCCAGAATGGAGAGCTACAAGAAAGAGTTTATTGACTTCATGATGGAGTCGAAGGTCCTGAAGTTCGGCGAGTTCACGCTCAAGTCCGGAAGAAAGAGCCCCTTCTTCATGAATGCGGGCCTCTACCAGACCGGCAGCCAGCTGATCCGGCTCGGCGAGTTCTACGCAAGGGCCATCCATGACACCTACGGACTGGACTTTGACGTCCTGTTCGGACCTGCCTACAAGGGCATTCCCCTCTCCGTGGCGACGGTCATGGCGATCTCGAAGCTCTACGGAAAGGACGTCCGCTACTGCGCAAACCGGAAGGAGGCAAAGGACCACGGCGAGACCGGAAAGCTCCTCGGCGCAAAGCTGAAGGACGGCGACCGCGTTGTGATCATCGAGGACGTGACAACCTCCGGTGCCTCGATGGAGGAGACGGTTCCGATCCTCCGGGAGCAGGGCGACATCAGGATCCTCGGTCTTATGGTCTCCCTCAACCGCGAGGAGGTCGGCCTTGGCGGAAAGGTCTCTGCCCTGCAGGAGATCGAGACGAAGTGGGGCTTCCCCGCAAACGCCATCGTCTCCATGTCCGAGGTCATCGAGTACCTCGGAAATCCAGACGAGCGGGAGGACGGCGCACCGGTTCTCGACGAGACCCAAAAGAGGGCCCTTGCCGACTACTACGCCGCCTACGGAGCCAGGAAGAACTGACCAAACAAAGGAGCGGACCAGACCTTGAGACGACCCCACAGCTATCTGTTCAATTCGAAGAAGCAGTCGACCACCGCGGGCGTTGCCTGCATTCTGGGGCTGATTTCGCTTGTTTCCTGCATCATGATGTACTATGAGACATACAGAAACGGCGGCGTGGCGCAGCTGCGCTATGCTGCCGTTGTCATTGTGTGTCTCATTTTTTCGTTCATCGGACTGATCCTGGCGATCCTCTCCCGCAGGGAGCCGGACCGCATCTACTTCTTCTCGTACCTGGGGATGATCCTAAACGGCACAACACTGGGCCTTTGCTTTGTCACCATGTACCTGGGACTGGTCTGAGAACAGAAAAGGAGCTTACATGGAAAACCAGACAGAAAATCTGCGCTTTGCGCTCGCCCTGAACCGGATCCGGGAGATCCCCCAGGAGACCGGTGCGGTCTCCGGCGCCTTTCAGGGTTATTTTCAGGAGACGGCACAGGAGATCCTGACGATCGTGGACACGGCCCGGTACCTTCGCTCGAAGGAGGCGGAGACGGCAGACCCTGCCCTCCTCAAGGAGAAGAACCGCGCCCTGTACGCGGACATCCTGCCGGAGCACTATGAGAAGAGCTGGTGCTGCCCGAAGAAGGCGGGCGAAGCGCTCGGGGAGGAACTGGGGCGGTATCTTTGCGCCATCGCCTTTGAGATGCGCAGTATGATCCCCTTCCTCTTTGAGGGGGAGGAGGAGCACGCGCTGATCCGCATGGAGCTCTTCCTCGAGGTCTACCGCTGCTTTGAGGATGCAAAGAAGGGTGCAGACGATGCCATAGAGCGGGGAGAGACGGATGCGGCGGCGCTTGCTGTCCCGAAGGCCCGCTTTGTGCGGGGGATCCTCGCGGGCTACGTCTCCGACTACGCCCAGGACGAGCTCTCCTATGACCTGTACTGCCGCCTTGTCGCGGGGAGCCCCTCTCTGAATGCGATGATTGAAGAGGCGGATCTTTCGGATCCCCGGTACCTCTACCGGAGCGGCTTTTACATCTCGCAGAATGAGATGGGCACCGCAGCACATCTGCAGGAGCTCTCAGAGGACACGCTGGCAAAGATGGCGGACACCTTTACGGAGGGATACCGCATCGGCTTTGAGACGACCGGCAAGGACCTCTCGAAAAAGCACACCGTGGACCTCGTCTACACAGCGGGCTTTGAGCGCATGATGCGGCGGGCGCAGGAGAACTTTAAGGCCCTTGGAAAGCACTGCATCGCCCACCGGGAGCTCTCCACGATCTTTCAGCAGATGGGAAGGACGAACGGCGTCACAGGAGGCGCTGCCAATCATCAGGCGGACTACGACCACCGGGAGGATCTCTCCCTGGTCCTCGACGACACGCTGGCAAACAGGATGATGGAGAGCCTCAGGGAAGCATTCCGGACGGTGGAGCGCTCCGCCCACGAGTATGCGGGACCCGCAGTCGTGGAGCCCTATGGAGAGAAGCCCTTTGCGCCGAAGGAGACGAAGGGGCGCTGCAGCTTCGACAAGCTCCAGAACCGGCAGGTCACGAAGTACCGCCAGAAGTTCACGGACCTCTACAATGAGGCGGTGATTGGGGAGAACAGGAGCTTTACGATCATCTCCTTCCCGCTCCCGGAGATCGCAGAGGATGCAAAGACCTACGGCGAGATCTTTGATGAGACGATCAGACTCAACACGCTGGACTACCGCCTGTACCAGACGATCCAGGGAAAGATCATCGATGCCCTGAACGTGTGCGATCACGTGATTGTAAAGGGGCGCGGGAAGAACCGTACGGATCTTACCGTTGCACTCTATCAGCCTGCTGACCCTGACAAAGAGGACATCTTTGAGAACTGCGTCGCGGATGTCAACATCCCGGTGGGCGAGGTGTTCACGACACCGGTGCTTGAGGGCACGAACGGCCTTCTCCACGTGACCGGCGTCTACCTGGACGGCCTGTACTACAAAGACCTTGCGATCTCCTTCGAGGACGGCTGCACAAAGGACTATGCCTGTGCAAACTTTGCGGGGGAGGAAAACGCAGAGGAAAAGGGCAGGGCTTATATCGAGGAGAACATCCTGTTTCACCATAAGTTCCTGCCGATGGGCGAGTGCGCCATCGGGACGAACACAACGGCCTATGCGGTCGGGGAGAAGTACGGGATCAGCGGGCGCTACGGGATCCTCATCGCAGAGAAGACAGGCCCCCACTTTGCCGTCGGCGACACCTGCTACTCCCACGAGGAGGACCTTGTGACGAGAAACCCCGATGGAAAGATCATCGCTGCAAGGGAGAACGACTTCTCGAGAAAGCGGAAGGAGAACCCGGAGGAGGCATACTTCGGGTGCCATACGGACATCACAATCCCGTACCGGGAGCTCGGGCTCTTTGCGGGCGTAAAGGCAGACGGGACGGAGGTCCCCATCATTGAGAACGGGAAGTTTGTTCTCCCCGGGACGGAGGACTTGAATCCCCCGCTTTCGGGCATCGTCTGACTGCCGGAAAAGAATCGCAAAAAACAGAAAAAGATCACGAAAAACGCCGGCCGGGGTAGTATCATACTGAATAAGAAACCCGCGGGAAACAAAATCAGGAAATTCCTGTGAAGGAGGACTGCATGGCAGACACAAAGGTTGGAATCGTGATGGGCTCTGACTCCGATATGGGAGTCATGTCCAAGGCAGCAGCGGTGCTGGAGGAGTTCGGCATCGGCTATGAGATGCACATCATCTCGGCACACCGGGAGCCCGACGTCTTCTTTGACTGGGCAAAGGGCTGTGAGGCACGGGGAATCAAGGTCATCATTGCCGGCGCCGGCATGGCAGCACATCTGCCCGGCATGTGTGCCGCCCTGTTCCCGCTCCCTGTCATCGGCATCCCGATGCACACAAAGTCCCTGGGCGGCAGGGATTCGCTCTACAGCATCGTCCAGATGCCAAGCGGCATCCCGGTTGCAACCGTCGCCATCGACGGCGGCAAGAACGCAGGGATCCTTGCCGTAAAGATGCTGGCCATGTCGGATCCGGAACTCCTTGCAAAGCTCAGGACCTACACGCAGGAGATGAAGGAGGGCGTCGAGAAGAAGGATGCCCGCCTGCAGGAAGTCGGATACCAGAACTATTGAGAAGAGCACAGAGAGGGAAAGTGAAGATGGGTATGGATTACAAGAGTTCCGGTGTGGACATCGAGGCCGGATACGAGTCAGTGGAGCTCATGAAGCAGTACGTGAAGAGAACGATGCGGGAGGAGGTCCTCGGCGGCATCGGCGGCTTCTCCGGTGCATTCTCTCTGGCAAAGATCAAGGATATGGAGGATCCGGTCCTGCTCTCCGGCACCGACGGCGTCGGCACGAAGATCAAGCTGGCATTTCTCCTGGATCGCCACGACACGGTCGGCATCGACTGCGTCGCCATGTGCGTGAACGATGTCGCATGTGCAGGCGGCGACCCGCTGTTTTTCCTGGACTACATCGCCTGCGGCAGGAACTTCCCGGAGAAGATCGCTGCAATCGTAAAGGGCGTTGCGGAAGGCTGCGTGCAGGCGGACTCGGCGCTTCTTGGCGGCGAGACCGCAGAACACCCCGGCCTTATGCCGGAGGAGGAGTATGACCTTGCAGGCTTCTCCGTCGGCGTCGTGGACCGGAAGGACATGATCACGGGAGAGAACATCCGCCCCGGCGACACCCTCGTCGGCATCGCCTCCACCGGCGTCCACTCCAACGGCTTCTCCCTCGTCCGAAAGGTCTTTGGCATCGATAACAGGGAGGTCCTGGAGAAGTACTACGACGAGCTCGGCGACACGCTCGGCAATACCCTCCTCACCCCCACGAGAATCTATGTCCACTGCCTGAAGGCAATCCGGAAGGCGGGCGTGACCGTCAGGGGCTGCAGCCATGTGACGGGCGGCGGCTTCTATGAGAACATCCCGCGCATGCTCCCCGACGGGACAGTTGCGCGCATCAAAAAGGACAGCTATCCGATGCTGCCGATCTTCCCGCTCCTGCAGAAGACCGGAAACATCGATGAGAAGATCATGTACAACACCTTCAACATGGGCATCGGCCTCTGCCTTGCGGTGGCACCGGAGGATGCGCAGAAGGTGATCGCTGCCGCTGCCGCCACCGGCGATAAGGCCTATGTCATTGGAGAGGTCGTCGCGGCCGACGATGCGCCGAATGCTGTCTTTGGCGGCAACACGAAGGCAGAGAGCAGAAAGGGTGTCGAGCTATGCTGAGAGTTGCAGTCTGCGTGTCGGGCGGCGGGACGAACCTCCAGCACATCCTGGACCGGATCGCGGATGGCACAGTAAAGAATGCGGAAGTTGTACGGGTCATCTGCAACAACCCCGGTGCCTATGCGCTGGAGCGGGCAAAGAACGCCGGTGTGGAGGCTGTCTGCATCAGCCCGAAGCAGTATGAGACGAGGGAGCTTTTCAATGAGGCCCTTCTGGACAGCCTTGTCTCCTGCCGCCCGGATCTGGTGGTCCTTGCTGGCTTCCTTGTCGCGATCCCGGAGAGTGTGATCCGCGCTTTCCCGAACCGGATCCTCAACATCCATCCCTCACTGATCCCCTCGTTCTGCGGGAAGGGCTACTACGGGCTCCACGTCCATGAGAAGGTCCTGGAGCGCGGCGTCAAGGTGACCGGGGCCACGGTCCACTTCGTGGACGAGGGCCTCGACTCCGGTCCGATCCTTCTGCAGAAGGCGGTGGAGGTAAAGGAGGGCGATACCCCGGAGGTACTCCAGAAGCGCGTGATGGAGCAGGCGGAGTGGATCCTCCTGCCGGAGGCGATCTCCCTGATCGCCCAGGGCCGCGTTGCCGTGGAGGGAAGAAAGACGAGAATCCTGCCGGAACAGGCATAAGGAGCTGGAACATCCAGAGAGACATTTGAGGCATACCATGGAGGTAGCATCATGAAGGTTCTTCTTGTCGGCGGCGGCGGAAGAGAGGCCGCCATCGCAGCATCACTGAAAAAGTCAGCCCACGTGGACACGCTCTACTGTGCTCCGGGCAATGCGGGCATCG
>Ga0256404_1011075_pt1 | contig 12223 bp, 9 predicted proteins | sample RumenRJG_01DNA_FD_185990 | JGI IMG/M metagenome (GOLD analysis project Ga0256404, IMG submission 185990) | Bovine rumen microbial communities from Lethbridge, Alberta, Canada - RJG_01 | ecosystem: Host-associated > Mammals > Digestive system > Stomach > Rumen | place: Canada: Alberta | collected... | reverse complement strand
AGATTTCCACTCGTCAGGCAACAACCTCCGCACATCTGAAAACAGGTGAATCTTTCGTTATCGGTGGTCTGATGACGAAACAAGATTTGCAGAGTCTCAATGGTATTCCGGGATTGATGAATCTGCCAATTCTCGGTGAACTTTTCAAGTTCCGTTCTACCTCGCATAAATATGGTGAGGTTTATATCATGCTGACCCCGTACATCGTGACAGATGATGTTGATCCGCAGAAACTTATCCGTAACACTTATGGAGATAAGATCCAGAGCGAGATTGAGGCGGAAAATGCAAAGAAGGAGGCGAAGTAATTTATGCCGCAGACAGCAGAATCTATCCAGAATTATTTCGTCGATCAAATGAAGAAGGCAGGACTGTATTACAGCAGTGATCTTTCTGAAATTGAGACTTCTCAGGAACTGCTTGATTCTGTCAATATCGATCTTGTTTCCAGATATCATATTTTGCCAATCGGATATGAACGTGACAAGCTCGTCCTTGTTACGGATAACGATCAGACGTTCAAGCAGCGTACTCAGCTGGAGCACGAGCTTGGACATAAGGTCAAGCTTATGATGGCGACAGAAGAAAACCTTCGTGCCGCACTCATGAAGTTTTATTCGATTACTGGTTATCGTCAGACAACACATGACAAAGGCCAAGAGATTGATATTGATGATATTACCCCTTTGAAGGCATCCATCAATGAGATGCTTCAGGATGCCGCCCGTCAGGGAGCTTCTGATATTCATCTGCTTCCGACGCTCAGCGGTTTCCAAGTGTGCTTCCGTATTGACGGTCATATGATTGATGTATCGCATGAGCATGCTTTCGATGAGACTCAGGTTGGCAATGTTACCCGTCTCATCAAGATGATGGATGAATCTCACAGCGTTGATATTCAGCGCGTGCTAATGCCAAACGAAGGCTCGTTTTATCTCCATCGAGGGAATCAGGATATCTTTGTACGTATGGAGACACTTCCTGTTGGCACGAATGGGCAGGAGAAAATCAATCTCCGCCTTCTGCCACAGGCAAGCCGTAATCGCACCGCGAAGAAGACATTGGATTCGCTCGGATATACGCAAGAAGATCTTGTGGCAATGAAGTCGGCGCTTTACAAGAATTCATCAGGGCTCTTTCTGAATTCAGGCCCTACAGGATCTGGCAAAACGACTGCACTTCACGCACAGATTCATTATGTTCTCGACAGTGTACATGAGCCGTTGAATGTTATCGAAATTGCAGAGCCTATCGAGATTTATGAAGATGAATTTACTCAGGTGCAAGTTCGTAAAGCCGCGATAGAAGATCAGAATCTCACCGCAGAAAAGATTCTCGTAGCTTCTCTGCGTTCTGATCCAGATATCATCCTTTACAACGAGATTCGAAACGCAACAGATACGACAGTCGCTATGCAGGCGTCCAATACAGGGCATCGTGTTTTTGCGACTGTTCATGCGGCAGACTGTGTGAGAACGTTCTCTCGTCTTCTTGATTTTGATATTTCTAAGACAACCCTTCTTTCAGAGCTGAAGCTTATTGTTTCCCAGCGCCTTGTGGCAACGCTTTGCCCGCACTGCTCGCATCCTCATCAACTGACGGAAGAAGAAAAGCATCTTCTTTCCGAAGATGAGATTGCGTATGTTCAGGGTCATCTTATGGAGCGCGGAACGCCGAATGAGATTCGTAGTTGTGGCAAGTGCAATCATGGCTATATTGGGCGAACGGCAGTTGCTGAGTTCATCGAACTCGACACGGAGCTTCGTGATGCTCTCCTGAACCAGCATAGTTTTACAGAGATTCAGAATGTTCTTCGCAAGCGCGGTTTCCGCACGATGTGGGAAAAAGGACTCGATATGGCTGTTCGTGGTCAGATTGAGCTTGACGAGCTGATTCATGTGGTTGGCAAGGAGTGATTGATAGTGCAGAACAAAAAGGACTTGAATGATCTTTATCAGATCTTCATCGTCATCCAGCAGAATGCGCTTTCCGGTATCTCTATTCCAGATGCTCTGACGATGTATGAAGAAACGACGACACGTCCGAAAATCAAGCGGATTTTGAAAGAGGTTCGTACAGATATGGAACGTGGCACTCGTATGGCTGATGCATTTAAAAAGCATCCCGACCTTTTCCCTGACTATATTATTGAAATGATGCGTGTCAATGAAGGAACTGGTCAATCAAATGACATCTATACAGATATCGTAAGGACGCTGGAACAGCAGATAGATCTTCGACGGAATATCAGCAGTCAGACAGGTCAGATGATATTCCTCGGGATCTTGCTGATTCTTACAATCGGCATTGTCATTTTTCTCGTGCTTCCTTCGATGAGCAAGCTGATGATGGGAACAGGCATGGCGATTCCTTGGTACACCAAGCTCCTACTTGGCGTTGGTAATGGGGCAAAAGAGTTTTGGTGGCTGATTGCAGCGATATCTGTAGGTCTTTTCTTTGGGACCAAGGTTGCCGCAAAAAAGCACCCCCGTCAACTGGCGAAGATTCTTCTGAGTCTTCCTTTGTATGGCAAGATTTACTACAATCAAGCGCAATATCGTTTCGCCCTTATCTTTGGTTTGTGTAAGGACTCTGGTCTTGATACGATTCGCGCCTTAAAATTCACAAAGAACAGCTGTGGAAATATTCTCATGGCGGATCTTATTGAGAAGTCTATGCGTGATATCGATCGCTTTGGAAGCAGTCTTGTCATGTCTCTTCAAAAACATAACAAGGACAATGTCTTAGATAAATCATATTACATGTTTCTCAAAGCTGGAGAGAAAGGTAATATGGGACATCTTATGAGTGTTCGTGCTGATTTCTTTAAGAAACAGCTTATCGTTGCTTCACAGCAGTTCAGTCAGGATATGCAGAACCTGATTCTTGCTCCGACTTTCGGCTTTTTGGCACTAATCCTTCTTTCCGTCCTTGCCCCGCTCTTCTCAATGATGAGCTCCATGTCCAGCGGAGGAATGGGAACAATGTGATTTTGGGTCAAATTTTGCTGATTTATCCTGAGTGTATCCACTTTCAAGGAAACTCCGGCGTGTACCTAGCGCTACAAGGGAATTTAAGCCTGTGGAGAATTACATCAAACGTGAGTAGTGGTTACTTCGGTAGTTACAAAAACGGATTCGATGAATCAGAAATCGGTATCTAGCGATGGATACCAGCGTGATAGATTGACGTGGATTTCAATGATTCACGTTTATATATCGTAGCGGAACGATGTGATTTCTGCTAAAATAGCGACAGTTTTGAGAAGGAGGAGGGAAAGATGTGAAATACAGGAAACGAGGCTTGATTTGGACGACAGATGCGTTCTTAGGGGTATTGCTCTTAGTTATCGTTGTTGCGGCAACGCTGATTTATGCGCCGACCTTCATGACGCTCGCTCGTGAGAATCAAGCGAGAGCAGACACCGCAGCTCTCGCAAAAGCAATCAGCCAGTTTGAGATGGATGTCGGCAGATACCCTACTTCCCTTAATGAGCTTACAGATTGCAGTAGCGTATCAAACTCCGGCGCACCTAGCGGTTGGTCATATTCTGACCGATGCAAGCAATATGGTCCGTTTATTAAAGAAATCCCCAAAGATCCATTCAATGTGAGTGGCAACAAGCACCAGAGCTACAAATATAGGGCAGAGCCTGCTAACAAAGCACTTGTAGATAAAGATGGTATCAATGTTATTACAAACATGAACAAAGGCTTTATCGTATATAGCATCGGTCCGAATGGGCGAGATGAGAACAGCGGTACAGCTATCAAGGGAAACGGAACGAAAACTATGTCCGGTGACGATATTGGGTTTATCGGATATTAAAAAGTCGCATGCTTGTCATCTTGGCAAGTTTCTAAATATATCAAATAGAGTTCAATCAAGAAAAGAAAAGTGAGGTTTGATTTCAAATGGATATGGTAATGCAGCGTATGGTTGCGAAGAAAAAAATCAGGGTTCTTGGTGGTATTAATATCTCGGATGCATTCCTTGGCGTCCTGATGTTTGTCATCATCATTGCGGCGGCATTTATGAATGCCGATACGATCCTCAACTATGCACGCTGGGGTTCTGAGTGGATGGAAATGGAATCCATGAAGACGGCGGCATCGACATATCGTGGACTCAACAAGTCGCGCGGTGCTGATGAGACGTCTGGATGCCCGACTTCCGCAGCTGACCTCATCAACGGTCTCACGAAGGATCAGTCGATCGATGGTGCAGAGCATAAGGATCTCATGAGCCCGAAATCTGGTCGTTGGCATGATGATTCTTACAAAGATGCTTGGGGCAATGACTTCTCCTTCACCTTCGAGACAGACAATGCTTCTGGCAAGAAGGTTCCGGTAATCATCTCCGGCGGTATCGATGGCAAGGTCGGTACAGACGACGACATCAAAGTGTACTACTAATTTCTGGTTCTCCAGACAAGGGGGCAGGCTTTCGAGCCTGTCCTTTTTGATTTTCGCGATATTTTCGCGCTCTTTTATACAAGGAGGAGCATTTGTATTTTGCGCATTATTCCGTTTGAGGAAGCGCCGATTCTGCTAAAATAACGGCAAAGAAAAGCAAGCGAAAACTTTTGCAAGTTCGAGCTTCAAAAATCGCGATTTTGCGTGTGCAAGGAGTGATATTTTGTGCGAAAAAAGAGATTCAGATTTCCTGGAATGATCTGGATGTCGCAGGCTGTTTTAGCGATACTTATGGCAGTTGTCATGAGTGCCGGAATAGCTTATTTCGGCTCACAGACTGTCGATACGACAAAGGCAGAAACCATGGATGTTGCTGTTGATACTATCGGCAGAGCCTTGATGCAGTACGCAAGGGCACATAGGCAAATATTGGTATCAGATGTGAAGATGAAAGGGGTAGGATCTGACAAAGAACATCTCTATGCCCCGACTCGTCCACTTTTTCCGAAAGATGAAGCGGAATTCAAGGCGTTGCGAGATGATCTTGGTTATTACACGCAGTTCTCAATGGATGGTCCCGTTGACAATGACATTTTTGACAAGATTCATTATTCGACGAATGAGGACAGGACAGATTTCAAATTGGAGGTAGTATATCCGAATGGAAAGACATATACAGTTACGAAAGCGCATTTCCTCGATAATGGCCGCGCTGACCCTGAAGAATGATCCTGTGATGCGTATGATCGTCATCATACTTGCTTCTTTTGCTGGACTTCCTTTCGCATATCTTAATTTTGTTGATACGAAAACAGTCTGCGGAATCATTTGTTTTGCTCTGGGGATGCTCTTTTTTGCAGACATGGTTGCGGAAGATTTTCTCGATGGAATGGTGGATATTCGCAAAGCACTTGTTCTGGCGATTCTTATGGGTCTTTCGACTATCAATACGTTTGGCGATTATCTGACGGAATTTATTGCCTATTTTATCGTGTTCCGCTTGTTTTATCTCTTCATGTCTATTTTAGGAACGCTTCGCGCACGCATCCCAAGAGGGAAAATAAAAGATGGCATGAAGTCTGTTGCAGATGGAGAACCAGAAGATGGAGATGCTGTGATCGCAGAATCAGCTATTCCGTTCCTTCCATGCTTGTATGGAGCACTGGTAGTTTTTTTGTTCGTCCTCATGGTGTTTCATGGGAACATCCCGTTCGTATCACCGCTTAATTTAGCTTTTGAGACCACGGTACAGTTTATGCCACTTTTGACAACATGGAAACTTCTTGGTCTGATGACAGGCGTATTGCTTGCTTTTGAGCTTGTTTCGTATCTGATTAACAGGAAGTATCAGCAGGTCGTTGGGATGGGAATGGGCGATGTTTTTGTGCTTCCTGTTGTCGTATCGTTCCTTGGCGGAATTTATTTTACAGTGATGTTCGCGCTGTCGTTTCTGTTCGTAATTATTGTGGCAAAGATACCAAAAAGAAAAGCTTTATCCGAACTTCTTTGGAAGAAATTTATGGAAGAAAAATGAGAGAGGAGAAACATCTAATGTCAGAAACAATTGATATAGAGAAAATTCGTGATCGTATTGATGCGTTACTTGGTGAGACGTATTCTGCTGGCGGTTCAGATGTACATATCAGCAACGATATGCCACCTGTCATGCGAAAGCAGGGAGTCCTTGTCCCGATAGGTACAGAACGAACGAGCAATATTCAGTCATTTATGCGTTGCTCGACAGCTCCATTTACGACAGAGGAGCTTCGGCTTTTTTCCTGTCAATATCTCGATCCTGCGCATGCGCATGGCGAGTTTACTACTGGCAGTATTGATGCAAGCTACACTGTTCAGCTACGTTCCAGCGAGTTTTTCTGCCGCGTGAATGCTTTCTATGATACGAATGGCATCTCGCTTGCGTTTCGTCTTCTTCGGAAATATATCCCTTCGATGGACAAACTCCGTATTCCAAAGTCTGTTCAGAAACTCAGGAATCTAAATCACGGACTTATCTGTGTTTCAGGAGCAACTGGGCAGGGAAAGACGACGACGATTGCGTCTATGCTTGAGGCGATTAATACAGAGCGTAGTACTCATATCATCACGATTGAGAACCCGATTGAGTACCGATTTGAGCGCAAGAAATCGATCATTTCTCAACGTGAGGTCGGCAAGGATTGCAAGAGCTTTTTGGAAGGATTGCGCGATGTCCTGCGTCAGGATCCTGATATCGTACTTGTCGGTGAGATGCGTGACGCGGAAACCGTTGAGACAGCGCTTGCGGCTGCTGAAACAGGACATCTTGTTTTCACAACGCTACACTCAGCAACAGTTATCGAGGCAATCGACCGTTTTATGCAATATTTCCCTGCTGATAGATACAAGGAAATCCGTAATGAACTCGCGAACAGCTTTGAAGCAATCATTGCGCAACGCCTTTTCCGCTCCGTCAGCGGCGATCGTATTGCGGCATTTGAGATTCTGCTTGCCAATGACATCACGCGCAATCTGATCCGTTCCGAGAATAGTTTCAGATTGAAGGACTATATGTTCCCGAATCAGGGCATGCAGACAATGGAAGAAAGTATCCAAGGGCTCAGAAACAAGCACCTGATCAACTGATTTTTTTGCTACTCTTCGAGTAGTAGCGTTAGTCGTAAGAGCTCTAAATTAGAAAAGCAGAACAAGGAGGAAACCATATTGATATCGAAAAAGCATCTGGCGCAGAACATCCTGCTGGGACTCATCTGCGCGATGGGCGGTTACAGTTCCGCGTCTGCCATGCCTACGGGCGAGCACGGGCTACAGAATATCGACAGCATCACTAAGGCTGGTTCCGTCATGGACATTGTCGGTTCAGGGAACTCCGTCGCGAAGTGGCAGGACTTCTCTATCGGCAAGGGCGAGACGGTCAACTTCAAGGGGATGAACAACGTCCTCAATATCGTCGACGGGCACCGATTCTCGACAATCTGGGGCGCGATGAATGGACAAGGTGTGAACGTCTACCTCGTGAACCCGAGCGGAGTCATGTTCGGGGCAGAATCAAGCATCAATGTCGGCTCGCTTAATGTCTCTACCCAGGAAGTCTCGAAAGATCTCGAGAATGAGTTCCTGAAAAGCGGCAACATCACTCCAGATACATCGAAGCTCGGATTCGGCGACGTGACGTTCGTCGGCAACATCAACGCCGACTCCATAAAGGTGGAGGGCAACAACATCTCGCTTGCAAGCACGGACTTGCTCAATGCGAAAGATGTTTCCCTTGCCACCCCGAAAGGCGGGTTCATCAATGTCCTTAAGGGACAGGATACTTCAAAGCTCGATGTGTCGGGCGGCTCGGTTCGCGACGACTTCGAGGCGATCGACTCCCAGGAAAAGCTCTCAAACCTCAAGAGCGGCGGCCACTATATGCTGACCAAGGATATCGCAATCGATGATAAATGGACTGGCGCCAATGTCGATGATTCAGAGCAGTTCACGAACTACAGCAATCGCTATTGGGACAGCAGTTCTCAGTCTTGGGTTACACCGACAGAAACGAGGAACAAGATCTCCGGGCTTATCGTCAACGGCATGGGCCATTCCATCTCAGGAATGAATAATTGCGGCCTGTTTGAGAAGAACACAAAGGGCTACGACCTAACGTTAGCTAATATGGTCCTCGACGGCGACACATTTACGAGGGATCATTCTGCCGGATCTGCTCTTTTGATGGATAATGCAGAACGACTGCGCGCAGATAATATTGTCAGCAATTACAAGAATGCAGTCGACTATCGCGCGGGCTTATTCGGAACGCTCAAGGATGGCAAGATCTTTAATGTCGTGAACAACACAAGCCATGGAATATATGATGGAACCGGCAACATCGTATATCGGTCTGATACCACGAACTTCCAGAATGTCATCAACAATGGCTCCGGAAGGGCTGGCATTGCTTACACGATGAACAACGGCAATATCATAGCCAGCGAAAATAATGGAAATATGCAGAGAGCTGGATTTGTCGAGAACTATAACACCCATCATCTCGTCGATTATGAGAATCCGGGAAGCGACGAATATCTCAGCCAAGATGATGTGATCCTCGGAAACGTCAACAATGGAATTATCGGAGATGAAAAAAATCGGTTAGACAGCGGAGGAGATACCGGCGGCATCATTGCAGCCGTCACCTGGATTCCTTCGGACAAAGGAACACTCCTACTTTACGGAAATGAGAATAAGGGAGCCATCTATGGAGAAGACTACGTAGGCGCTTTTGTCGGCAATTTCTCTGGAAGCGGCAATGACACGGCTAAAGATAACTCCCTCGTGCTCTTGAACAACTCGAACTATGCCAACCTGTATGGAAATGCAGCCGTCGGGCTTATCGGTAATTGGCAAGGTACTAATCTGTTAATTAAGGATAGCACGAACCATGGAGACCTACTTCCGTTCCGTACATCTTGGCACGCCATGGGCGGAATTGTTGGTCAGATAGATATTTCCAAAGAGATCAGCAGCATCAACATCGAGAATGTCACGAATTATGGCGCCATCGGGGCGGCAGACAACCGCTTTGATACGGGTGATTATTATGGAGATTACGATGGCGGAATTATCGGGCGCATCGACTGCTCACAAGACGCATCAATGACGTGGCTCAAAATCAGTCATGCAAGGAATTTCGGAACTGTCTATGGAGCGCAGATCGCCGGTGGAATCATCGGACGTGCTGTTATGAATGGATCGAATAATCTTCATGTTGCTGATTCGTTCAATATGGGAGATATAAAGGCATATTCAGACACCAACAACAGCTACAATGGTGGCATCGTAGGTGACCTGAACGGAAAGGGCTCGAATATAGCGGTTATCCAAAATGTGTATAACGCCGGAAACATAGATGTCACAGGTGAAGCTGGTGGTATCATCGGCCATGTCGATCGAGCTGGAAAAGGAAATGAAGTTGGAATATTCTCGTCTTTTAATTCCGGAAATATCAACAGTAAAGATCAAAACGCTGGCGGAATCATCGGAGGTTTGTCGGGAGTCTCTAGAAAAAAAGAGACCGTGTTGCTTAGCGCTGGCACACTCTCTATTAAGGACTTCTATACGACGGGCTCTGTTACAACGGGAAAAGGATCGGTAAGGGGTGACTCCGCAGCGCCATCATTTAAGGACATATCGATCAAGAACGCATATTCTAGTAAGGGGTCTTCTCTCCTTGGTTCCGGCGACGGAACTGCCAATATTGAGCTCAATAATGTATACTCGCTTTCTGACCAAAATGAGAAAAAGAGCTCGTCCTTTGCTGGATTCGATATCGACACCAACGGTAGCCGAAAAGATGCGACGTGGCGCATGTACGAAGGTCGTACAAATCCGCTGCTTACGGTATTCATGAACGATGTGAAACTCGATGATACTGGGAAGATTGTAGAGTACAACGGGAAGGAGCAGTCATTCTCGAACGACGAGCTCCACAAGAAGAATGATTTCGGGAAGCAGAACTTCTTCACGGACTACCTCGACTACTCCAAAGAGAATCCAGTCTATGACCAAAGCACCACCGACGAGAACTTCAATGCCGTGTCTGGGACGGAGCCTGGGACATATTCCACGAAGCTCTACTCAACCCAACTCGGCTACAACTTTCACACGAAGAACAATGACGATACGGTATCGCTTACCATCAACAAGAAACCGGACCCTCCAAAGCCAGTCGATCCGCCAAAAACTCCGGTAGATCCGCCTAAACCGGTAGACCCGCCGAAGCCAGTCGAACCTGAACAGCCGGAGCAGCCGTCCGTGACGCCTCCAGTTCCAGTGACGCCGCCTGTCGAGCCGGTTGAGCCTGATGTTCCGGACATCCCCGATGCCCGCGAGCACATCAAGCTCTCCATGGTAAACCAGACGGGTTCCTACACCGGATTTGATGGCGAGAAACACACGCTCCTCAACGGCAAGGAGAATATTCGCCTCGAAGATATCGATGACAAGAACGTCGTCGAGACCGAAACAAAAGATTGACTCAACAAAAACAGCTCCTTTTCGATGAAAAGCCTGCCCAAAAATTTTTGGGAAATGGCGATTTCTTTGCTATCTTTTGCAAGATGATATTTTTTGCTGTATTAAGACGAAAGGGAGTCGCTAATGGCTGAGTCAAATAAGCTAAGTCATCTAAAAAGAGGGATCGCTAAGTGAGAAAGAAAAACGCTGCTGTTGTCGGCGCTATATGTGCACTGTCTACCGTCTTTGCGGGAACAGCTTTTGCCGCCACAGCAAACAATGTCGAACAGACCATCTCCCAGGACAAGCAGGGGCAGCAAGACAGCTTCTTGCTGAAAGGTATTGATGTACGTCCAGATGGGCTCTTAAGGAAAAGACCGGCTGGATTGGATAAGGTATTCGATGAGTTCCTTGGCAAGCAGGTCACGATGAATGATCTGAATGCTTTAAGGGATAAGATCACCTCCCTATACAGGCAGGAAGGATATTCGGCGGCTACCGCCTATATCCCGCAGCAAGTGATCTCTGGCGGCTATATCAAGATCAACGTCCTTGATGGCGAGCTTCAAGCCATCAACATCAGGAATAATGCTCATATCCAGGACAAGATCCTCGCGGGTAAAGCTGCGTTATTCAAGGAGGGCGAGGTGGCCACCAGCAAGAAGATCGAGGATGTCCTTTATGATATCAACTCGATTGATGGGGTAGTGGCAACTGGCGAGCTGCTTCCAGGGACGAGGACTGGCTCGACGGTGTTGAATATCTATGCCGACAAAGCGAAACCGTATCGCGGAATGCTGTACGTTGACAATTACGGAAGCAAGTCTACCGGCAAGTATAACTACGGGATGCTGAACAACTTCTACAACATCGACGGGTACGGGACGAACATCTCCATTGATGGTCTTGTCTCGAACAAGAATATGGTCAATTATGTCTTCGATGTCAACACGCTTGTGAAACCATATCTCAGCAAGTCAAGGATCGGGCTCAGCATCGACCGTTCCTCGTATGAGCTCGGAAATGATTTCGCAGACCTCGATGCGGACGGGCATGCGACAACATACAAGCTCTATGGGAAGACGTCAGCCTATGAGACGATGCGGCACGGTCTGAACTACACCTATGGATTCCAGTTCAAAGACATCCATGATAAGGTGGGGGCCTTCGGCTTGACGACTGACAAGCATGCGCAGTCTCTCTTCGCGACGATTTCCGGGCATGACCGCTGGCAAAATCGCATGGTGAACTTTGACTTCACGGCCACGGCAGGCGTCCATGTGAACCGGTCTCCTTACGCAATCATGTTAGGGCAGTACAACCATAGCGACGGTTCCTTCACGAAACTCGAAGGCAACGTGAACTATTACAATATGTTCGACCCGCGTTGGACATTCAAGAGCAACATCAAGTTCCAGATGCTCGATAAGGATATCGACAGCTCTGAGAAGATGTCGATGGGCGGCATCAATGGAGTCCGTGCATACCCGAGCGGAGAGTTCTCGGCAGACTACGGCATCCTCACCCAGAACACGCTCGGCTATCGGACAGGAGATCCGAATCTTACGCTTGGCGTATTCTTCGACGCTGCGAATGCGACCGACAAATATTCGCTTGGTAACAAATCCTTGTACGGATACGGCCTTGAGGCAGATTACGCAAAGGCCAACGATTATTTCCTGCAGCTCACTTATGCACGGCGCATTGGCCTGTATGACGGGGCAACAAAAGACGCTCATTCAAAGGACCGCGTCTGGTTCCTCGCAGGAAAGATGTTCTGAGGCAATCTCAGCCATACAAAAAGACCAACT
>Ga0256404_1011072_pt1 | contig 12225 bp, 10 predicted proteins | sample RumenRJG_01DNA_FD_185990 | JGI IMG/M metagenome (GOLD analysis project Ga0256404, IMG submission 185990) | Bovine rumen microbial communities from Lethbridge, Alberta, Canada - RJG_01 | ecosystem: Host-associated > Mammals > Digestive system > Stomach > Rumen | place: Canada: Alberta | collected... | reverse complement strand
TTGTTTCCCAGGCATAGAATGCAGGATGTCTGAAGAATTGCTTATAGGAAAGAGAAGCAATAAAAGCCTCTGCCTTCTTCACATCCATATTGAGCGCCGGATAGCCCACATCCCATGCCTTGTCGTAGATAAGCGTGGATTCCAGCTGACGTTTTTCATCCAGCCTAACCCCCGCATTCACAAAGAAGTTGATTTTGCTGAACTGAGAAAAATCCACGGTTTCTCCACCGCCAGTCTTGTAATTACCGGCACGTCTATAGAACACTCCACCATTGGTATAGAACCGATGAGTGGAAAGCGCCGCATCCAGTCCATAGACGGCAGCATCTCCATTAGTTTCATATCCGACAGAAGCCCCAAGTCTATAAGGTCTTGAGTCAAAACCTTCTTTCCTCAACTTCAAGTCGAGGCTTCCGCCAATATTTCCAGTCGCCTGTGGGTTGCCGTCGAGTCCTGAATTGAGACTGACAGACTTCAGGTTTCCGCTTTCCACATAAGACGTGACAGGATCCATTTTGTCGGTGCAAGCATAAAATATTTTCATTCCGTCGATGGTCGTTGAAATTCTTTCAGTCTGCATATTATTCACGACCGGTTCCCATGCGTATGCTCCTCTTCTGATGAGGTTTACCGAAGAGAGTTGCGCCAAATGCTCATCAATAGTGGCCACCATTCCCTTGTCGGTCTGTTTGTTGTTTATGTTTTTGGACACCACGACCACCTCATCCAGATTGAGGGATTGGTTAATCGCGGTGTCCACCGGTATGGTCAAAGAGCATAACAAAAGTCCTAACATAGAAAGAGTTAATTTTTTTTTCGAATTAGTGTGAATCTGTCCAATAACTCATTCAACACTTTAAATCGTCACATCAAAATAGAGAGAGCTGAATCCGTCCTTGAGGTCATCACCGCCAGCCAGAACATTTCCTTTGAGATCTTTCACGGTGAAATGTATTCTCCAAAGTCCAGTCATGGTGAGATTCACATTACCCTCATAGGATCCATTATCCTTCAGTTCCAATGCCTCATTGTCGGGCGACGTGTGATTCCCCATATCCGGCATTCTCGGGTCAATATCAATGACAAACTTCTCACTGGCCAGCTGATAAGGTACAGTAGCTGGATTATTCTTTTTTGACACAAATGCCTGGAGGGTGTTTTTTCCTGTTTTCAAATCTGTTGGATTGACAATAGAAATGTAATACGTTTCATTATCCACTTTAAAGGACTTGACCCACTCTTGCCCTTCAGGAAGCGGATCAACCAGAATATTCGTTTTTGGTAAGGCAGCTGTTTTTCCGAGCACGTCAACATTGTAAGAAACCGTCCAGGAGCCCGCCTCGCTGGAATTCATAACAAAAGAGATCCAGCCCCGTTTCACTGCAAGATAGTTGTCGTTAAACTGCTCAACGCTTGGAGCTACAGGGGTGCTGTGTTCCATATTCATCTTCGTCATGAACATCAACGGCTTCAAGTCAGTGATTTGAAAGTTTTTGATATAGTTGCCTGTTTCCTTTTTGGTTGCCACAAAATAAATATCATTATATCCAGTATGGAAAGTCCCATTTTTGGAATAGGCAAAGACATTGTATTTGCCATCCACCACGATTGAGAGTTCTGGAATGATCTTCACAGTCTGCAGAAAACGATAGACCTGCAGTGCTTCCTCAGCAGAACAGCAATCCACGTCATCCGTAATGGTGATACCCGGGATTTCGATACCTGCATTGACATTGTCATCATTGCTGTTGCAGGAGGTCAGGGCAGTGCCCGAAAGCACCGCCAAGACCAGAAAGAAAGATTGCTTCAAAATATTCATATATCTATATTATAGAAATTTGACTTAAAAATGTTTCATCTACAATCAATAGCCAGGGTTCTGATAGTCAATACCGAGGTCCTCACCGCTCAATCCAGTAGGAATCGGCTGACGATAATGTTTACCCTTGACATTGTTGTATTTAGCCACGAGGTGATTGTGAACCTTAGTGAAGAACGCCTCCTGATCAGGAGTGTAGGAATTCTGACGTATCCAGTCATCAGAGAAATGCTTGTATTGAGCCACTTTCTTAACAGATGAAATCAAGTCTTTCCATCTGAGCGAGTTTAAGAGTGAGAACTGCTCGTAAGTGAACTCGTAATCCCATTCACGCTTGATTTGTTCGAATGTAGGTGCACTGACTTTCTCGATTCCCGCTCTCTCACGGAGTTGGTTGAACGGCTCAGCAGCTTCAGCGTTTCTTCCGAGTTGCACAAGTGCCTCCGCCTTGATGAGCAGGACTTCTGCATATCTGATTTCAATACGGTCAACTGAGTTTTTCTTGATTTCGAGATTCTCTGCATCTTCGTAGCTTTGGTCCACCCCCTTACCATTTATCGGAGTGTAAACCGGTGATTGATAATGGTGTACGTATCCTGTTTCAGGATTTTTAACCTCAACGAAATATGTTTTCTGAAGCCGCTTGTCGTTAGGATATTCAGCGAGCCAATCCTCATAGAGGTCATCGTCAGCCACCTCCGTGTGGTTTTGAGAATATCCGTTCCCATATTCACCGTTTTGGAAAGGGAAGGTCCAAGAGCAGTGAGTCTGATGGTTGCCCTGAGCATCGATTCTATCCCCTTCATGTGCAATAGTGAAGAGATGCTCGTTGGTTCCCCTCTTATTGCTCTCATACTCACGTCCAAAGAGTTTGCTGTAGTCAGGGTCCAGTTTCAGCAATTTGCTGTTGATCACCTTGTCAGCATACTCAACCGCTTTCTTCAGTCGGCTGTCGTTCTTCGTGAAAGCTGGGTCGGTCTGTGAATTGGCGATAGCCTGCACTTCCTGCAATGAAAGCGGATTGTCACCCCAAACCAGATAGGTTCTTGCCAGCAGTGCCTGAGCAGCCTGCTTAGAAGGAATCCGAGGGTCTCCATCATAGTCTTTCAGGAGCGACTCAGCCTCGGTGAAGTCTGCAACCACTTGTGTCAAGACATTGTCGATGCTCTGTCGCTGAGTGGCGGATCCTCCTTTTTCGGTGATGAGTGGGACTTCTCCCCAGAGTTGTACGAGCTTGAGATAGGCGAGCGCCCTGAGGAACTTGGCCTTTCCCACAGCAGCGTTGTACCCCGCTTGTGACACTTTCCCTGCTTTCAATGAATTTTCGATTGTGGTAATAGCCTCATTCGCCTGTACGATACCCAGGAGCAAGTGGTTGAAGATTTTGACCTGATACCAAGTAGTCGGTTCTTGTTCAAAACGGCTGTTTAGCGGTCCTTCTTTACTTTCCTCTCCCTCAAAAGAAATCAGTTTGTTGGAATTGAGTTCGATAATGAAAGAGAACGATGAAGAAAGCGGTTGCCAGTGGCTATACACTCCATTGACAAGTGCCAGTGCACTCGCATCATCTTCCACTACGTTTTCGTCCGTCACCTGATTGTTGACAGGTTCGTCATTATCGTCACTTGAGCAGGCTGTAAAACCAGTAAGGACTGTGGCAGCAATTGCCAATCCCCAAAACAAATTAACTTTTCTCATAATAAATCTCCTTTACCTAAATTAATGTTAAACAATCTTTTATTATTTTCACTTTCTTCAATCAATAATTGATGTTGATTCCAAAGATAAAACTTCTTGACGCAGGATAAGCCCCAGCATCCGTCCCGCTGCTGACCTCTGGGTCATAGCCTTTGTAGGCTGTAATGGCGAGGAGGTTGGTGGCAGTGGCATATATTCTGAATTTAAGTGGGAACTCCTTCGGCAACCGTGGTGTGAATCCCACCGTGACATTTCTCAGTTTGAGGTAAGACGCATTCTGCACATATCTGCTGTCGATATAAGAGAAAGGTCTTGTGGTGTCAGCTTTTGGAAGAGAATTGCTTCCGTTTTCCAATGTCCAAGAGTTTCTCACCGTGGAGAGGACATTATAGGAATCGCCAGTGAGTTCCAGCCTTCTTCCCAGGGCATTATAGAGCTTATTTCCGATGGTTCCTGAAAAGTTGACAGAGAAGTCGAATTGCCTGTAGATAAACTGCGAAGATAGCCCATATACGATTTCAGGCTGTGCGCTTCCAAGGATGACCCGGTCATTGCCATCGATCTTTCCATCTTGATTAGTATCTTGGAATTTCAAGTCTCCCGGTTTCGGTGTCTGTCCGTTGATGGTAGGCAAGATGCTGACATCATCCCCCTGCTGCACGATTCCCTGGAATTGAAGTCCATAGAAAGCACCGAGCGTTTCTCCTTTTCTGAGAATCTGCTGACTATCGGATCCTTGAATCACATTATTGGTATTTCCCATATCCGTGATTTCATTGTGGTTGTATGCGATGTTTGCAGAAATGTTCAAAGATTTTCTCCTTCTATTGAACAGGTTTGCATTCACCGAGAACTCAACACCTTTGTTGACCACATTTCCCACATTCTGCAATTGCGATGTGACACCAGATGCGAATCCCACAGGCACCACAAGCAACAAATCACTTGTTTTCTTATAGTAAGCGTCGAACACAAAGTTGAGACGGTTTTTCAGAATGCCCAGGTCGAGACCGATGTTATAGCTTGCCGTGGTCTCCCATTTGAGGTTATCATTGGCAGAATTCTGTTTGGAATAGCTGCTTGTTCCGGCATAGGACCCCGTGGCATATGAAGTGACGAAAGCATAATCTGCAATTTCCTGATTGCCCACAGATCCGGCAGTCAATCTAAGTTTGAGATAATCCACTTTCGGATTGTTGACCAAGAACTTTTCCTTATCGATATTCCATGAAAGTCCGATTGATGGGAATAGTCCCCAACGGTTATCCTTAGCGAATCTGCTGGAATTATCAGCACGCAGGGTCGCAGTAGCATTATATTTATCGTGTAACGAATAGTTCACTCTGGCAATCCAAGAGTTGAGTGTGTATTTTGCAATACCAGTCTGAGGAGTGTAAATACCTGCTCCGTCTGCCAGATTGTAGTGTTTGAGAATCTCGTTCGTGAACTGGTTGGTCATGATTGTGCTGTAGGTTGACTCCGAAGTCTGCCTAGTATATCCTGCCAAAGCGTCAATATGATGGATATCCTTGAAGTCCTTCTCGTATGTGGCTGTGTATTCCTGCTGCCAAACAGTGGTTTGTCGGTTACCCACTCCACCAATTCCTTGTGTGGCCAGACCAAGAGAAGTGTAAGCTCCAGAGAAATAATTCTGTGTAAGTTTCTCGCTGTTCAATCCAACCGCAGCTCTGAACACAAAGTCGCCGGCTCTGTAGCTCGTCCAGACATTCGTCAGGAGATAGTTGTTGATGTTTTCCGCCACACTTTCTTTCAAGTCGTAAACAGGGTTGGCCGCATGGTCTCCAATAGCGAAATACGCATATTCGTAAGGGTTTTTGAAATTATATGAACCATCCTCATTATAAACACTGACAACAGGGGGCATCAGCAAAGCATAGACAAAGCTGTTGGTAATACCCGCAGCGAAAGGTGAAGAATTAAAGACTTTTGCTTCTGCTGTAGTAAGTCCAGTCTGCTTTGACCTGCCATAGGTGGCATTGACTCCAAATTTGAGTTCCTTCCACACGTTCCATTCCAGATTAGTATGGAAATTATAGCGTTGGAATCCCGAGTTAAGAATGATGCCATCCTGGTCTGTGTAGTTTGCAGAGAAAGCATAGCGGCTTTTATCCGTTCCGCCATTGATGCTCAATTCATGTGTTTGTCTCACCCCTGTTCGCAACACCTCATCCTGCCAATCCGTCCCTTTCCCAAGTGCTTGAATCTGCTCATCCGTATAACCCGCCTTATTGCTCCAATAGTTCTTTTGGAAGAGCGCCCATTCCGAAGCATCGAAAAGTTTGAGTTTTTTAGTGACATTGCTGAATCCAATATTGTAATTATAAGACACATGCGTGGTGTTATCACCGAATTTTCCCTTATTTGTGGTAATGAGAATGACACCATTGGCACCTCTTGATCCATAAATCGCCGTGGCTGACACATCTTTCAGCACTTCCACAGACTGAATGTCGCCAGGGTTGATTGTGGCCAACGGATTTAAAGTGGCGTCGATAGCCCCCAGTCCCGTAGAAGCGTTTGAAGCATCTTTGAAATAAATGAATCCATCCACTACATAGAGCGGTTCGTTGCTGGCATTCACCGAGTTTCCTCCTCTGATTCGGATTTGGCTGTCAGCACCAGGCTGTCCACTTGCAGCCGTGACATTCAAGCCCGCCACCTGTCCCGTGAGAGCCTGATCGAGCGTAGGAGTTTGTGCCTTGCTGAAAACATCAGCTTTCACGGTAGTGACCGATCCCGTGAGATGCGTTCTTTTCTGGGTTCCATAGCCCACGACCACAACCTCGTTGATTTTGCTCGGATTCTCTTTCAGTTGGATTTCCACAGGTTCCTGACTGTCATACACATCAATTTCCTGCGACCGATATCCCACATATTCAACAGACAGAGAGAGTGGGAACTTGCTTTTTGTGGCTAATTTGAAATTACCTTCGTAATCCGTGACCGTTCCTTTCTCCTTTCCCGATTTGACCACAATGTAAGCCCCAATCAACGGTTCGTCTGTGGCAGCATCGGTGATATGCCCTGTAATGACATTCTGGGAGAAGGCAGAAAGCTGAGTCAGAATGGTTAGAATGAATGTTATTATACTCTTTTTCATGAAGCAATTCTCTTTAAGGGTTGTTCTAAAAATTAGTTATTTACTTTCTAATGGGTGTTCTCTTTGGCTTTGACACTTTGTGCTTCTTAATGGAATCTTTGTCCTTTTGTCTTGAACCATAGCCTGCTATGCTTCTTCGACTTCAAGAACAAATCTTCTCATTAATAAGCGACAAATTGTCTAAAGCTAATTTTTAGAACCACCCTTTAAGGGGAAGAAGTTTTTAACACCTTCCCTAATCACAACTTAGTAAAAAAATAGAAATAAAAAGGAATAATCTATGAACAGGCAGCGGATTATTTCTGCGCCAGCTCGTTGTTTTTGATTTTATGGAGCTCAGCCTGGAGTTCCTTATCGGAAAGTTCCAATAGTCCGAAATGATGGAGGTGCTTTGTTCCTTCCGTCAAGATCCAAGCGACAAACCCATTGAGTTTGTCATTGCTAAAGTCATAGGACAAACCAAGTTTCATGATTGGTATCTCAGCAAAGTTTTTCTGCTCCAAAAGATTCAGGACATCATCCAGATTTCCATTATCTATAGTTATGGAGCTCTTTTTATCGATGTCAAGAGGAAGGATTTTCAGGCCGTCTTGAACTTTACGTGTATCGATATTGTAGATATTGAAGATGGGATTGACAGACACCCCGAACTTGTCATTTAGAACAGCCCTAATCAGAAATGCATCGTCTCCAAGAATCTTCTTCCCTTTAAAATCAGAAACAAGATGCTTAAAATGTTTCGCAAAGAAATTCGTCACAGATTTCTTGCTTGCGGAAGAATATACATTCACAGCTTTTTCCACCTTACTGGGCTTTCTTTCCTCCTCTCCGTCATCTTCTTCCTCATCGTCATCATAGAAAAAAAGATTACTGATTTTCTTCGCATTGAGTCTTTTATTTCCCAACACTTTCTCCAGTTCCTCACTGGCAGCCGCAACTGGAAGTAACGGATATTCAGCAAAGCTCACAGTTGCCTGTTCTTCAGTTGTCAAAGTGATTGTGTTATCCTGATTATTAGAAATCCCTGAAACAATCTGAAAATTGATATCCTCATGTGTTTTTCCATATTCATTCACCCAATTCTCCACTAAAGGTTTTGCAAAAGAAGGAACGACGAGCGTCAGTTCCTCATTCTGCGCGTAAAGGGTTGAACTAACTTGTAATCCTAAAAACAAAACTGTTGTAAATTTTAAATTTTTCATTTTTCCTATCTATTATTTTATTTTTAATATGAATTAAATTACGGTTACGAGAAACAAGGCTGCGCATACAACAACAGCAACAGCAGCAACACATCATACACATGTAACACATCATCTCAAACATTTTCATAATAATATACAGTTGTTTTTTTTATTTTGATGGTGCAAAGTTAGCATGACTTTTGAAAAACCACAATCCCAACAAGCGGGCATATTGGCATACCATGTTTTAGGTATATCTTTCATCAAATTTAAAGCCATGAAAAAAGGGGGCTCCCCCCCTTTTTTACAGATGCACTTCCTTATCGACCACCTGATGGTTGATGATTTTAAAGGAATTAAGATGGATTCCTTCATGCAGTGATAAGATGGCATAACGTATGGTTGGGTCGTTAGCCAGACGGAGGTCTTCCTGCGACGGTCGGGAAGGCGAAGCCGGATGGCTGTGCCAGTTGGCAAGAATCGTCAATCCCTTCTCCCTCGCATACCTCATGGCAGCGAATTGGTCTTTAGGGGCGAACGCGAAATGCTCAGGCGAATGATCAATATTCTCCATCCAATAGTTTTCGGTCACCACTCCGTCCTTACCGAGCAAATATCCACAAGACTCATTGGGAGCTTCTTTCTCTGCCTGCTCAATAAGCTCATCTATGATATTCTGATTAACAACCATAGCTTATCCAATTTTACTTTTTCAAATCACATGCCGCCTGCTCATAGTCGATTAGGTGGTCAATAGTTGGGTGTTCGCCACAGAGTTCACAGTTTTTGCGTGGCTGGACTTTTATCTTCCTGAAGTCCATGGTTTTGGCATCAAACATCAACAAGCTGTTGGTCAGCAGCTCTCCCACTCCAGTGAAATACTTAAGCGTCTCAGCCGCCTGAATAGTTCCCAGCATTCCTGCAATGGCGCCAAGAACGCCCGCTTGCGAGCAAGTTGGCACAGCCCCTGGTGGCGGTGGTTCTTTAAACATACACCTGTAGCATGCAGTACCAGGAAGATGAGTGAATGTCTGTCCGGTGAACCTGAGTATTCCGCCATGCGAGAAAGGTTTTCCAGCCATGACACAAGCATCGTTGATTAAGAATTTCACAGGAAAGTTATCCGTACCATCAATGACAAAATCATATTCCTTGATTATGTCAAGTGCGTTGCTGGAATCAAGAAATTCATAATACGTATTCACCTTCACCTCAGGATTGATGGCGATAATTTTCTCCTTCGCGCTTTCCACTTTTCTCACCCCCACGTCCTTGGTGAAGTGAATCACTTGCCGTTGCAGATTTGACAAATCCACCACATCTGCATCTACCACACCGATTGTTCCCACTCCAGCCGCAGCCAAATAGAGCGACACAGGTGCGCCCAGACCTCCTGCTCCCACCACGAGCACTTTCGCCCCCATGATTTTTTCCTGTCCTGCCACTCCCACATCCTTCAACAGGATGTGCCGGGAATAGCGTTTGATCTGTTCTTCTGAAAAGTCAATCATGCCGCACCTCCTCCCATGAAATAAAGGAAATCCACTTTATCACCCTCATTCAGGAAGATATTGTCCCACTCATCGTGGTCGGCAAATTGCTCATTCACCTGCACAGCCACCATTTCTGGCTGTGCCACGTCATTTTGAGCGATTAATCGACTGACGTTCAGAGGCAAAACAACCTCCTGCGCATCTCCGTTCACAAATATTTTAGCCATAATCAATATAGTTTTAATTTTGTGCAAAGTTAGGTAGAAACAGGGATACCAACAATCACTCAATAGCGGTAAAGGGCATACCATGAATATGGTATTCGGCGTATCCATCAACAATTCTTTCTATCACCTATAAAAGGAGAACCATAAAAACACATATCATTTTGAGATAAAAAGATGGATATGAATAGGAATTCAGAAAAAACACCTATATTTGCATATCAAACCAATCAAAAATTCAGCTACGAATGAGAAAGCTATTCACTTTTTTGCTGTCGGTTCTTGGATTGAACACGGCATGCAGCCAACAAAATTATGAGAGCAGGGACGTATCAGGTTTTGCCGATTTGCTTCGTCAGGCTGATGTGACGTTATTAGATGTGCGTACAGCCGATGAATATGGTTCTGGCCATATTGCCGGTGCAATAAACATTGATGTGAAAGGTGACGATTTCATGGAGCGGAGTACCCATGAGTTGTCGAAAGAGCATACGATTGCCGTGTATTGCCGTAGCGGCCGCCGTTCTGCAAACGCCTGCGGGATGCTGACCGAAGCCGGCTTCAAAGTCGTCAATCTCAAAGGTGGCATTGATGAATGGAAGTCGCAGAAATTGACTGTGACGACCGACACCCATGAAGTGGACCGTTTTCTGACGAAAAGCGGTAAAGAGATTCAATTCCACGCCTTGCTGCATGCAAGCATCCGGATTGTTTATGACGGTTTGGAGATAGAGGTGGACCCCGTGTTGAAATTAGGCAACCGCACGACAGACTACTCCAGCTATCCTAAAGCCGACTATCTGTTCGTGACGCACGAGCATGGTGACCACTTCGACAAGGAAGCCATCAAGGTCCTGTCGTCAGAGCAAACCACGTTGGTGACCAACAAACGCTGTGGGGACATGCTGGGTTATGGAACAGTGATGGCGAACGGTGAGCGTCAGCAACTGCGTGACGACATCGAAGTGGAAGCCGTCCCTGCCTACAACACGACCGAGGGTCATCTGCAATTCCATCCCAAAGGCCGTGACAATGGCTATATCCTGACCATCGATGGCCTTCGCATCTATATTGCCGGCGACACCGAAGACATTCCAGAGATGGAATCCATCAAAGACATCGACATCGCATTTCTGCCTTGCAACCAACCATACACCATGACATGCGACCAATTAGTAAAGGCCGCTCGGACCATCAAGCCTAAAGTGCTCTTCCCATACCATTTCGGTCAGACAGACGTGAAGGGCATTCCTGCCCAATTGAAATTCGAAGGAATCGATGTGAGACTTCGCCACTATGAATAACCTTGAAAAGCCTCCAACATGATAAAGGCTGGAACCTTGTTCCAGCCTTTATCCTTGTTATCCCTTTCTCAATCTTTTATCCCTAAAACTCTTAACTATATAATATTCCACTTAACAATGTTAATCATTTCTTGAACTGCCACCAGTCAAGTCGCACGTTGCCTTCAGCTTGGTCGAAACAGATGTAGAGGTCGTGAACGCCGGTAACCTGACCGACTTTAGCTGAGAAAGCCTTATACTTTTCGAGCGATGCGGTTTTGCTGATGTCAAGTTTTGCGATTTCTGTTCCATCCACCGCATCCACACGGATAGAAACAGTGCATTTTCCGTCGGCGGCAGCAGTGATTTCGAATTTCTTCGCACCCTGCTCAAAATCGACGCCTCTAAGGCGTATGTACTCACCGTTGTTGATATCGGTCACGTACATGTTTTTTCTTCCTGTTGAAAACGGCATATCCGCCACGACTCCCGTGTTTTCGATGCCCATTTTGGCAGATTTGAGTCCATATCCCCATGCCATGGTCTCCGCCTCGACTCTCTTGAATGGATTGAGCGCCGCGAGCTGCTTCACTGGATTCTGGTCGAGCCAGTAAGGCTCTTCCTTGATGGTTCCATCCTGATTGTATTGAATTTCGGTAAGGGAAACTGACCTGCGCTCATGGTGTTGGAATGTGTCGAGATGCATGAGGTCATAGTTCTGTCCGAAGCAATAAGAATGTCCCTTGTAGTCGGCGATTCCCGGGTGGTTTCCCCTGTCTCTCGGTGTTGGACGCATGATATATCCCTTGCTTTTCCAAGGTCCCGTAGGGCTGTCGCTCATGGCATATCCGAGCGCCTCAGGACAACATGTGCTGGCATAAGCCAGATAATAATGTCCATCCCGTTTATAGAACCAAGGTCCTTCCTGATAATGCTCGATATGGTATGGGAGTTTCACGATTTCGCTCTTCAGTGAGATCATGTCATCATTGAGAAGCGCATAGTAGGTGTTTGGATTTCCCCAATACATATATGCCTGTCCGTCATCATCTACAAAAACGGTTGGGTCGATGTCGTCCCAATGTTCTTTCTGCCACACGAGTGGTTTGCCAAGTGGGTCTTTGAATGGTCCATAAGGTGAATCGCTGACCAGCACACCGATTCCATGTCCGTGGAGCGGTGCATAGAGGTAGTATTTTCCGTTTCTTTCCACGGTCTGAATTGCCCATCCTCCGTTGTCGCGGCTTCTCCAACTGAAATCTTTGAGTGACGCCACTGCTCCATGCTCAGTCCAGTTGACCATGTCGGTGGTTGACCACAGGAGCCAATCGTACATAAAGAATCCGGCAGAATTTTTCTCGTTCGGATCAGGAATGTCTTCGGGTGAAGCATCATGCGATGTG
>Ga0256404_1011067_pt1 | contig 12231 bp, 8 predicted proteins | sample RumenRJG_01DNA_FD_185990 | JGI IMG/M metagenome (GOLD analysis project Ga0256404, IMG submission 185990) | Bovine rumen microbial communities from Lethbridge, Alberta, Canada - RJG_01 | ecosystem: Host-associated > Mammals > Digestive system > Stomach > Rumen | place: Canada: Alberta | collected... | reverse complement strand
TATATGGTAGAAAGTGAAGATTTACTTATTAGTGCAGAATTTAGTGTGAGTTTATAAATAATTACTAGTGAGGTTTTGACCTCACTAGTAATAGTTATTAAATTCAATTTATTGATTAGAGGCTCATATTTAAGAAGATAGATTTATTTACATTTGCTATAATCACATATATTAGATAAATCAATAATTGAAAGGCTAAATTATGGAAAATAGGGGATTAAATAAGGATTATAAAGATATATTATCTTTTAATATATCAATAAAAGATTTAATAAATTTAGTTAAAGAAAATTATACAACTAAAGAAGACATATTTAACTTTTATAAAAGTTTAAAAATAGAAAATAAAAATCATTTAATAGTCTTTGAAAATACTTTAATTAAATATATTAAATATTTATTTGAATTAATTTTAAGTAATGAAGAAACCAATAAAGATTTTGATCTTGATAGTTTTATTAAATTAATTAATTTATTACCTGATGATTTATTTAATAGTAATGAAATTTATAACTTATATAAAAAATATTTAATTAATTCATTAAATAAAATTACTAATTTAATGTTAATAAATGAACTTTATGTTTATTTATTTAAATTTTTTAGAAGTGACGATGATTATTTTGCGGGAATTACTTTAACTAATTTAGGTAGTTATTTTTCTTCTTTTTATTTTTTAATGTATCAAGATGAAAATCAAACTAATTATTGTTTAAAACAACTTGTTAATAATTATTTATTTTTTAATTCGAAATTTATTAATAAAAATAATGAATTTGATAAAGTTGGTTTTAAAGGAAATTTATTTGCTATTAATGTAAATAAAAAATTAAATAAGGAAGAATATAATAAATTAAAAGATCTAGAATCTTCAATAATTAAAAATCCATCAAATGATAATAGTGACGATGTTATCGAATATATAACAACTTTACTTAAAAAATGTGGATATACTAAACAAGCGATGAAATCTCTTTATATCATACAATATTTAGCAAGTTTATATTCCATTGAAAAAGAAGAATTAGAGGAAAAAATTGAAAATTATCGTGAAGCATTAAACTTAATAAAAGAAAAATCAATATTGCTCACATATAAAGAAGTTATAGAATTGAAGCCTAGAGATCACTATTTTAAAGACCGTAGGGAAATAGATAATTTTTTAGCAAAATATTATTATATTTATTATCTTAATGATGAATTAATGAATAATGACATTATCGATTTATTTACGAAAGGATCAAAAATGATTCCAACCTTTCTTAATGAATCTTACTTTAATAAAAATACAAAATGGGATGATGAAAAAAAGAAATTTCTATATGATTTATTTGAAGGAAAATTAGATGAATTCTTATCACCCCTTTTTGATTTTAAAATTTTTCCTTATCAAATCTTGTTAAGTGAACTTTATAATGATATTGGTTATAAAGAAAAGTTTTCAGGAGTTAAAAATACATATGACTTGGCGTTTATGGAATCATTTAGCTCGTTTAGACTAAATAGATTTGAAAAAGAAATTTATTTAATGCTTGGTGAAAATGAAATATATGAAGATGCTTTATTAAGCCTTGATGAAGGTGATTATTTTAGAGCGCTAGCTCTTTTTAAACTTATTTTGCACTATAAAGATTCAAAAATTAGAATTAAATATTGTAAAAATATTATTAAATCTAAAGAAAGTAGTGAGGCATTAAATAAATTAAAAGGCGGTGATCTTTTAATATTTAAAGCTCAACAAGAAAAATATAATAATTGGCAAGCAAATCGTTTCATCAGCTTAACAATGGTAATACTTGGATTTCTTCATTTGTGCGTTAGTATTTTTTTGTTTATATTTAAGCACGATCAGTTGGGAGAAACTGTTGGTTTTTTGTGTCTTTTAATTGGTCTATGTTTAATTATTTTTTCAACTGATTATTTTGAAGGATGGATAGATAAAAAGTAGAGTGAATGAAGGCGATGCTTAGCAAGAAGTAAACAAAATATTTTTAGCATTATTTTTATCTTGTTTTATAATTTAGGAAGAAAAAGGGGAAATTATGATAATTTATTGCGATACAGTTAGGAATTTTATTGACGATTGTAGTGAAACAAATCCATATATTGGGCAGAGATTAAATGATGAATTTAAAAAAAGAAGAATTGGTGGCGGAGCCAACTCAGAATATAATTCTTGGATTCATTCTTTGCCTAAAGTTGCAAAAGTATTAAATGATAATGCTATACCAAAAGATGTTTATGTTGGTGTCGAATATAAATTAATTGATACTAAACAAAGAGTAGATTTTTTAATTTATGGAAAAGATGAAAATGATATCGAAAATGTTGTTTTAATCGAATTAAAACAATGGAGTACAGTAAGAAGATCAACAATGAAAGATTATGTCTATACTGATGGTGGACATGGTTCTGATAATTATTGGCATCCATCCTATCAAGCTTTTAACTATGCAAATATAATGAAATCATTTAATGAATATATTTATGAAAATAAAGTAGGAATTAATGCTTGTTCTTATCTTCATAATATGGATGATGGTTACAAAGGTATACTAAATGATCAAAAATCATATCCGCTTGTTCACGAAGCTCCTACTTTTTTAAAAGATGACCAAAAGAAATTAGCTGAATTTATCTTTAAATATATAAAAAAACCATATAAACAAACTTTATATGAAATTGATGGGTCTCAAATAAAACCAAGTGCAACTTTTTCTAAAATGGTAGTTGATGCCATAAAAGGTCAACCATTTTTTTCATATGATGCTGAACAATCTTATTCAGTTTCAAGAATTGTAGATGAAGTTCAAGAAGCACTTGGTCATAATGAAAGAAGAACAATCATAATTAAAGGCGGTCCTGGCTCTGGAAAATCAGTAGTAGCAGTTAATGCTTTAGGTCAACTTCTACATCCAGAAAATGGTGAAAAAAGACGAAATGTTTGCTATGTAACTGCAAATTTCACACCAAGAACCTATTTTGGTGACATACTTGTTCAAAACGATTTTACAAAAAGAGCAATTAAAGAGTTATTTAAAACTCCTGCTGCCTTTGCAAAAACTGGCGAGATTGACTTTGATTGTATAATCGTTGATGAAGCTCATAGAATGCTTAAATGGAAATTTGGCTGGGGAATTAAAAAAGATATCGATATTATCGATAATATTTTTCAACTTTCGAGAGTTAATGTATTTTTGATTGATGAAGATCAAGTAGTAACAACATCAGATGATCTATCAATAAAACAAATTAAAGAATATGCTGATAAATATGGTTCCATTATTATAGAAGGCGATAGATTAAATTTAACTTCACAATTTAGATGTGTTGGCGGAGAAAAATACATTGATTTTGTAAATAAGATTTTAGGTTATGAAAATAATTTTTCGACAATAAGAAATATCCGTTATGATGTAAAAATTATGGATTCTATGGATGAAATGATGAAAGAATGGAAAAAATGGAATGATAAAGGTCACCAATTTAGATTACTTGCTAGTTATACTCATGAATGGATAAGTAAAGATAATGAAAATCTTTATGATTTTGATTATGAAAATGGGAAAATTAAACTCAAATGGAATATTCAAAGAAGTGATAGATCGGCAATATTAGATCAAGACCAAATTCAAAACGTATTTTGTATTCATACGATTCAAGGACTAGAAGTTGAATACGCAGGTGTGATTATTGGAAAAGATATAACATATAATAAAGTAACTCGTGAAATTGAATATCATAAAGATAAAATTGCAAAATCTGATAATGCAAGTGGAATTCGTACAGCTAGTGATGAATTAGCAAGAAGATTAATTAGAAATACATATAAAGTACTTTTAACTAGGGGAGTCAAAGGTACATATATTTATGCGGAAGATGACGATTTAAGAGAATATCTTAAAGCAGTTGTTAAAATGTAGTTTAAATTTAATTTTATTTTGTTTAATAAATTAATTATGTTGACTTTAAGATTTATTTTATAATTATTCTTGAAATTAATTTTAGAGATTTAGTTAAAAAAATAATTAGAAATACTTATTATGTTTTATTAACCAGATGTATTAAAGGGTGCTATGTCTATTGTGAAGATAAGGAATTAAATCAATATTTGAAGAGTTTAGTTATTTAATTAATTGCCAATACATCAATAATCTTTATAGCATCTTGATTTTATATGTTATAATCTAAGCATAAAAAAAGACGTCACCTGACGTCATGTGTTGTAGCTTGAGCTAATTTGAACTTATCTCATGTAACAATATCAATATATAGTTTTTAAATAATTTTGTAAAGAGGGGGTTACGAAAATGGACAACAAAAAATACAAAATAGGTTTAGATATAGGTTCTAATAGTGTTGGTTGGTGTGTTACCGATGAAGATTTTAAGATTGTAGAAAAAGATAATAAAAAACTCTGGGGAGTTTTATTGTTTGAAGAGCAACAAAGTAATCAAGCGAGAAGGGCAAATCGTGGTGCAAGAAGAAGAATCGAAAGAAAAAGAAAAAGAATCTTATATCTCCAAGAGATCTTTAAAAATGAAATTGATAAAATTGATCCAACATTTTTTGGAAGATTAAATGAATCTTTTAAGCAAAAAGAAGACAAAAAATATAAAGATAAATATACTTTATTTATTGATAAAACCTTTAATGATAAAACCTTTTTTAAGAAATATCCGACGATATATCACTTGCAAAAAGAATTGATGGAATCTGATTCTAAAAAAGATATTAGATTAATTTATCTTGCAATTGCAAATTGTATTAAAGATAGAGGCAATTTTTTAAGTAGCAAAAAACCTGAAAATTATAAAGTTGAATTTAGTAAAGACGAAACAAAAGAAAAATTGATGTCTGCTCTTAAAGAACTTTCTTTTTATATGAGCGATGAGGAAAAAATTCCTTATGATTTTGATAGTGGTACATTCTTAAGTGATAATTTTGATGAAATATTAAAAAATAATTTTGCAAAAACTAATAATGATAAAAAAATTGAATATAACAACATTTTTGTTGATGAAATCAAAAATGCAAGAACTTTTAAAAATTCTATTTTTGAATTTGCAAAATTGGTATTATGTGGAAATAAAATAACTTTAGATAAATATTTTAAAGATTATATCGACGACAAAAAGCTTGAATACAAAGTAAGCGAAGAGCAAGAGATACAGTTAAATAAGATATTAGAAAAATGTAAAGATCCCGATAATCTTATAAAAGCCATAAATAATTTGGAAAGTATATATCAAAGTTTACAATTGTTGAATATTTTTAAAGGAAATGTTAAGACCTTGCCTGATGCTTTAGTTGCGCGTTTTGATAATTACAAAAAAGATCTTAAAAATATAAAAGAACAAGTTAAAAGCAAATTTGGAAAAGATATTTATTACGAAATATTTATCAATCCTAAATTGCAAAAAGACAAAAATAGTAATGGCAATGAAAACAATCACAACTATGTTCATTACACAAGTTCATATAGAAATTATGATGTCAAAAATAAAACTATAAATAAATGTAAGCTAAATACTTCAAAGTGTTCTCGAGATGAGTTTGTGGATTACTTAAAAAAGGTTCTAAAATTAGAAAAACGAACTGATGATAATGCTGAACTTTATGATTTAGTAACTAAAGAAGATTTTTTACTAAAACCTAAAACTCACGAAAATAGTATTTTCCCATACCAATTAAAATATAATGTAGTAAAAACGATTATAGAAAAACAGAAAAAACATTATAAATTTTTCGATGACGTTGATGAAGATGGTTATAAGAATGAAGACAAAATCTTAAGTATCCTTAGTTTTAGAATACCTTATTATTACGGGCCTCTTACGATTGATAAAGAAAAATCAAAATGGGCCTGGATTTCTAAATTAGAAGGTAAAGAAAATGAAAATATTAGGCCTTGGAATTATAGTGATATAGTTGATGATAATAAAACTCAAGAGACATTTATCACTAAAATGCAAAATAGATGTACATATTTAAAAAATGAATATACATTACCAAAGGATTCGATAGTCTTTCAAAAATATTTGGTATACCAATTTTTAAATTACGTTAGAATTAATGGGAAATTCTTTTTCGATGCAGATCAAAAAGAAATGATTATCTCTAACTTATTTATTAATGAAAGAAAAGTCACAAATAAGTCTTTTAAAGAATATGTAAATACAAATATATTAAAAATTAAAGCAACTGATGAAAGCGATATTTCATTTAAAAACGGTGCAATTGATGATAATATTCCTTCGCTATCTTCATTGTATGATTTTATAAAGGTTTATGGTTCTTATGATGCAGTAGAAAAAAATTTAAAAACAATAGAAGAAGTTATTAGAGATATTGCCATATTGCAAGACAAAGATATTCTTGCATTAAGACTTAAAAATAAATATGGATTTAACGACAATCAAATTAAAAAAATAAAAGGATTTAATTACAAAAACTTTTCTCCTCTTTCCTATAAATTATTAAATGAAATCACCCCATGTGATAAAAATGGTGTGGTAATAGAAAAGACTATTTTAACTTTATTAAAAGAATGTAAATCGAGCGATGATCAAGGTCTTTGCTTAAATAGACTTTTAGAATTAAATTCTAATTCACCTTCCTATCAATATGATTTTAAATGTGTAATTACTAAGGAAAATGGTAATGAAAATTGTAATAACATCGATAATTTCATCGATGATTTATATGTTCCGGTTAGTTCAAAAAGGGCAATCAAACAAAGTTGCAGAATAATTGATGAAATTGGCAAAATTTTAGACCTAAATAAAAATTATGAGAATGTTTCTTTTGTTGTAGAAGTGACAAGAAAAAAACAAAAAAACGAAAGTGGAAAAAAATCAAAAGCAAAAGAAACGCGTTATAAAGAAATGAGCACCATTTTAAATAAAGCTTTTGAAAAAGATGAAAATGAACAAGGTGTAATAGATAATTTTAATGAGTTAAAAGATCGTGATGAAGGAATAGTCCGTTCAGAGAAGTATTATTATTATTTTATGCAATTAGGAAAAGATATGTATACTGGAGAAACAATTGAATATGATGATTTAGATAACTATGATATTGATCACATTATTCCTCAATCTTTAGTTAAAAATGATAGTATCGATAATAAGGTATTAACAAATAAAAATTATAACGAAGGAGTTAAAAAGAATATCTACCCATTTTTTAACAAACTTGATTTATTTAGAAATAATGGTGGACCCACAAAAGCAAAACAATTTTGGAAAAAATTACTAGATAATAAATTAATATCTAAAATAAAATATGAATCTCTTTGTAGAACTTCTGAACTTTGTGATTCAGAGCTGGAGGATTTTGAAAATAGACAAAAGACAACCACTGATCAATCGGTTATTGGCTTTATCAATGTTTTAAAAGATTTTTATAAAGTGGAAGATAAAAATGTTATATATTCTAAAGCCTCGAATGTATCTTATTTTAGGAACAAATTTGAAATTTATAAATCCAGAATTATAAATAATTATCACCATGCACACGATGCTTATTTAAATATTATCATTGGATCTATATTGGATAATGAATATAAAAAGACATTTGCAAAATATAAATCAATTAATAATGGTGAATCATTTCAACAATATCTTGAAAAAAATAAATATTCTGTGAACCCAGAAAAAATAATTGAAAGATTCTTTAATGTTGATGAAAATAAAGAATTATTGCTTTCTTTAAAAAATAGTATTTTCTTAACAAAGAATATTTTTACAAAACAAAGGACATATCTTAAGGGTAATAATATTTTTGAAAAGGTTTCCTTGCTTCCTAAAGGCAATTTCAATATACCAATAAAAAATGGTCTTGCTTGTGAAAAATATGGTCATTATGCTGCTTATAATTTCGCTAAATATTGCTTATTAAGGAATGTTAATAATAATGGTAAAGTTAATTTCGTTTTAGAAGCAATTCCATCACTTTATCTTGATAATAGCGAAGCTTACTTGAAAGAATTATATGGTTTAGATTTCGATAATTATTCAATATATTTAGACAACCTAAAAGTAAATACTAAATTCAAAATTGGCGAAAAAGAATTTGTAATCACCGGAAAAACAAACGACCAGTATGTTATTTTAAATAGCGTCGAAAGGTCTTTTGCTAAAAATAACGACTTATGTGCTAGTCAAAAGTTAAACAAAACTATTCATAAACTTGAAAAAGTTTATAATTACGCAAACCAATTGACCACCGGTGATAAACTTAAATTACTTAATTGTGAGAAATATATGAATGAAGAGGATACAAACTTGCAATTTTTAAATGATTTATTTAAACGTAATTATTACATTTCTTCTGATTTTATCAAAAATCCATATTTTGACAAAAAGGACGAATCAATAAAAAATAAATCCAAATCTTTATGCATTAATAAGACTGAAGTTGATGAACTTTATAATTTCTTAATAAATTTATATCTTAATAAAAAATGTTATTCTTCTTATACAGTATCTAATAACATAGTTAGGAAGTTATTTGATTCGAAGAAATACGAAACTTTAAATATCCTTTTTAAAATTAAAGTAATTATGGAGTTATTTAATTTATTTAGTACCAATGAACGCAAGACTATAGATTTAACCATTCTAGGAATTGGAAAGAAAAAAAGCGGCACATTAACGCAAGGTAAAAAAATTATTCTTGGAAAAAATGAAAGAGTTAAAGTAATTTTTGAAAGTGTTACTGGATTTTATAAAAAAGTTATAACCTTAAAATGATATGAGTTTCCGTACAATTGTAATTAATAATCGTGCAAAATTAGATTATGAACTAGATTATTTGGTTATTAAAAATGAAAATATAACAAAAATTCCGATCCAAGAAATAAGTATTTTAATAATAAACAATGTCCAGGTTTCATTAACTACCTATCTAGTATCTAAGTTGGTTGATTCTAAGGTAAAGGTATTGTTTTCAGATGAAAAAAGAAATCCGTGTTGTGAGATAACGCCTTTTTATTCCAATTACTCTAATTACGCAAAAATCAAACAACAGATTTTGTGGAAACAAGAAATAAAGGACATTTTATGGTCTAAAATTATTAAAAAGAAATTATATTACTCAAACTTGCTATTAAATAAAGTTAATAAATTTTCAAAGGAAATCGATGAATATTTTTTAGCTGTTGAACCAGGAGATCCAACAAATAGAGAAGGTCATGGCGCAAAGGTGTATTTTAATTTGCTTTTTGGAAATCTTTTTTCTAGAGGAGCAGATTGCGAAATAAATAAATTTTTAAATTATGGTTATTCAATTATTGTGTCAGCAATTAATAGGGAAATTAAAAGTAGCGGATATCTAACCGAAATTGGCATACACCATATTGGCGAAACAAACCCTTTTAATCTTTCTTATGATTTTATTGAACCTTTACGAGCCCTAATTGATTCTTATGTAGTATTAGATAAAGTTAAGGAGGATGATTATAAGAAAACTTTTCAAAACATATTATCAGTAAAAGTTTTGTTTAATGGCAATGGAATGTATCTTGAAAATGCTCTGCATCTTTATGTTCATTCATTATTTAATTTTTTGAATGAAGGTAAAATACCAATTTTTATTGAATATGAATTTTAGATATATGAGAACATTGTTATTTTTTGATTTACCCGTGCTCACTAGCAATAATAGAAGAGATTATCGTAAATTTGTTAAAATGGTTAAAAAAGCAGGTTTTTATCGATTACAAGAGTCGGTTTTTGTTAAGATGTCTTTAGATATTAGTGCGGCAAATAATACAATAAATAATATTAAGAAAACTCTACCACCAGATGGTAATATTTTTTGCATAACCATTACTGAAAAACAATTTGCTGAAATGCAAATACTATTAGGGGAGAGTTCAAGTGAAATTTTGTCAAGCATTGATAGATTTATAGAATTATGAAAATAAAATTTAATTTTTTAAACAATTATCTAGATTTGTCTAAAAATGTAAATATTTTGTGTGTAAATAATTACCAAATATTAAATAAAATTTATTATAATTTTAGAAATGATTTAGAAGATTCTTTGATAGTAATTGAAAATAACAAGGAAATAAATTTCAAAAAAAATGGTGTCTTTTTATCTGATCCATTTTGCATTGATATAAATACGAAAAAAAATTTATTAATGCTTTATGAAAAAGAAGCAAAAAATCTTCCTTCAGCAACAACAGATGAATTTGAAAAAATTAAAACTAGTTTAATTACTTTAATAGAAGATATGATTTTTTCTTCAACATATGATCTAGATTACGATGAAATTATCAATATCATTGATATTTTTGCATTATTTAAAGTGAAGTTTTCAATTTATAATGAAAAGAATTTTTGCAATTATTTCTGTAATTTTATCAAAATTATTTCAGGACTTAACAACCTAAAGATTATCATAACTTACAATTTCTTAAACTTATTTACAAAAGATGAATTAGCTTTCTTAAATGTTGAATTAGAAAAATACAATATTTCTTTATTAGATATTACATTTAATGACAATTTATATTCCAAAAAATATGATACACGCTTTATTTCAATATACCGTATTGACGAAGATCTTTGTGAGTATTAAACTTAAAGAAATTACAAGAATTTAATCGATTCGAGTCAAAATCTAGATGATTTGAGGTTTGAGGCTCATGTAATTTATGGCGAGACTGATACTGAAATTTTAAAAAATGATTATGATGAATAGTTTGAGGCTCATGTAATTTATGGCGAGACTGATACCCATTTCTTTTAATTCATTCCATAATTCCGGTTTGAGGCTCATGTAATTTATGGCGAGACTGATACTCTAATATATTAATTAACCTTTAAGTTATTGTTTGAGGCTCATGTAATTTATGGCGAGACTGATACGGTTTGGAATTACTATAACTTATACATTCCGTTTGAGGCTCATGTAATTTATGGCGAGACTGATACAAGCTTCGAGATCCAAAACCCAGCGGACTAGTTTGAGGCTCATGTAATTTATGGCGAGACTGATACTGCGAGTAATATATGGTTTACTTGCTATAAGTTTGAGGCTCATGTAATTTATGGCGAGACTGATACATTCAATTGGCTCTTCGTTCTGGTCAATATGTTTGAGGCTCATGTAATTTATGGCGAGACTGATACAAAGGCAACCACAACTGAACTTGGTGGGGTGTTTGAGGCTCATGTAATTTATGGCGAGACTGATACTAATTCAAAATCATACCTTGTTGTTCAAGCGTTTGAGGCTCATGTAATTTATGGCGAGACTGATACAGAGTTGACATTCAGAGATATACATTTAGAGTTTGAGGCTCATGTAATTTATGGCGAGACTGATACACACATATTTCTTTGTCACCCTTTCTCTTCGTTTGAGGCTCATGTAATTTATGGCGAGACTGATACATTAAAGTTAATAAACTATACGTGATTTTAGTTTGAGGCTCATGTAATTTATGGCGAGACTGATACTTTAACGATTTCGCTTACTGCTTGTCCGTTGTTTGAGGCTCATGTAATTTATGGCGAGACTGATACTGAAAAATATTTTCTGGAAGTTATAGCACCGTTTGAGGCTCATGTAATTTATGGCGAGACTGATACGTATTCTTAGTTCACTACTATTCCCGCTTCGTTTGAGGCTCATGTAATTTATGGCGAGACTGATACCTATTCAATTAACAAAAGAACACTTAATACGTTTGAGGCTCATGTAATTTATGGCGAGACTGATACAAAATAATTATTGCTCCTACTATAGTAAGGTTTGAGGCTCATGTAATTTATGGCGAGACTGATACAAAAACTTTGATGTTGTAAAAGATGCCATTGTTTGAGGCTCATGTAATTTATGGCGAGACTGATACGAGATTAATCTTGTAATCGATGGCATCGCAGTTTGAGGCTCATGTAATTTATGGCGAGACTGATACCCATAACTAATAGGTATCATTATCATATTAGTTTGAGGCTCATGTAATTTATGGCGAGACTGATACCTCTGACATAATTTTAACAATAATAGGAGCGTTTGAGGCTCATGTAATTTATGGCGAGACTGATACTCTTCGACGTTGTCTCGTTCTTCTTGTGTTGTTTGAGGCTCATGTAATTTATGGCGGGACTGATAAGAGTCTAGTCCAACGTTTACAAAATAGTTTTGAATATTCATTAAAACTAACTCAAAATACTAAATAACTAAAATATTTACTAAACTAATTTAAAA
>Ga0256404_1011065_pt1 | contig 12232 bp, 15 predicted proteins | sample RumenRJG_01DNA_FD_185990 | JGI IMG/M metagenome (GOLD analysis project Ga0256404, IMG submission 185990) | Bovine rumen microbial communities from Lethbridge, Alberta, Canada - RJG_01 | ecosystem: Host-associated > Mammals > Digestive system > Stomach > Rumen | place: Canada: Alberta | collected... | reverse complement strand
CGAAAAAGCCTACAAATAAATTTGTAGGCTTCTTTTTTTATAAAATCTCAACCATTTCGCTTTCTGGTTTTGACTCCGTATGTCTTGGAGACGGTTTTGCATCATCTGACGGATATCCCGTCGGAAATAACCCGACAATATCATATTCTTTCATCTGTGGAAACTGCTCTTGCAATTTTGCAGGGTCAAAATATCCCACCCAGGTTGTACCTAAACCTAAGTCATGTATTTCAAGCATCATGTGCGTTGCAACAATTGTTGCGTCAATTTCACTAAATATTTTATTATCAAAAGGTCTTACCCAACCGTTTTCTTTTGAAGCACCAACGGCAAAAATTGTTTGTGCTTTAAATGTATAATTTGTTGCTTTTGCGACTTTTGCAACACTTTCAGGGGTATTCATTACCCAGATTTTTACAGGCTGCGCGTTGACTGCCGTTGGCGCTGCCATACCAACCTCTATTATTTTTTCTATTTTTTCCTGCTCAACTTTCTTATCAGAAAACATTCTGCAAGAATATCTTGAATGTGCTAATTCTGTAAAGCTCATAACATATCCTCCTATTTTCATATTATTATAACATTATTTTTTTTATTTTTAATACGTCCGTTTTTGACATTCACACATGCTATGAATAATATGTAATCGATTTTATAAAAACAATTTATGTTTCTCTATCCCATCTGCCGCATGTGCTCTCTGCGGCAGATTCCTCCTTTTTAGTAAAAAAAATTAACATAATTAAAGAATCTAATAAAAAAATCCGATAATTATTCTAAAGAAATAGAAGGAACATTTCCGTGGGCAACGAAATTAATATTGATTTTTTGGCGAGTATATTAGCCATAGGACTCAAAATTGATAATAACAATTTTAAGGATTCAAAATTATTTAACATTTTTGATAAAAATAAAAACGGTACTATTGATAAAAATGAAATGGAAAATATTTTCAATAATGTGGCGAAGGCTTCAGACACAAATAAAAATGATAATCGCGAAATAGCTTATGCAATTCTTGACGAAGCTGAAGCAGAAGCTCTATTAAATCAAACGCCTGATGATAACTCAAAAACATTTAAAGAACTGGGCGTTACAGTAAAAGATTTTATCCAATTTTTAAAAAGTTTTGCCGATAAAGTTCCTCAAGAAACTGAAGGTCAAAAGATAATACCTCTCGAAGGTAAAGTCCTTGATGGCTCTGTATTAAAAAGTGAGGAAGAAGATTTATCCCTTACTCCTGAGCAAGCGAAGATTGCGCAGCAGTTTGAGTTTATCTCTAAACGTGGGGAACAACAATTTTCGTCCCTTGATTGCAAAAAACTCGCACAGTTAAAACCGGAAGAACTGGAAATTGCAAAGCAATTACTCTATGTTGAAGGCAGGCATGAACAATTTAGCGCTGACGAGATTGTTATAATTGCAACGCAGGGAAACGGTAAATATAATATTCCACCTCAAAAGTTTTCGCGCATGTCAGAATTATTATCATTGCCCAATCGCGGAACATCCGATTTGTCCGCTGATGGTATTTTGGCCGTATTAAACTTGTCGGATAAAGATTTTGAAAAAGCAAAAAATCTTTTAATGCTCCCGTCAAGGGCATCTAATCCTTTGTCCGGTGGCGAGGCTGCAAAATACATACAATTTGGCTCTAATAATTTGTATGAAATGCTTTTAAGCAATCCCGATGTCGTTCTTACCGAACAGGAAAACAGGGATATTTTAAGCACCAAAATTAACGGTCAGGAGTATCGCTATATATCCGGTCAGGAATATCCGGAAGAAATAACCGAAACAGAAAACGGAAACGAAAGAATTGTCCAAATATATAATCCAAATTTAAAGGTTAGACAGACTGTAACATATACGAATCTTTCCGGTTTTGTAAAAGAACTTCCATCAAGGATAGAGACACAACATCTAAACCAAAACGGAGAAGTAGAATTTACCGAAGTCGCGGAGAATAGTGATATTCAGGGAATTCAACATATATACCGTACTGATAATAACGGAAATCGAACAGAAATACAAACAGGTGTAGCAGATGCAAAAACCGGTATTCAGACCGTCAGAAAACATTTGGATAACGGTAATGGAACGATGACAGATTTTACACTGACTTCAAACAACAATAATGAATACAATCTCACATACCAAATAACGGATTCAACTAAAAATCCTCCGGAAGTTAAATATGAGAAAGCACAAAGTTTGAAAAAATTGTCTGATAATTCATACGAATATACGCTTAACGGGAAAACTTATACAATATCTCAATCGCGAGAAAAGCTGGAAATAACTGATACTAGTACTCACAGTACGCGTGAAATAGATTTGTCGAAATTAATTAAGGACGATGCTGATGAAATATTTTTGGAAAGAATAAGTAAAATTCCTGCAGAATTACTTATTTTTATGGCGAATCATCCTCTGGACAGTCTGGACTATGGGAATTTTCAAGCCAATAACGGGCACTTTAATCCTGATGACAATTTAGTTGAGATAGGTAATATTGAGTTTGAAGGTGCCGCAGGTGATGCAAAATCTGACGCCCTTCTGTCAATACTGCTGCACGAGTTGGGACACTACCTTGACGGAGGCGAGGATGCTGTTATTTCAGGTAATAAAGAGGTTATTGAAGCGTACAATAAGGAAGTCGATGCATTTAAGAAGTCGCATACATCGGAAGAACAAGATTTTATTACATATTTTACGGGAGCAGCGAAAACCGAACGCCGCGGAAGGAGTGAAACTATTGCCGAGATGTGCATGCTATTGAATACAAATCCTAAAGAAATAACTGAAATCAGGGCTCAATATTTGCAACAATATTTCCCTGAAACTATGGCTATAGTTGCAAGATTGAGAGAACAAGTTTTGCAAAATTAATAATCAACATCATTGTTTTTATGATTTACAATTTGGGTAACAATGCCGGTTAGTGCAAACAGGGCTATTACGTTTGGAACAACCATCAAATTGTTAAACATATCGGTCAATTCCCAAACAAAGTCGCTTGATACAAGTGTTCCAAGCATAATAAAGCATATCGAAATCAATGTGTAAATATTTACTGCCAATTTTGGATGTTTATTGCCAAACAAATATAGGGAATTTATTTTACCAAACAAATTCCAGCTAAGTATTGTCGAAAAAGCGAAAAACAAAAGGCATATCGCAACAAATATTGAGCCAAAACTTTCTCCAAAAACAGAACCGAAAGCGTATTGTACAAGGTTAGTTTTTGTGTAAATTTCTGTTAAAGCACCGTTGTATCCGCCATGCAACGGTCCATCCGTAGTGTACATCGTAGAAATAATTACAAGAGCATTTAACGTAAGTATGACAAATGTATCAAGGAATACTCCGAGCATTGCAATACAACCTTGATGGTGCGGTTCTTTTACATTAGCAAGTGCGTGAGCATGGGGAGTTGAACCCATACCGGCTTCATTAGAAAATAATCCGCGTTTTGCACCCTGACTTAATGCTGTTTTAATAGCATACCCAAAACTGCCTCCGATTATCGCTTCGGGGTGAAATGCATAATTTATTATCATTGCGAATGTTTCAGGAATATATTTTATTCTTACGGCTAAAACAGCCAAGCCGCCTATTATAAAAAATCCCGCCATAATGGGGACTATTTTTTCCGTTACAGACGCTAAACGCTTTATGCCGCCGATAAAAATTATAAAACATACTATAACAAGAAAAATTCCTACAATCCATGCAGGAATTCCGAACGCTGATTGCATACTGAACCCGATTGAGTTAGCCTGAACCATACAACCCATAAACCCAAGTGCAAGTATTATTGCAATAGCAAAGAAATTTGCCATAAATTTGCCAAACGCACCTTTGAATGCTGTTGTAATATAGTAAACAGGTCCGCCCTTGATAGAGCCGTCTTGTCCGATAATTCTTGTCTTTACTGCTAAAGTAGCTTCGGCATATATTGTTGCCATTCCGAAAAATGCGATTACCCACATCCAAAAAATTGCACCGGGGCCGCCTGCTAAAATTGCTCCTGAAGCTCCTACAATATTCCCTGTGCCGACTTGACCGGCTATAGCTGTTGCCAAGGATTGAAAAGAACTCATACTGTGCGGATGATTTTTTTCAAACAAGTGAATATTACAGAATATATTGGTAAAGCCATCTTTAAAATGGCGTACCTGAACAAATTTTGTCTTGAATGTGTACCATATACCGATACCAAGCAGCAGAAATACAAGAATATAATTTGATAAATACTCATTTATCATCGCAACAACGGGGTATAAATCATTTTCTAATGTAGTAAACATTCGTTTTAGTATCCCAAATCTCAACAATTATGTGAAATTTAACATATTTTGCCGAACTTGTCAAATAAAAACGCAAGGTAAAATCTTATTCTATATCCCAAAGCTCTAAAATATCATCAGGAATATTGTCTAAAAATCTTGAAGGTTTTGATAATACCATATGCATTGAATAATCATACATATCAACAGGATATGTAATATATAAATTATTTTTTGCGCGTGTTGTAGCGACATACATCAAACGTAATTCCTCGTCCATTTCTTCTTCCGAATTAAAAGAATATGCGCTCGGGAATCTTCCGTCAACCGCGCCAATTATAAATACACTGTCCCATTCCAAACCTTTTGCGGAATGTATGGTAGAAATCGTTAATGCATCATCGTCTGAATTATTTTTATACATACCTTCAACACTGGCATCAGGAGGCTCAAGAGCCATATCGCTTATAAAATCCTCAAGATTCGAATATTGGGTCGATAAATATTGAAAATGCTCTAAATCCTTTTCCCTTTTTGAAAAATCATCATATTTATCTTTCAAAATCGGGCGATAGTAATGTATAATTTCTTCTACAATTTCCGAAGGCTTTTTGGTTGCAATTTTTGAACGCTCTTTATCTAAAACTTTTAATAACGGTGCAAGACTGTTCATTTTATTTGACGGCAAAAGCTTTATATCAGGATTAAAATTACCTTTGATTACGGGAATTATATTATTAACCGCAGAATTTCCGATTCCTCTTAATAATAGCAAAATTCTCGTTAAGCTTATAACATCATCAGGATTCACAAGGACTCTTAAATGTGCCGCAATATCTTTTATATGCGCAGTTTCCATAAATTTCGGACCGCCGACTTTGCGAAAAGGTATTGCGCGTTTTGACAATTCTATTTCTAAAGAATAAGACATCCTTGCATTTCTTGCCAAAACACAGATATCACCCAATTCAACATCTTCATCCAACAATTCCAGTATGCGCTGGCAGATAAATTCTGCTTCCATTTGAGTATTTTTAGCACAAATTAAAGCAGGCTTAACAGGTGAAACTATTTCAGAAAATAATTGTTTATCATATTTTTCTTTTGCCTTGCCGATAATTGTATTTGTTAATTCCAAAATATTTTGGGTACTTCTGTAATTTTGCTCAAGTTTTATAATTTTTGTATTATCAAATAATTTTGGAAAATCAAATATATTTTTATAATTAGCACCGCGAAAAGCGTAAATACTCTGAGCATCATCCCCAACTGCCATAATATTTTTATGAACCGATGCTAAAAGTTTTATCACATCAGCCTGAAGCGTATTAGTATCCTGATACTCATCAACCATTATATACTTGTATTCACCCGAAATTTTTTGCCTTAAACCTTCGTTGTTTTCAAGCAAAAGCTTTAAATACAAAAGCAAATCATCATAGTCAAGTATTGAATTCTCGCGTTTATAAACTACATAAGCCTTATGTACTTCTATAATTTTGTCAATACAATGTTCAAACTGCGGAAATTCATTTTCTATAATAATTTTTGTCGGAGTTTCCTTATTAACGCTTTTTGAATATATTTCAAGGATGGTTGATTTTTTAGGGAATCGTTTTTCTTTTTTGGGAAACATCTGTCCGACAATGTGATTTATTACATCTTCGCAATCGCTTCTGTCCATAATTGTATAATTATTTTTTAATTTTAGGGCAGATGCGTATTTTCTTAAAATAATATTTGCAAAAGAATGAAAAGTTCCGCCGGCGACACGTTCGCAACGATTATCCAAAACAAGCGTCGCGCGGGAAAGCATTTCGTGAGCGGCTTTTTTTGTAAAAGTTAAAAGCAAAATATTCTCAGGAGCTACACCGTCTTCAATAAGTCTTGCAACACGATAGGTTAAAGTCTTTGTTTTCCCCGAACCTGCTCCTGCTATGACTAGCAACGCGCCATCATTTGACATAACGGCTTCCAGTTGTTTGGAATTAAGTTCTTGTTCATAATTTATTTTATAATTTGTTTTTTGAGGCGCACGTTTTTTTAGCACATACTTTTTATGTGCAGGTTGTTTTTTGTCAGCTGTTTCAACCTCGTTTGCCATATAAGATTAACCTTTTTTATTCATATTTTCAGGATGAGCGGAATTAGACAAAATAATTTCATAAAACTCATTTTTGTCAATATTTACCCCCATAGTTTTTGTATCACAATACTTCTTCTTTTTCTTTGTTAATAATTTTTTGTAATCTCCGCTCATATCAATCAATATACCATAAAATTAAAAATATAGAGCTTGTAATTTTAACTGTTGTAACATTATATTCATTATAAATTACAACCTATTGACAATTTATTATCAGGATAAGATAATATATGATGTAATACTCGGGCAATCGTTTATAAAACTCCGGGTGCCGGAAATAAAAATAGCGTTTCTACCGTCAGGTTGTATGTCGTCTTTGTGTGGCAGGCGTTATTTATAAAGTGGCATAGGAGTTACGAACCCACAATATGAAAGGATAAAAACATGTTCGCAATTGTAGAAACAGGCGGAAAACAGTATCAGGTTGAAGAAGGCAGATACGTTGATATCGAACTTCTTGAAGGCGAAGCTGATTCAAAAGTTGTTTTTGATAATATCGTTATGATTGTAAACGGTAAAAAATCAAAAGTAGGACAACCTTATGTATCAGGAGCTTCTGTAGAAGGTAAAATTGTTAAACACGATAAAGCTAAAAAGATTATTGTATTTAAACAAAGACCTAAAAAAGGTTACAGAAAAAAACAAGGTCACAGACAACAATTCACAAGAGTTATGATTTCAAAAATCAGAACTTCTGCTAAAAAATCTGCTAAAGAAACAGAAGAAGCAACAGCAGAATAATTAATTCAGTCGAATAGTTGAAGGGTTTAACAGTTGAAAGGTTTGTTTAACTCGTTCTGATAACCAAAGCAAAATATCGATATAACTATTCAACCTTTAAACCTTTCATCCACCAAACTAATATAGTAAAGGAGAAAATGAAAAATGGCACATAAGAAAGGTATGGGATCTACCCGTAACGGCCGTGACTCCGAAGCGAAGCGTTTAGGCGTTAAGAAATTCGGCGGAGAGGCTGTCAAAGCAGGAAATATTATTGTTCGCCAAAGAGGAACAAAAATTCATCCGGGACTTAATGTAGGTATCGGTTCTGATGATACATTGTATGCATTGGTAGACGGAACAGTTAAATTTGAACCGCACAGACGTGACAGAAAACAAGTTTCTGTATATTCTGCGTAGCCGGTAAAACAGATTAAAAAAGACCCTTGTTCAAAGGGTCTTTTTTATTATTAGTATTTTAGACTTCGCATTTTTCTTTCGGCGGAACATCTTCAATGTAATCATCTCCGATAACCAGTTGAGGAATTCGGCCTTCTTCAGGATAGTCCATAAATTCAACTTGAGAATAAGTTGAACATAAATTTTCAAATTTTTCCAGCATAGCAGGACTCAATCGGGTTTCCAAACTTTTTGCGGAATTATTATTTACCGGATTATGAAACCCGCCAAAATTTAACATTTTTGGTTTTGTATCAGAAATATTTTTTAATGTTTTTGCGCCAATGTTATTAGCAGGGGTAATTCCGTCAGGTCCGCTTATACCAGTCATATTACAATCTCCGTTTTGCTTCTCTCTATACTTTTATAAAGTAACAGAGGATACTGTATTTTCATTGGTAAAGATTTTCGTTACAAAAGTTTAACAAATCTTTCTACCTGTGAAATTTATTGTTTCACATGTATATAGTCGGCATTTGTTTTTTTAATCTTTAACAATTTGGGCTGTTTGTTACATAAATTTAATAATTTATTCAATAATTTCGTATAATGATGGTGCTTGTTGTATGGAAACAGCACCTTGCGGAACCGTTAATATTTTTGCCTTTAAGGTTTTTGTCGCATATTCAATCTCGATAATATCTCCTTCTTTTATCTGTTTTGCAGGCTTGGAAGGATTTCCGTTTATAAAAACACGTCCCATATCAGAAATTTCATTTGCAACCGTACGTCTTTTTATTAGTCTTGATACTTTTAAAAACTTATCTAATCTCATAATATTATTCTACCACATATTAAAATTTCATGTTATAATCGCGTATAGGGAGATGTTTATGAAAAAGTTATTAGTATTATTTATCTTAATATTGAGTTTTGTATTTTCAGGTTTGAGAGCAAATGCGGATAATATAAAATTTGTTCAAATAACGGATGTTCATTTGACCGCTGATTCGGAATTCAGTCAAAAAGTTTTAAAATCTGCAATAGAGGATATTAATAAAACTCCCGGAATATCATTTGTGGTTTTTACGGGTGATAATATAAATAAGCCTTCCGAAGAAAATTTGAGAGCCTTTTTAAAGATTGCTAATAAGTTAAAAGTGCCGTACTATATAGCTCTTGGTAATGATGATGTTTATAAATCCAAACACTTGTCGAAAACAAGATACTATGAGATTGTACGTTCGGAAAATCCGTTTAATTTTCAAAAAAGCGGTAATTACAAATTTTCAAAAGGCGGATTTATATTTCTGACAGTTGATGGTGCAAAAGAGGTTATACCCGGCACTATAGGTTATTACAAAGAAGATACCTTAAAATGGGTTGATAAAATGCTTGCAAAAAATAAAAAGAAATCTGTTGTAATATTTCAGCATTTCCCTGTAGAGTATCCGACAGGTTCGGAAAGCAAATTAAAAACTCACAGAACATATAAGGTAGAGGATTACCAAGCAATACTTGAAAAACATCACAACGTATTAGCAGTATTATCAGGACATTTTCATATCAATAATGAGACAATGAAAGACGGAGTATATCATATTTCAAGTCCATCACTGATAGCTTTACCGTATTCCTATAAAATCATTGATATTGTTACAACCAAAGAATTTTCACCAATAATTTATACTCAATTAAAAGAATTTGAGCTTATAGAAAATTAGTGGCGTAGTTTTGTAAACAGACTTTTTAAAAATTTAAATCCGCAAAAAACCGCGCCTATACCTAATATAATTTTTACACCAAGAGGAGTTCCTTTTCTTTTTGGTACTGCTTTTTTATAATCTTCATAAACATCTTGATTTAGTTGGTCAAAATATTTTTTACCTTCGGCATACGAATAAAGTGTTGTCGAAGGAATTCTGTCAGGAGCTTGAAGTACCCCGACCGCATCTTTGTAGCCATAATGCATACTCGCATTGGCAGGATTTTCTACTTGTAATTTTTCTACCATATATATATAAAAACATAATTCTCAAAAAAATTGCTACTAATACAATATTGTAAAGATATTTGAAATCTTAACTTGATTTTATAAATTCTTATGGTATTATAATTTTATGACCGCAGACCGTTAGTGTCGAAAGACTTAATTGATTTATCTGCTAACCGAGGTTATACCGAAAGTAAATAGCGCGTTTATATAAACGTTTATAGACTTTAGTATAAGATTTTGCGGTTTAATCAGAAAAGCAAAGTCTTTTTTGATTAATAGAGGTCGATAAAATCGGTTGAACAGTTGATAGTTAAACCGTTGTCAGGCTTATTACAAGACTAAATAACCTTTCAATTTCAAACCTTTCAACGTTTCAGCCAAAGAAAAGGAGCAAAGAATGTCAACAAAAGCATTTAAATCAGAAAAGATTGACGAAATTAAATCCAAAATAGAAAAAGCTCAAGTCGCAGTAATTACAGAATACAAAGGTTTTACAGTAGAAGAAATTACTAAATTAAGACGTGAACTTCAAAAAGATGGCGGCGATTATATGGTAACAAAAAACACATTAACAAAAATCGCTGTTAAAGGAACTGCTTATGAAGCAATTTCAGAAAAAATGACAGGTCCTATTGCTTTGGCATTTGGATTTGATGACCCTGTATCTCCGGCAAAAGCAGTTAAGAAATTTATCGAAACCGCAAAAAAAGGTGAAATTATCGGTGCGGTATTAGACGGTAAATTATTATCAGCTGATGAAACAAAAGCATTAGCAAATCTTCCTTCAAAAGAAGAATTGTTTGCAAAAATGCTTGGTTCAATCAACTCTCCGGCTTCAGGTATTGTTGGTTGCGTCAACGGAGTTATGGCATCTCTTACACGCGCTATTGCAGCTGTTAGAGATCAAAAAGCAGCGTAGCGAATTTTGCGTAGAATGAAGTCGAGCGCAAGCGAGCGGAATTCGTAGGGTGCGAGGTTAAAAGTGAATGATAGCGTCAGCGAAATGAGCATTTAACCGAACAAAAAAATGTACAAACTCAAAAAAAAATAAAAGGAGAAATAAAAATGAGTAACGTAGAAACTATTTTAGAATCAATTGAAAAATTAACATTATTAGAAGCAGCAGAATTAGTAAAAGCTATGGAAGAAAAATTCGGCGTTTCTGCAGCAGCTCCTGTAGCAGTTGCAGCAGCTCCTGCAGCAGGTGGCGCAGCAGCTCCTGCTGATGATCCTGATGCAGAAGTATCTGTTGTTTTAGCTTCAGTTCCTGCAGATAAGAAAATTGCAGTATTGAAAGAAGTTCGTAACATTACAGGTTTAGGTTTGAAAGAAGCTAAAGATTTAGTAGAAGCTGCTCCTAAAGCTGTTAAAGAAGGTGTTAAAAAAGCTGAAGCAGAAGAACTTAAGAAAACTCTTGAAGCTGCAGGTGCAGTTGTTGAAATCAAGTAGTTTGAAACTATTATTTAAAAAGCGAACAACAATTTTGTTGTTCGCTTTTTTATTGATTTTATCAGCAAAATATGCTACTATGTTCGAGTAATTTTGAAAAAAAAGGAAGAGCTATGTTTATAACCCTTATATTGTACCTGTTATATGCAGTAATAATAACATTTATTGTGCTTTTTATATTAAATATTATGATGCAAAAGAAAGTAAAACCTGAGCAAGATAAAATAGTACGTGACGAATATACTCATGTTGAAGAAGATATAGCACCAAAAGTTACAGGTTCCGGCGGAACTTATTCTGTTATTTTGAAAGATGTCAAAATTGACAAACAAATCGCAATTCTTAATGCTGTCAGAATTGTTACAAATTTAAGTTTAATGGATGCAAAAATATTGATGGAATCAGCACCTGTGGTTATAAAAGAAAATATTACTCAAGAAGAAGCACAAAGAATAAAAGATGAATTAGAAATTGCCGGTGCAACTGTTGAATTAAAAGAAAATAATTGATGAGGTTTTGGTTATGATAAGTATGGGCTTTTTTTATGCTGCAATAGCACTTATAACAATTGGTTTGATATGCAATGCTATCAACTATATTTCAAAACGCAAAGTTGATGTATATACAATTACTCGTAATACCGGTAATAAAAATTTGATATTGACAGATTCCGGAAAAAATAAAGCTACTGTATTGGCTACATTACGGCAAATTACCGGTATAAACTATGAAAATGCAAAATCTATTGTTGATTCTGCACCTTTGACATTTATGACCAAAGTATCAGAGCAAGAAGCAGATTTGACACAAAAAGCATTAGAATTTGTCGGTGCTAAAGTCGAAATAAAATAAGAGTTTTTTATTTATCTTATTTTGTGCGTTTTTCTTTTGTTTGTAATATAATATGCAAGAGGAAAAACTATGTTAATGGAATTTTTATATTCAAAAATACACAGAGCAACGGTTACAGATGCAAACCTTAACTATGTTGGCTCTATAACGATTGATGAAGCTTTATTAAAAGCTGCGAATATGAGAGAGTATCAAAAAGTTGAAATTCTTGATGTCAATAATGGTGAAAGATTTCAGACTTATATAATAAAGGGTGAACCAAATTCGGGTTGTATTTGCCTAAACGGAGCAGCAGCGAGAAAAGTTCAAAAAGGTGACAAGGTGATTATTGTTACTTATGCACAGATGGACGAAAAGGAATATGCCACCCATAAACCT
>Ga0256404_1011064_pt1 | contig 12235 bp, 9 predicted proteins | sample RumenRJG_01DNA_FD_185990 | JGI IMG/M metagenome (GOLD analysis project Ga0256404, IMG submission 185990) | Bovine rumen microbial communities from Lethbridge, Alberta, Canada - RJG_01 | ecosystem: Host-associated > Mammals > Digestive system > Stomach > Rumen | place: Canada: Alberta | collected... | reverse complement strand
CCTCGCTTCTTGTACTACTTCATTCTGTCTATGTAAGTCTTTCAAAGAACTCTTTCTTTAGTGCCCCCGACCCCGTTTTTGAGCCGAAAGCGGATGCAAAGGTACGACTATTTCCAATAACCACAAAACAATTGAGATGTTTTTTTAAAAGAAAAACCACACTTTTTCGACTTTTATTACAGAAATATCATATAACACATTATTATATTATATAAAGCAAACCAAATACACGAAATAAGGTCTTTTAAAAATGATGATAAAGTTCCATAAATAATTTGCTATACATATAGTTGTTTTTCAAAAAAATGCTTACCTTTGCAGGCAGATTAAGACAAAACGACCCAACTTATGGCAAAAAAAGAACTCAAGAAGGTATTGGTGCTGGGCAGCGGTGCCTTGAAAATCGGACAAGCAGGTGAGTTTGACTACTCTGGTTCCCAAGCATTAAAGGCATTACGGGAAGAAGGGATTAAGAGTGTTCTCGTTAATCCTAACATTGCAACAATCCAGACTTCTGAAGGTATTGCGGACAAGGTTTATTTCCAACCGGTAACCCCCCATTTCGTAACTGAGATTATCAAGAAGGAACGTCCAGACGGCATTCTGCTGGCTTTTGGAGGACAAACGGCGCTTAATTGTGGAACCGCTCTTTATCAGGATGGCATCCTTAATAAATATGGTGTAGAAGTTCTTGGCACTTCGGTGGAAGCCATCATGAACACAGAAGACCGCGACCTCTTCGTGAAGAAGCTTGACGAAATTGAGCTGAAGACGCCCGTTAGCCATGCCGTGGAGAATATGGACGATGCGCTGAAGGCTGCCCACGAGATAGGTTTCCCCATCATGATCCGTTCTGCTTACGCCCTTGGCGGATTAGGCAGCGGTATTTGTCCTGACGAGAAAGCTTTCATCGAGCTGGCAGAGAGTGCCTTTACATTTGCTCCCCAGATTCTTGTTGAAGAGAGCCTTAAGGGATGGAAGGAGATAGAATTTGAAACCATACGCGATGCCAACGACCATTGCTTCACAGTTGCTTCGATGGAGAATTTCGACCCGCTTGGCATCCATACAGGTGAGTCCATCGTCGTGGCTCCTACTTGTTCGCTAAGCGAAGAACAGGTGAAAATGCTTCAGGACATCACTATCCGGTGCGTGCGCCATCTTGGTATTGTGGGCGAGTGTAACATCCAGTTTGCGTTCAACGCCGAGACTAACGACTATCGCATCATAGAAATCAACGCCCGTCTGAGTCGCTCATCGGCTTTAGCATCAAAAGCGACGGGCTATCCCCTTGCTTTCGTGGCCGCTAAGATTGCCCTTGGCTACACCCTAGACCAGATTGGCGAGATGGGCACTACTGCTTCGGCATACGTGGCTCCAAGCCTCGACTATATGATTTGCAAGATACCACGCTGGGACTTGACGAAGTTTGCTGGCGTAAGTCGACTGATAGGCTCTTCTATGAAGTCGGTGGGCGAAATCATGTCCATAGGTCGTTCGTTCGAGGAGATGATACAGAAGGGTCTCCGCATGATTGGCCAAGGTATGCACGGTTTTGTGGGTAATGACCATACCCGCTTCGAGAATCTTGACGACGCGCTGGCTAATCCCACTGACTTGCGTATCTTTGCCATTGCGCAAGCATTGGAAGAGGGCTACACCGTTGAGCGCATCGAGGAATTGACAAAGATTGACGTGTGGTTCCTGGAGCGTTTGAAACACATTGTTGACTTGAAGCATAAGCTACAGGATTACAATAAGTTGGAGGATATTCCTGACGCATTCCTTTTAGAGGTAAAGCAAGCCGGCTTTAGTGACTTCCAGATTGCCCGTTTCGTACTGAAGCCACAGAACGGCAACATGGAAAAAGAAAATCTACAGGTGCGCCGCCACCGTAAGGAACACGGCATCCTGCCGAGCGTGAAGCGAATCCCGACTGTGGCCAGCGAGCATCCCGAGCTGACCAACTACCTTTACTTCACCTACACCCATACTCCGGCTTTCCAGGATGCCTTTACCTTGGGAATTACGACACAGTCGCAACAAACGGAACAATACAAACCGAGACACGACATCAACTATTACAATAATGAAAAGTCGGTAGTTGTCCTTGGTTCTGGTGCCTATCGCATTGGTTCGAGCGTGGAGTTCGACTGGTGCTCGGTGAATGCTATCAACACCGCTCGTAAGTTAGGTTACAAGTCGATTATGATCAACTATAACCCTGAGACCGTATCTACCGACTACGACATGTGCGACCGTCTGTATTTCGATGAGCTGTCGTTGGAGCGTGTGCTCGATGTCATCGATTTGGAGCAGCCCCGAGGTGTGATTGTCTCCGTTGGTGGCCAGATTCCTAACAACCTCGCCATGAAGCTTCACCGTCAAGGTGTACCCGTCCTTGGCACTAGTCCTGTTGACATCGATCGAGCAGAGAACCGCGACAAGTTCTCGGCGATGCTCGACAAGCTGGGCATTGACCAGCCAGCTTGGCGTGCCCTGACCTCGTTTGAGGACGTAAAAGAGTTTGTCGACCAGGTAGGTTATCCCGTTCTGGTACGTCCGTCGTATGTGCTTAGTGGTGCTGCCATGAACGTCTGCTATGACGATGAGGAGCTTCACCGTTTCCTGAACATGGCCACCGAGGTCAGCAAGGAGTTCCCCGTAGTGGTTTCCCAGTTTATGCAGGAGACGAAGGAAATAGAGTTCGACGCTGTGGCCGACAAGGGCGAAGTGGTCGAATATGCTATCTCCGAGCATGTGGAATATGCCGGTGTACACTCCGGAGACGCCACGATGGTTTTCCCTGCCCAGCACATCTACTTCTCAACTATCCGACAGATCAAGAAGATTGCCCGCAAGATTGCCGCCGAGCTCAACATCAGCGGCCCGTTCAACATTCAGTTCCTTGCAAAGAACCGCGAGGTGAAGGTCATAGAGTGCAACCTGCGTGCTTCACGCTCGTTCCCCTTCGTGTCGAAGATTTTGAAGCGCAACTTCATCGAGACAGCTACAAAGATCATGCTTGACGCCCCTTATGAGCGTCCCGACAAGAGCGAGTTCGACATCGACCGCATCGGTGTGAAAGCCAGCCAGTTCTCGTTTGCCCGTCTTCAGAATGCCGACCCCGTATTAGGCGTAGACATGAGTTCGACCGGTGAGGTTGGCTGCTTGGGCGACGATCTGAACGAAGCCCTTCTCAACGCCCTCATCGCTACTGGCTACCGTATGCCAAAGAAGAGCGTGCTTATTTCGAGTGGTGCCGCTAAAGGCAAGGTATCTCTTCTGGAGCCCGCCAAGGAGCTGGTGAAGAAAGGATATAACCTTTATGCCACTGGTGGTACGGCAAAATTTTTCAACGACAACGGTGTAACTGCCACTCCTGTCAGCTGGCCCGACGAGGACGGTGAACGCAATGTAATGGAGATGATTGCCGACCATCAGTTCGACCTGATTATCAATGTTCCTAAGAACCACACGAAGCGCGAGCTGACCAACGGCTACCGCATCCGTCGCGGTGCCATCGATCACAATATCCCGCTGATGACCAACGTACGACTGGCCAAGGCTTTCATCGAAGCCTTCACTGCTATGGGCGAGGACGACATCAAAATGAAGAGCTGGCAGGAGTACAACTCATAATTGAGATTTGAGAATTGATTCATTTGTTTCACATTATTAAAATAAAGCTTTATGACAATCAATGAAATGAACTTTGCCGGTAAGAAGGCAATCGTGCGCGTTGACTTCAACGTGCCCCTCGATGAGAATGGTAAGATCACTGACGACACCCGCATTCGCGGTGCCCTGCCCACGCTGAAGAAGATTCTGTCCGACGGCGGTGCTGTCATCATCATGTCGCACATGGGCAAGCCCAAGGGCAAGGTGAACCCGAAGCTCTCACTTGGTCAGATTCGTGAGGCCGTAGAGAAGGCACTGGGTGTTCCCGTGGCTTTCGCTCCCGACTGCGCTAAGGCTGCCGACGCTGCCAAGGCCCTGAAGATGGGTGAGGCTCTGCTGCTTGAGAACCTGCGTTACTATCCCGAAGAGGAAGGTAAGCCCGTAGGTGTAGAGAAGGGTACGCCTGAGTACGACGAGGCCAAGAAGGCCATGAAGGCCAGCCAGAAGGAGTTTGCTAAGACACTTGCTTCTTACGCTGACTGCTACGTGATGGATGCCTTTGGCACCGCTCACCGCAAGCATGCCTCTACCGCTGTCATTGCCGACTACTTCGATGCCGACAATAAGATGCTCGGTCTCCTGATGGAGAAGGAAGTGCAGGCCGTCGACAACGTGCTCTCTAACATCAAGCGTCCGTTCGTTGCCATCATGGGTGGCTCGAAGGTCTCTTCCAAGATCGGTATCATCGAGAACCTGCTCGGTAAGGTCGATAAGCTCATCCTCTGTGGTGGTATGACCTACACCTTCTCGAAGGCTCACGATGGCGAGATCGGTAACTCTATCGTGGAGCTCGACAAGCTCGATGTGGCTCTGGGCGTTGAGGAGCTGGCCAAGAAGAACGGCGTAGAGCTGGTTCTGGGCAGCGACTGCATCGCTACCAACGGCCTCGACTTCGGTACGATGACTGTGAAGGAAGGTGCCGAGATTATTACCTGCCCAGCCAACAAGGTGCCTGCTGGCTTCGAGGGTGTTGATGCAGGTCCTGCTTCTCAGGAGGACTTCCGCAAGGCCATCAAGGGTGCCAAGACCATCCTGTGGAACGGTCCTGCCGGTGTGTTCGAGTGCGACAACTTCACAGCTGGTAGCCGTGCCATCGGTGAGGCTATTGCCGAGGCTACTGCCGAGGGTGCCTTCTCGCTGATTGGCGGTGGCGACTCTGTGGCTTGCGTCAACAAGTTCGGTCTGGCCGACAAGGTGAGCTACATCTCTACCGGTGGTGGTGCATTGCTCGAGGCTATCGAGGGTAAAGTGCTCCCCGGCGTTGCAGCCATCAAGGGTGAGTAATCAGCTAAAATAGTTTCCGCCGTATCCATATTCGACACAACATGGATACGGCGGCTTTTTCCAAACAGAGATTTAGACCAAGGAACACCTAAATAATATTATGCTATCACAACAAGACCTAAAACAAATTGCCCTGCGAGGCATTACAGAAGAACAGATTGAGACCCAGCTCAACGAGTTCAAGACCGGATTCCCCTTCCTACGTTTAGAAGGTGCAGCCGCCATTGGCAATGGCATCATCGCCCCAAATGATAGTGAGCGAGAAACGTATGTTGCCGCCTGGGAACAGTATAAGGCCGACGGGCGCCGCATCGTCAAGTTCGTCCCTGCCAGTGGAGCCGCCAGCCGCATGTTCAAGAACATCTTTTCGTTTGTCGACGGTGACAGTGACGTGCCTACGACCGACTTCGAGAAGAAGTACTTCGATGAGATTGAGCGTTTTGCCTTCTACGATGCCCTCGATGCCGTATGCAAGAACAACCTTGGCAAGGGTGTCAAAGAGCTGATTGCCGCTGGAGAGTACAAGGCCGTAGCCGCACAGATGCTGAAGGCCGAGGGACTGAACTACGGCCAGCTGCCCAAGGGCATGCTGCTCTTCCACAAATATGAGGAAGGTGCGCGCACGCCTATGGAGGAGCATCTGGTGGAAGGTGCGCTCTATGCTGCGTCCAATGGTGAGGCCCACGTACATTTCACCGTCTCCCACGAGCACATCGACTTCTTCAAGCAGAAGGTGGCCGAGAAGGCCGGCGGATTTGCCCAGAAGTACGGTATCAGCTACGATATCAGCTTCAGCGAGCAGAAGCCCTCTACCGACACCCTTGCAGCCAACCCCGACAACACGCCCTTCCGCGAGGCCGATGGTTCGCTGCTCTTCCGTCCTGGAGGTCACGGTGCTCTCATCGAGAACCTCAACGAGATCGAGGCCGATGTCATCTTCATCAAGAACATCGACAACGTGGTGCCCGACCGACTGAAGCCCGAGACCGTAGAGTGGAAGCAAGTCATCGCCGGCGTACTTGTCACGCTGCAGAAGCAGGCCTTCGACTATCTGCGCCTCCTCGATGGCGGAGCCACCGACGACCAACTGAAAGAGATTGCCAGCTTCGTTGAGAACAACCTCTGCTGCCGTCCGAAGGACAACAAGGTCGACGCTGCCTACCTTCGTCGCAAGCTGAACCGCCCCATGCGCGTCTGCGGTGTGGTGAAGAATGTGGGTGAGCCCGGTGGGGGTCCTTTCCTGACCTATAACCAGGATGGCACCGTGTCGTTACAGATTCTGGAAAGCTCACAGATCGACACTAAGAATGAGGAATACATGAAAATGTTCACCCAAGGCACCCACTTCAATCCCGTAGACCTTGTCTGCGCCGTGAAGGACTATCAGGGCAAGCCGTTCAACCTGCCCGACTTTGTCGACAAGGCCACTGGCTTCATCTCTTCTAAGTCGAAGGGTGGCAAGGAACTGAAAGCCCTTGAGCTGCCAGGCCTCTGGAACGGTGCCATGAGCGACTGGAGCACGGTGTTTGTTGAGGTGCCGCTCGGCACGTTCAACCCCGTGAAAACCGTCAACGACCTGCTCCGCGAACAGCATCAATAACCACAATAATGGGGATTCTTTTGCCTTCAAGCAAAAAAATCCCCATTTTTAAGTAGCAGTCTCACATATTTTTTGTAACTTTGCAACCACAAAAGAAAAACAAATTCACATTTCTTTATTAACAAATAGTTATGATTTATTCCAAGGAAGTTGAAAACATGTGCGTTGTGGCCAAAGGCCCCAACCACGGCCCGGCTCCTATCCCCGAAGAGGGCAAGTGGATTCAGGCTAAAGAGATTAAGGACATTTCGGGCTATACGCACGGCATTGGCTGGTGCGCTCCTCAGCAGGGAGCCTGCAAGCTGAGCCTGAACGTGAAGGACGGTATCATCCAGGAAGCTCTCGTCGAGACCATCGGTTGCACAGGTATGACCCACTCAGCTGCTATGGCCAGCGAGATTCTGCCTGGCAAGACCATCCTCGAGGCCCTGAACACCGACCTTGTTTGCGACGCTATCAACACCGCCATGCGCGAGCTGTTCCTGCAGATCGTCTATGGTCGCACGCAGAGTGCATTCTCTGAGGGCGGTCTTGTGATTGGTGCAGGTCTGGAAGACCTCGGTAAGGGTCTTCGTTCTCAAACAGGTACGCTCTATGGCACTGTGGCCAAGGGTACCCGTTACCTGGAGCTGACCGAGGGTTACATCACCAAGCAGTTCCTCGACAAGGACAATCAGGTGTGTGGCTACGAGTATGTTCACCTGGGCAAGATGATGGAAGCCATCAAGGACGGCATGGACGCCAACGAGGCTGTGAAGAAGTTCACCGGCTCTTACGGCCGCACCACCGCCGAGCAGGGTATTGTGAAAGTTATTGATCCACGTAAAGCATAAAGGAGGACACGACAATGATTAGAAAAGTATCATTCGAGAGCTATGAGCGTCGCATCAACCAGGTGCTGGCCGCTCTGAAAGAGAACGGAATCAATAGCATTGAAGAGGCCAACGAGATCTGCGAGAAGGCAGGCGTTGACCCCTACCAGATGTGTGAAGAAACCCAGCGTATCTGCTTCGAAAACGCTAAGTGGGCATACGTTTGCGGTGCTGCCATCGCTATCAAGAAGGGCGTGAAGAGTGCTGCCGAGGCTGCCGAGGCTATCGGTATCGGTCTGCAGAGCTTCTGTATCCCTGGTTCAGTGGCCGACGACCGTAAGGTTGGTCTGGGTCACGGTAACCTGGCTGCCCGTCTGCTCCGCGAGGAGACCGAGTGCTTCGCCTTCCTGGCAGGTCACGAGAGCTTCGCTGCTGCCGAGGGTGCCATCAAGATTGCCGAGAAGGCCAACAAGGTTCGCCAGAAGCCCCTCCGCGTCATCCTGAACGGTCTGGGCAAGGACGCTGCCATGATCATCAGCCGCATCAATGGCTTCACATACGTACAGACTCAGTTCGACTACTACACTGGCGAGGTGAAGGTTGTCAAGGAGACTCCCTACAGCGACGGTCCTCGTGCCAAGGTGAAGTGCTACGGTGCCGACGATGTGCGTGAGGGCGTGGCCATCCTGTGGAAGGAGAACGTCGACGTCAGCATCACCGGTAACTCGACCAACCCCACCCGCTTCCAGCACCCCGTGGCCGGAACATATAAGAAAGAGCGCGTGCTCGCTGGCAAGCCTTACTTCTCAGTAGCTTCTGGTGGTGGTACAGGCCGTACCCTGCACCCCGACAACATGGCTGCCGGTCCTGCTTCCTACGGTATGACCGACACGCTGGGCCGCATGCACTCTGACGCTCAGTTCGCAGGTTCTTCGTCAGTGCCTGCCCACGTTGAGATGATGGGCTTCCTCGGTATTGGTAACAACCCGATGGTAGGTGCTACGGTATCTATCGCCGTGGAGATCGACCTCGCCCTGAACAAGAAGTAAATCCTAATAACCCTAATAATGGAGGCGCACCCGTAAACAGCGGATGCGCCTTCATTATATCCAGCAGAATAGCCCGTGTCTCGTCTATCTCGCGACTGAAATCAACTGAGCCGCGGTGCTCTTCGCTCTGTTCCGTCATCATTATCTGATAAAGTTCATGAACTGAGGACGTTCGTCACGCTTGGGAGCAGAATCACCATCAGCATGAATCTTTTGTAGCAGGAAAGCCATGTTGGTAGCCAAGGTACGCATGGTCTGCATACCCTCTGTGTCAAGCTTAACCTCGCCCTTGCCTGCTCCGTAGGCGATGTTCCAATATTGTGAAGTGACGACGGGCATGTTCATCATCTCGAACATCATGTTCATTGTCTGGAGTGTGGCTGTAGCACCACCTCGACGGCAGACAGCTAATGCTGCAGCAGGCTTGTTTTGTACCAGATGGCCTGCGGAGAAGAACAACCGTTGCATCAGAGAGAGGATTCCACCGTTAGGTTGTCCGTAATAGACAGGTGTACCCACGATGAGCGCGTCTGCCGTCGTCATCTTCTCAGTGATGACAGCGCAGAGATCATCGTCGAATACGCAGCCCTTGCTTCCGGGCTGATGACATCCACCACAGTTGATGCACATACGGACAGGCTTTCGGCCTATCTGAACGATTTCTGTCTCTATACCGTGCTTCTGCAAGGTTGTCTCTATCTCTTGCAGACAGCAGAACGTGTTACCGTCGGTTCTTGGGCTACCGTTGACCAAAAGTACTTTGCACTTTTTGCCAGTCACCGTATTTAACATGGCCGATACTGGCGATACAACAGCAGTTGCTGCAGCTGCCATAGTGGCTTTCTTGATAAAATCTCTTCTGTCCATAGTGTGAATTATTTAATGTACTTCACCTTGGAGGCATCGCGGGGCTTGGCATCGGGCTTTTCGTCGGGATAGCCGATGGCGATGATGTAGTTCAGCTTGTAGTCAGCAGGGATGTCGAGACGGTCGAGGAAGAACTTGCACTTCTCGTTCGACAGCAGGAAGCGTACTGGACCGCCCAGACAGCAAGTGCCGAGACCCATCGACTGTGCTGCCAGCATGATGTTCTCGCCCAGCAGACCGGCATCCAACTCGCCACCGCCATTGCCCCATGTGCAGACACAAATCAAGTTGGGCGCATTGCGGAACATGTTCTTGAAGTCCTTGTCGCGCTTCACCATCTCTGCGTTCTCCTGCTTATAGACCTCCGTCACGTCGGCAATCAGTTTCTGGTCTTCCACTACGCGGACCACCCACGGCTGTCGGTTCATGCCGCTGGGCGCATTGATGCCACACTTTACGATGACCTCCAACTTCTCATGCTCCACAGGCTTATCAAGGTACTTGCGGATGGAGCGGCGCGCCATGATGCTGCTCAGCACAGGATTCACTTCCATGCAGATGTCAGCCTCGATGTCAGTCATTTGATCTGTAGATTCATAGCGTTTCAATACACGCCCGTCACGTGATACAAGGAACTTGGTAAAGTTCCACTTGATGTCAGATTTCTTATCGTAATCGGCATCCTGCTTGCGGAGCATCTCATCCATAAACTTTCCCCGTTGGTCGTTAACATCAAAGCCGTCGAAGCCTTTCTGTGTCTTCAGCCAAGTGTAAAGCGGATGCTCATTCACACCGTTCACCTCGATCTTGTCGAACTGCGGGAACTGGATGTCGAAGTTGGCCGAGCAGAACTGGTGAATCTCCTGAATCGTGCCGGGGGCCTGCTGCCCGAACTGGTTACAGGGGAAATCCAGAATCTCCAGCCCCTCGCTGCGGTACTTCTCATACAGTGCCTCCAGTTCCTTGTACTGGGGCGTGAATCCGCAGCGGGTAGCGGTGTTCACGATGAGCAGCACCTTGCCCTTGTAGTCAGAGAGCGACACCTCCTGTCCCACATCGTCCTTCACCTTGAAATCATAGATACTCATTCCCGAGCTAAGCTCGTCTACACGTGGCCTTTGTGCCGAAAGCGTCAGCACACAAACCATTGCCATGAGGCTTAAAATCATTCTTTTCATAATCGTCTATTTTAGTTCTGTTACACGTGCAATACCTAAATACACTTAAACTATCGGCAAAGATAGATAAAATTTGGGAAATCTAATCGAATTGAGGCATATTTTTTTGCTATTTTTTTTCGGTCAAAAGAAAAAAAAGGCTCCAGGTTGTACTTATAAAGTTTAGAGAGGCTTATATACAAATACGGTGTTGAATGTTAAAAGCGGACTCCAGATTCGCATATTTAGTGATGACGCCAAAAACAACTTGGTACAAATGATTAATGGAACACGAAGATACGAAGATACGAAGTTTTTCGTTCTCGTGAAATAATCTTCCTTTCTTCGTTTCTTCGTGTTTAGTTAAAATCATACCCACTTATTTTTATACGATTATTTACCCGAAAAAGTTTTGTTTGATTGGAAAATATTGCCTAATTTTGCAGTCGTAACAATGGACGGGTAGGGTCGAGACTACGATTATCGACCACCTGAAGTTTTTTTCTCTTGACTGATATGGCTATACAGGTAACATACAGGAGAACCAGAAGGCTGTCAATGCGTATTGTGAAAAATGGCGATGTGCATGTGTCGGCACCTATTGGTATGCCTAAGAAAGAGGTAGAACGGTTCATTGAGGAACACCGCGACTGGATAACTGAGGCACGGAAGAAAACCTACGAAAGCCAAAAGCGTAGGGCTGACTTTTATAATCAGCTGCCACTAAGGACGAGAGAACAGGCTGATGATGCCCTACGACGACTGAAAACCCTGATAGAGCCGATGGTGGAACGGCACTCCAAGGAGATGGGCGTGAAACCTTCGGTTGTGTATTACAAGGCAATGATCTCACGTTGGGGTGTTTGTAATGTCAAGGACAGGTCTATCTGCTTCTCTGCATACGTGCTGCTGTTGCCGGAATGGTGCGTCGAGCATGTGGTGGTTCATGAACTGTGCCATCTGCTTGAACCCAGTCACAATGCCCGTTTCCATGCACTAATGGATAAGTTCTTCCCCCGTTGGAAGGATGCAAGGAAAGAGTCGCGCCTCGGCAAAGTTGGATTATAATCCACTTTACTCTCGCAGCTCGTTCAGTTCCTGTTTGCTTGCTCTGTTCAGGAGTTTGCCCTCCTTCCAATTCACATCTGGATAGTCGAGGGCGAAGTGACCGCTGGGAACGAAATGGATTTCGGCATTGGGCAGGTCCTGGCAGGTTCACATAATAGTAATCGAGGCTGTAACCATCGGGGCCAACGCTGCCTTCTGGTGTACCGAAGGTGTATTGCCCGATGATGGTCTCAAGGGCATAAGCCGACGAGAACTGCTGGCGAAGCTCCGGCGTAGGATTCGCCCAGTATGCCATACGAGCCTCCCACTTCTTGCCCAAGCCTTTCTCGTACATATTACAGAATAATAAAAAAAACGTGCCCCTCGTGCCCCCTTTGCTTGTTTCCCCTTTGTATATCGGCATTTACGGGGGGCACACCATGCCTAAAAACGCGCCCCCTATGTGCCCCCTACGTGCCCCCCCCCCTTTCCCCTATAACCTTAAACATGTTTGGAAACAGGGACTGATTGGGTAGCAAACAGCCCCTGTTTGACCTTCAGACAGGGGCTGTTTGGCTATGTAACAGGGGCTGTCAGCAGCCTTAACAGGGGCTGTCAAACAATATCTTTGAGTATGCCAGACAATATCTTTGAGTATGCCAGACAGTATCTTTGATGATGTCAAACAGCATGTTTTGAGGTGAAGACGGGGGGGGGGCACGTAGGGGGCACATAGGG
>Ga0256404_1011063_pt1 | contig 12236 bp, 6 predicted proteins | sample RumenRJG_01DNA_FD_185990 | JGI IMG/M metagenome (GOLD analysis project Ga0256404, IMG submission 185990) | Bovine rumen microbial communities from Lethbridge, Alberta, Canada - RJG_01 | ecosystem: Host-associated > Mammals > Digestive system > Stomach > Rumen | place: Canada: Alberta | collected... | reverse complement strand
GGATATTTTTGCAAAAATACTGCCCAAAAATGAATCTTCTCCAAACTTCTCATTTATATAATCTTGTCCGTTAGCAAAAAATAACATTCCGGCTATTATTACAAAAAATGCTATTGCCATAACTGTAAGAATTTTTGCAAATGATGAATTCTTCTTGCGTTTAGAATAACCTATTTCAAAAGGGTTTGCGTATTTCTCTCTGGCGTTTATATTTGGACGCCTACGGGTAGTTCTGTTTCTGTATTGTTTCATAATAATCTATTCTTTTATTTTTAACTTCTATATATAATTTTACACTAAAGAAATAAAAATCGTATACAATAAAAAAACGATATTTACATTTTGCACTATCATGCATGTTTTTTCTTGTTTTTGAGCAATTATTATGTCGTTGTCATAATCTTTACAAAAATTTACAATATTTTTTTGAAAGAAAATAGGTTATTTTTTTATTTTTTTACCGGAAAAGTTAAATATTTATCATTAATCTTTAGTTTTTTTATCTTAATTTTTGTATTTTTAGAAAAATATTAAAAAATACATCTTTACAAAAACTTTATATTTAGCAAAAAATAAGCAATTTTTATTTTTCTGCGCTTTTAATTAATATGTAATTTGGTTATAATATGAAGGCAAATGTGTGTATAGCTTATAAATTATGATTAGAAACGTTGAATTAGGTAGTATAGATAAGAATAGTAACCCCCGTATAGCAGCAAAGCCTGAGAATAAAAAGCAGGTAGCTTTTACGGGTGTTGGTGAAATGGTTTTGCAGGGGATTCAATTATGCGAAAAGAATCCTATGTTGAACGTTACATTTTTAGATTGCACGACTGCAATATTTCCGCGCACATTTTTTGAAACATTCATAGGCTCAAAGAGAAAAGATGAAAACGGTCAGGAACAAAAGAGAAAATTAAACCTGTTCGGTGGTTTTGAAGCATTCAGACGTGAATCCTCAGGGCTTATAATCAACTGTATTATCCCGAGCTTTATAGTCATCGGTTTGGCTAAATTGTTGAACCGTCCTATCATGGGTAATTTTAACAAGTCAAATTTGACCAGATCATGGGCAAACGGTGAAGCTATAGATAAAATCAAAAAATATTTTGAAGCTTCAAAAGGTGAAACAAAACATCAACGAGTTGTAAACACTCTTAAGACAATGATAAATGATATTGAAGGTGTTGACGGTGATATATCAAAAGGCGGATTGAAAAAATTTAAAGATATTTTTGCAGGCGATAAAGAATTTGAAAATGCAATACAGGAAGCCGCAAAAAATATCGTAAGCGAGAAGCCTGATAAACATTACACAAACAAATTATATAAATTCTTGGTCGAAAAAACAGGAATTTCCGAAAATATACGTTTTGCAGGCGAGAAAAATTTCTCAACAAGCAGTCTTTCTCATATTTGCGATAGTGTCGGAGAGATTTTACACGGCGCATCTAAAGAAAATCTTTTTGATTCTCCGAAAGAATTAACTCAATATTTTAAAAAAGCAAACAAACTTGTTAATGCAAAGAGTGCATTTGGCTTGTTAGGTGTTATTATTCCGTTAGCAATTTCTGCTCAACCTATTAACAGGTGGATTACCCATAAATTATCAGGTAAAAGCGGAGCTCCTATATATAATGATGATAAAGACAGACACTTGACTCCTGAAGAAAAGAAGAAATTAACAGCCGAAAAATTCTTTGCAGTGCCTTTAATGTGGGGAGTTGCAGCTTTATCGATGCTATTAGACAGACCATCATTAAAGATGTTCCAATTTAAGAATATTTTCCCGACAATGGATCAGGCAAGATTGATTTCTGCTGCTACATTTTCTTCTCGTATAGCAGCTTCTGAAGATTCCAATGAATTGAAAGAAAGTACCATTCGTGATATTGCAACCTTCTCAAGTTTCTATTTCTTGGGTGACTATGCTGCTAAAGCAATTGCGACATTCCTTGAAAAACATACAGGCGTAAAACTTATCAACAGACTAAAAGCGTCCGACCCTAATGCCAATATTTTCCAAAAGGCTTGGAATTGGGCAAAACATACTAATATGAAATCCTCAGAAGAATTAAGTGCAATAAAAGATTTGAAACTACAACAACGTGCTAAAAATTTAAGAGCATTGTGTCATGCAGGTAATATCGCGTTCTCACTTCTTTCTTTAGGAATATTTATCCCGTTATATACACGAACCCAGACTAACAAAAAGCAAAAAGAGCTTGACGAAAAAGCCGCGTTAGCAAAAGCTACAAGCGAAACCTTCACCAGCAATCTGACAAAATCTCCGGCTTTTCAAGCTTTTTCGTTAGTACAAAATCAGAAGGTATCATAAATGAAATTAGATAGCGTAAAACAGTACAATCAGAATTATTCTCAAAAACAAAATCGCAAAAACAATCCGCAATTTACAGGTTGGGTTGATACAACATTGCGTTTTTTGGATACAAACCAAGCTTGGGGTGCTAATGCCGTTGATTTAGGTTTCATGGTATTACCAAGAACTGCTACGGATTTTGGCAGAGGACCTGAAGCAGGATTTGAAACTATGCGTCGTGAAAGCATGGGAACTATAAACGATTCTGCTGTTGGTGCTTACGGGACACTTGCAGGCTTGGCTCTTGCTACGGGTATAAACGGAACATACGGATTAAGCGAAAAAAATGTCCCTATAAAAGCGAACAATGTATTTTCTGATTCTGAAACATTAAAGATGATGGGTGAAATATGGCTTGATAAAGTTCATAAAAACGGCAATTCATTACGCGAATTTTTAAAAGAAAGCTGGCGTAATTACGAAGCATTGAGTCCTAAAAAGAATGGCGAGTGGGTTAAACTTTCGGAAGAAACCATTGATAAGATTACAGCACTTCAGGAAAAGGCCATAAAAGCAGGTGAAAAGGAATTAAAAGGTCAAGACTTTGAAGATGTTAAAAACGGTGTATTGTCAGATTTAGGTGTTGAAAATAATTTCAGAATTGTCGCTAAAGACGGCGAAAAGCTTCATTCATCAAGATATAGTATAGATTCAATAATAGAAAGTGCACACAAGCTGGGCACATTATTCTCTAAAGAAAATATTGCGCAAGAATTTAAAAATGCAGTAAAACTTGAAGATGTAAACTTTGCTAAAGCTCTAAAATCTATGAATTTTAAACGTTCTATTCTGGGTGTTGCAATGGGCACATTGGTCGGTTGTTCTACTCAACCTATAAATATGTGGCTGACAAAACGCAAAACTGGTTCGGAAGGCTTTGTCGGCGGTGGCAAAAAAGACGATTCATTCAAGTTTAAAATGGAAAAACTTGGTGTTGCATTATTGTTTGGTGCAGGAGTACTTGCTTCAATAGGAAACCCTAAAAACTTAATGAAAAATCTTCAATTTAAAGGCTTTACTCCTACCATAAATCAATTGAAATTTATATATGGCGCAACAATTATGTCCAGATTTTTGTCTGCACGCAACGAAAATGAATTAAAAGAAGCTTCTATAAAAGATATTTTAGGCTTTACAAACTGGTTGATACTGGGCAACTTTGTTCAAAAATTAGTGGTTCAAAGCCTTGATAAATCAGGTACCCTTATCAAAAAAGACACTTTGACAGGTAATAAAGTGATGAATTGGATTCAAAATTCATTCATTAAAACAAGGGACGAAGTATTGCATGAAACTTTAGGCAAAGATGCATTTAAAGACGGTAAAGCCCTTAAATTCAATGAAATGATGAAAGCAATTTCTAATAATAAAGAAGCCAAGAAAAAAATCAGAATTCTAACACTGGCGCAATTGGCAGGCTATGCTTATTCAGGGCTTGTATTAGGTATCGGAATTCCAAAATTAAATATATATTTGACAAATCGTCGTATGGCAAAACAAAAAGCAGCCGAAGAACAACAAAATAATGTTCAAGCAGATGACAAAATGCTTTCTCCTCAAAACAGAGAATTTTTAGGGAAAAATTTTACAGGTAACGGTATATTTGCCCAAATGAAAACAGAAAGCTAAATATCTTCAGGCACAAATAAAGTTGATTTATCCAAAATTTCTCTGGTATGTTCGTAGCAGCAACTGTCATGAGTCAGTTTTTGGTATTCTCTTACAATGTTGAGAATATCATCTGTCGATAACATGATAATTCTTCTTTTTGAGTCAATAATTCTAGCCATAAAATCTTCCTTTCTTTTACTGTTTTATCGGAAAAACTTTATGACAGCTTGAATTTATCGTATATCAGGTTTAAAAATAAAATTTTAAATTTGAATTATATTATGAATTGTCCGTTATCGTAAATCAATTTGCCGTCAGCATAGGCTTTGCCGCCATTTTTCATATTTTTTATCATATCCCAATGAAGACCTGAAACATTTTTTCCGCCGGTTTCAGGATATGAAGCTCCAACGGCCATGTGAATCGCGCCGCCGATTTTTTCATCAAATAATATATTACCCGTAACATTTTGAATTTCATTATTTGTGCCGAAAGCGATTTCACCTATTCCATGTGAACCATCATCCATATTTAGCATAGCTTCTAAAAATTCTTGTCCGCTTGAAGCCTCTGCTTTAACGACTTTGCCGTTTTCTATCCATAAATGAACATCGTGTGCGCTGTTACCGCGATAATTTTGAGGGAAATCAAAATATATTTCACCGTTTATTCCATCTTCAACAGGGGAAGTAAACACTTCTCCGTCAGGATAATTATTTAACCCTGAACAGCTAATCCATTTGCGTCCTTCAACATTAAATGTAATATCTGTTTTCTCTCCTGTAATACGCAATTCTTTTACGCCGTTTAAATAATCTGCCCATTCTGATTGTTGAGCCTCTAAATCCTGCAATTTTGATACAGGATCATCTAAATCCAAATAACAAGATTTGAATAGAAATTCTGAATAATCATCCAATGACATTTTCGCTTCTTGCGCAAGTGCATGTGTCGGGAAATCCGCAATTACCCACTTTAATTCTCCTTTTGCAGAACGGGCAAGCATTTTTTCTGATAAAGCTTTTGTGGCTTTTCCACGTCTTGACATTTTGGATAAATCCGCACCGGCCATACTCTTTGTATTTAACGGTGCTCCGATTGATATAAAAGCGTCCGCTACATCATATTCAAGTTTTGTCATCGGGTCAATATAGTCTAATTGTTCATCAGATGCATATTTCATAAAGACTTCTGCCATATCTCCGAAACCTGTTCTCAATACAGGATTCCCGCCGCGTTCCAAAACTCTTTTATATACAGCCTTTACAAGTTCTTTTGATTGAGGAGAAGATGTGCTTATAACAACTAATTCCCCTTTTTGAATATTTGTCGAATAATCTACCAATACTTTTGCATATTTTTCCCAAACAGACTCTCTCATGATGTACCTCTTTTCTTGCTTTTTTATAATTATATAATAAATTCTTCAAGATTCTATTGCAACAATGTTTATAACTTTGTCACTATGAATAAAGTAAATTGCCATAATGTTGCATGATAGAGAGTGTCTGAATGCATAGTTGTTTTGAGTTTAGCAAAGGGCAGTTTTTTACACAATACTCAATTTTGGTCATATCGCGAAATAAGGTCTGTATAACTTTTTAAACAGTTTAACTTATCGCGTTTTGCAAAGAAACTCGTTTATTCTGTAATAATTTCCCCGTTAAGATACCAAGTTTTGCATCCTGTTATCTTTACATTGATAAATTCTCCTGTTAAATCTTTATCATAAGGGATATGTACGATTTTATTATTTCGGGTTCTGCCTGTTATTATGTTTTTGCCTTTATGGTTTTCAAAATTTTCTACCAAAACTTCCATCGTTTTGCCGATAAATTTCTTATTTGATGCAAGACAACATTTTCTGTTTTGTTCGTTAAGACGCGCAAGTCGTTCAAATTTTGTATCTTCGTCGATAAATTTATCGACCCATTTTGCAGCGACGGTTTTTTCTCTCGGTGAATACGCTGCGGTATTTGAATAATCCAAGCATAATTCATCCATTGCGGTTAATGTTTCAACAAATTGTTCTTCTGTTTCTCCGGGAAAACCTGCAATAAAATCGCTTGTTATTGTGACATCAGGAACCATCTTGCGAATTTTTTCCGCTATCTTAAAATATGTTTCTCTGTCGTATCTGCGATTCATTTTCTTTAATACTTCACTGCTTCCCGATTGCATCGGAATGTGAAAATATTCGCACACTTTATCCAATTCAACCGCAGTTTTTATTAAATCATCCGTAATATCTGTCGGGTATGAGGTAACAAATCTTATCCTAAACTTTCCTTCTATTGAATTTACTTCTTTTAATAAATCCGCAAGTCTGTAATCTCTATCTTTAAAATCTTTTCCGTAACTGTCAACATTTTGCCCAAGCAGGGTAATTTCTTTATAACCTGAATTTAGTGCATCTTTAACTTCTTTCATTATTGTTTCGGGCAAGCGTGAACGCTCTCTGCCTCTTGTATAAGGAACTATACAATAAGTACAAAAATTGTTGCATCCTTCTGTTATAGGAATCCATGCATTAACCGATTTTGCTCTGTTAATGTTAAATTTTACCGCTTCTTTGTCTTCTGTTGCGTTGGTTTCTTCGCATTCACAAACTTTTTCGCCTTTATTTATTTTTTCGATAATAGAAGGCAGAGAATATATTTTGTGCGTTCCGAGTACAAAATCTACATAATGAGCGCGTTTAAAAATTTGTTGTGCTTTTTGTTGAGCAACACATCCGCAAAATCCTATTTTTAAATCAGGTTTTGCTTTTTTCCATTTCCCCCACAGTCCGATAAGACTGTATGCTTTATCTTCGCTTAATTGTCTTATCGAGCAGGTATTTACCATAAGTAAATCCGCATCTTTAGGTTCGTTGGTTTCTTCGTAGCCAAAATTTGACAACATACCGAACATACGTTCGGTATCCGATTTATTCATTTGGCAGCCCATTGTCTCTATATAAACTTTTTTCATTTGTTATTTCCTCTATTCTTATTAAAATAATATAACATAAAGGAATAACAAAAGTTTATTCTATGCGCTGACTGTTTTGCGTTGCTTATATTCAATCAAACATTTTGCTAATTGATCAGGACAGCTGGTCGGCTTTGGACCGCATGTCAGCCCTTCAAGTCTGGCGATAACTTCGTCCACGTTCATTCCTTTAATAAGTTCTTTTATGCCTTTTAAATTGCCGTTGCATCCGCCGTAAAATTCAGCGTCCACAACTTTCCCGTCTTGTATTGCTACTTGCATCATTTGACAGCAGGTGCCTGTTGTTTGATATTGTATTATTTCCGGTTCGCTCATAATTAAAATCCTTTCTCTTAATATATTATTGTAATTTATCATATTTTTCAAAAATAGTATCCATTATTAAACTTTTCTTAATATTTAATAATACATTTGGCAAAAATATTTTTTACGTATTTTAAAATGTACATGAGAATATATGGAGTAAATTCCTGTTTGCCTGCATTTCGCGGACAAAGGCAGGATAGGAAAGCAGTAAATCAATTAAGTGAAGATAATCAATACGATTTGAATATTCCAAATCAAAGACGTATAACTACGGCAATAAATAATCTCTCAAAAGTTTCAGGCGAGGATAATATAAATTTTTTAATAAATGTGTCCCAAAATTTAAAATATGGAACAAATATTCAATCTGATAAAAAAGCTTATCATGATTGGCAGGGTTTGCTTTTGGACGCGGCACGAAAGTCTGTAAGTTTATCTGATAAAAATATTCAGGACAAGTATACCCCTATTATAGACGGTTTGGCAAAAAAAGGTCATGATTTAACTGCCGAAGAACGGGAAATTTTGGAAAATAAGAATTATATACTTTCTCGTATAGATACTAATGAATTATCGAATATAAAGAATTCAAATATAAGAAATTTAAAACGTAATTTGGAATATTTTATTATTTCTTCAGAAGTTCCTTTATCTCAAAAAGCTTACATTATGGATCGTTTAGCATATTTTATGAGTGATAAATATGAAATAAACAGCCAGTTAGAGGGTAAAAAAACACAAGCTATTGCCGAGATTATAAATGATATTGTTGTAGATACTCCGGAATCTGTAATTCCGAATACAAAAGCTGTAAATCAGTGTTCTCATGGTATTTGTGCAGCTATATCTATTTGTCGTAAGGCGCTTGCCTATGAAGATAAAGCAAATTTTGTCGATCTTATATTATCAGAACTCGATAATAAAGATTATATGATGGTATATGATATCAACAAGTTAGGTTCGCATACAAAAATACCGATTGAAAAAACGTATATAGATTTTAAATATGCGCTTGAAAAGGGTTATAGAATTATAGATACCTCATCAATGTATTGGATGCATATAGCAGATCATGCCGGTGCTGCTAATGAGCGGATAGGTCATTATTCGGCTTTTGATAAAAAAAATTATGATACTTTTACAGATACTCATATCAGTGCCGATATAGATGATGAAGCTTATGCGCTAATGAATGATTATTACAGAAGTTTAATCAATGCAAAAAATGATATTGCAGCTGTAAAAAAACAAATGGCTTTGGCAGAATATAAATCAAAAGAAAAGCAAAACAAATCAAAAGAAAATTTGTCATTAATCTCTCATGAACATGCATATTTACGAGAGCTAATAACAAAAATAGCACCGTTTGCAACGGAAGAACAAGTTAACGCTATTGCAAAAGATATATTGACTTTAGAAGTTGATAATCTTGAAAAGGCACAAGAAATAAATACTTATACTAAAAATTATGTCTACATGCCAAAAGAAGATAGCGAAACAAAAATAAATAAAATAAATTCGTTTTTAAAAATGGCATTAAAAGGTAAATTGGATGACGAAATATTATCAAAAAATATTGAGAATATATTAGACGTAGTTGATAAATTAAATGAGTTAAATGCAGGAGCAAAATCCAGTTATGCAGGTCGAACAATTTCAGAAGCAAGTAAATTATATGCAGCAGCTGCTGCTTATCGTACTCAAACGGATTTTTCATTGGATATACCGGAAAACTTATATTCCTACATGCTTGAATTGAACATTCCTGACAATGAAACTATATTGGTTCAGAATATGGAAAATTTAATTCAAAAAGCAAAAGCAGGCAAATTAAATCCAAAAATAAGAGAACAGTTGGCTGAAAATTTCAACACTGATAATACAAATGAAGCTTTAATTAAAGCTTTAGAAGGTAATCTCGATGCTATAAAGACAATAATAACAGGTGGTTTTGACGAAATATATTATTCCAGTATGGCAATAGACCGTAAAAATGTGTTGGCTACGCGTATTGCCGATACAAAAGATGAAATCATTAAATCAAGTGATAAAAAGTATATAGAACAATTAGCCGCAGAATTAGGAGTAAAATCCGACAAAAATGATATTATTGATAAATTAAATAAGTATCAGGCAATTCTTGAAAATGATAAATTTACGGAAGAAGATTATGTAAAAATATATAACAAAATGGGCTATAAAAGTCAGCTTTCTGATTTAAAAACAGTAGTTGATAATTTTGGCAGTATGGTGTTTAGTGACAGTGCTCAAGGTAATGTTTTACGAAGTGCGTTTTATCAGTTAAACGGTTTGGATCCTAATGCTTCAATAGAGGACGGAGTAAAACTGTATAATAACATAGCAAAGAAATTTAATGATATAGCATCATTATTGACGGCAATGCATAGGGCATTGTATGTAGAAGATGAAAATGGAATAATTTTAAATTCTGCAGATCCAAAAAATATTGTATTAAAAAAATTAGAAAACAATGGCGAAATACCTACTTTAGCAGAATTGAATGCATTTCGTGACCGATTTAACAAAATAGACAATATAATGAACAGTTTTTCTGAAGGAAGGATTTATTATAAGGATTTACCTAAAGAATATACAACATTAACTCCTTTAGAAGAATCCGCATTAAAAAAATACAAAAAGAATATCAATGACTGGTATGCCTTGGTAAAACGTGATTTGGATGATGCATATCATCAATTGGCAGAACCGTTAAATGAATTGCACAGAATAGACGGAATTCGCACAGGCCGCAAATATCTGGAGGAAAATAGGCAAGGTGGTCTTAATTTACGCGATCAAATCAGAATTATTGAGCATATGACCGACAGGCCGTATTATGCGGATACTAATATATTACGTTCAGTTGGCATAATAAAAAATAGTCCTTATTCCGGTATTGGCACCGAACATATATCAGCAAATGAATATAGTGCTCATGCGCAGTATATTGCGGATGTATCACCTATTGCAAAAAGTGATGAAAATGGTAATATTTCATACAATGATGTAATATTTTATGACAATACCTGGGGTGCAAATGAATATATCAGCAATTGGTTTGATAAAGACGGTAATCTCAGAACAGATTATGATAGTGACTGTGGTGTTGATAATAGAGGTTTCATAGTAAATAGTAAATATCAAGAAGGGGTTTTTGTTGATGAATTAAAAGATGCTATCGGTAAAATTATTCCATCAAATGTTCCTTCAAAAGCTTATAAAAAATTTGATGATTCAGGAAATTATATTGTAAAATATCCTTTATTTCATGATATTATTACTGCAGGAATTGACCCTGCCGTAAATAGTGCGGTCAGGTCGATTAGAGATCAATTATTATATTCTCCTTATCAATACTTGAATGATTTGGAAGATCTCGCACGTGGAATGACCAAAGACGAAATAAAAAAAGCAATTCTAACCGCAAGAACAGCAGGGATGTCTGTATATAATGAGTATGAAAAAATAGAGCGCATTGTTAATGGTGATGGTATTTTAAATAAAGGTATAAATACTTTAGATGAGTATAATAGTTTACCGGATAACAGTCTTGTAAAAACTCTATTTGAAAAAGCCGCAGCGATATTATCTTATGGCAATATGCCGGCGGATGGAAAAATGCTTTATAAAGAATTTAATGTTTCTGATTTAAAAGCATTCAAGGACCAAATTCACAGTGAAGCGCGCAAAGATTTCGATTATACATTTGCAAAAGATTTAAAATTCTATGTATATGCGGTAGAGAGTGTGCGAGAAAAGGTCTATGATATATTGTCAGTTGCTGCCAGAGAAAATAATATAAATATTCCAAAAGATGTAATGGTAAAAGCCGTTAATTCTATGAAGGATATTTCAAATCAGGATTTTGACGGAAGTTTAGAGCATACAGCAGATATTATGGTTTCTAATTTTAAAAACTATATAGCTGAAAATACGCAGAATTTTGATAATAAAGAAAAATATATAGATACAATGGGAAATATTATATTTAATAATATAATATCAAATTGTTCTCTTTCTATAAATGAATTAAACAATTTTTCTTCAGGTAATTTACAAAACATTGGTAACTGGATAGATAATGTATTTTCACCTGCTACAGATGAAGAATTTGTAAACATATTTAATGATTTGCGTAACATGACAAAAGCAGATTTTGAAAATAAATACAATTCGCTGATAACAGATGATGTCATCGGTATAAAAAATATTACAGGATATGATATACTGAAAGATTTCAAAAACGAAATTGAATCAATCCAAAATGTTGTGTTTAATACTATGTATTATCAACAATATGCAAAAGAGGTTGAATTAAGCAAATTAAAAGCCTTCTATGACTACGGCAAGTTCTCGAGGACATCTCGTGGAGCTGTTTATGTAGGTAAACGAACATTTAATGATATATATTCTGATTATTATACTTCTTTGTTAATGTTATCAAGGATGAAGGAAAATGAAAAACTTTCAGGTGAATTATTCAAACGTTACGGTTTATTTTTTGCATATCCAAAGGTAGAAGTTTCTGATGCAGAAAGTATTGCAGCTTCACTTAATGCATTAAAAGAAAATATAAATGATTATATAATTTATGTTGAAGCATATAAAACTCAAAAAATATCCTTTGAATTATGTCAAAGTTTGAAAAAACGTATAGATAGGTATAAGTCATTAACAAATGTTGTTAATCCAAGACAACGTGCATATCTTTTGAAAGACTTGCAAAAGCTCGCAGTCCTCAATAAAGATGATGAAACAGTTGCAGATTTATTGTCCGAAATAAATAATGTACTGGAAGAAAAGCCGGCTTCTATAGTTGAATATGAAAATCTAATAAATGAATTAAATGATAGATTTATTTTGTATACTCATACTGTTGACGGTTCGACAATGGATGAGGCAATTGCTTCCAGTCTTAAGAACA
>Ga0256404_1011061_pt1 | contig 12236 bp, 9 predicted proteins | sample RumenRJG_01DNA_FD_185990 | JGI IMG/M metagenome (GOLD analysis project Ga0256404, IMG submission 185990) | Bovine rumen microbial communities from Lethbridge, Alberta, Canada - RJG_01 | ecosystem: Host-associated > Mammals > Digestive system > Stomach > Rumen | place: Canada: Alberta | collected... | reverse complement strand
GGGACTTTTTATTGTCAGAAGCAAGATGAGAGTAAACAAAAAAGACCACCTTGGCAAGAGGCAGTCTTTATTGTAGTCGATAAACTTGGCAGGCTATCGCCGACAGGTCGGCGATTTGGTTCAAAAGATTACAGACAGAGATGGCTGAAGCCGTTGGTGATCGTCCACGCGCCGTTACGCCAGAGCTCTTTGACGGGAAGACCATTACAGATAATAAGGGTGATACTGATATTATTACCACAGATACTGCACGAGAGATTTGGCTCTATATGCGGATAAACGGCTATATTGATAAAGCAGGAACGCTGACCGATAAATACTATGAAGACAAGGCCAACGGAGAGATCAAGATTGCTGAGGAAGTAATGGACTCTGCTGCATCTATTATCCAGATCATTGATTCTGTTTATGATGCCAAGAGCATACAGCCTGAAAATGCCCGAAGTAATAATGTTGAGCTTCAAGTAGACGAAGAGAAGATCAACAGCAAAGAGTTCAAGGCTCTCTGGTCAAAAATTAATTCGAAGTCTGTATATGTGGTTGATTTTGATACCGATGAGCTGATTAGGAAGTCCATCGCCTCTCTCGACAGCAAATTGCGTGTGTCAAATATATATTTCCAAGTAGAATCTGGTGCGATGGACAGTATCAAGTCAAAAGATGAGCTTTTGTCTGGTGCATCCTTCACCAAGGAAGAATTTGGCAGCTATGGTGTGAACGTCACGGCAAGCTCAAACGTGAAGTATGATTTGGTAGGGAAGCTGGTGGATGAGACCGGGCTGACAAGAAAGGCAGTTATTGCGATTTTGCAAGGTATACAGCCTCATGTCTTTGATCAGTTTAAAGACAACCCTGAAGAGTTCATTTTGAAGGCGGCATCATTGATCAACGACCAAAAAGCCACTGCAATCATCGAGCACATCACCTATGACGTGCTAGATGAACATTATGGCATGGATGTCTTCACCGATCCAACCATCAGGGGCAAGTTAGGCGTGAATGCAATGAAAGCGAAGAAGCATTTGTACGATCACATAGTTTACGATTCCAGTAACGAGCGTGATTTTGCTACAGATCTGGATACAAACGTAGATGTGGCTGTCTATGTGAAACTGCCGGATGGCTTCTATATTTCAACGCCGGTTGGGCATTACAATCCCGACTGGGCAATTGCCTTTTATGAAGGCAAGGTGAAGCACATTTATTTTGTGGCAGAGACCAAGGGCTCTATGAATTCGATGCAACTCAGGCTGATAGAGGAGTCCAAGATTCACTGTGCAAGAGAACACTTCAAAGCTATCTCGAATGGAAATGTTGTCTACGATGTTGTAGATAGCTATAAGTCCTTGTTGGAAAAAGTGATGAAATAACATAATAGTAGATTATCAATGGGAGGTACATGCATGGGGATTTCATTTAGACATTCGGCCGGCTTTGGAAAACGAATGGAATACAATTTAGTCGGAAAAATGTTAATGGAAGGACTCGACGTGTACCTTCCTTTAGTCGATGATCACGGAGTTGATTGTGTCATTAAAAGGGAAGATGGGACCTTTATTGAAGTACAAATCAAAGCCCGTTCCAGTGAAGTGACAGAGGGTGATGCAGCATTGTTTTCTGCAATCATACATGAACTGACAGAAAACTTCTATTTTGTGTTTTATTCTGAGAGGTTGGAGATGATGTGGATTCTCTCATCAGAAGAGTTCCTTCAAGAGTGTGTTACTAATAAAAATGGAAAGAACAAGGGGAAACGAGGCATCTGGTTTAACGGTAATAAACCGATAAGGCAACCGGTGTGAGAAAAGAATACTGTAAAAAACAATTTGAAAAGTATATAGCTACCGATTTCTCGCGATTCCATTAAACCTATTATCGTTTCTACCTGGAATACAGCATGTCTAAATATAACAATGATTTGAGTATCGTACTAGGGCATTCAAACACTCTAAGAAGCTTTAAACCATGTGTATTTGCTTAGAATTGGAAGTTCAAATACTTATGGTAAAAAATGGATATGTTATGATAGCAGGAAATGAAGTAAAATACTTGGTGTAATTGGCTTAAATAGTTTTCTGATAAGGGTACGATACAAGAAGACTTGCAGTAAAGGACGGACACAATGATAAAAGGTATACATATTATTCAATATCGTAAACTTAAGAAAATAGATTTCCATTTTTCACCAAATTTGAATGTGATTTCGGGGACAAATGGAACTTGTAAGACATCCTTGCTTCATTTAGTGAGCAACTCATTTCAAACAGTTACTAAATCCTGTGATTGGATTCATGACAAGAAGTGTCTCTCGGCCATTACAGCAATAAATGATGTTACAAATCCTAAAGTCGAATCATTAACACGTGGTGACCAGAAGTATAATGACCCAGCGAATGGTATAAGTGGTACGTTGTATACCGTGGAATACTATGGACACACACCATTAGAATTTAGGCGGCACAATTCTTCACTGACTACTAGATATGCATTGAAGCCACAGTATCAAAGAGGGTCTGGTGATAAACTGCCGTACTGTCCAATTATCTATCTTGGTTTATCGAGATTAGTGCCATTTGGAGAGTTCAAAAATGATGACGCTATTAGTGGCATTAATAAGAAGCTTCCGGAAGAATATCAGCAGAGAATTATTGATTTATATAGAGAATTTACTGGTTATACAATTTCAAACGCAAAAGTCCAACAGATGGGTGATGTGAAAACTAGAGCTGAATTCTCAAGTGATAAAGAGGGAATTGACTCAAATACAATTTCTGCAGGAGAGGATAATCTTTATATATTACTAACTGCACTCATGTCTCTTCGCTACTATTTTGAATCAATTAATTCGAAAAATGATGTAGAAAGTATATTGCTTATTGATGAGATTGATGCAACTCTTCACCCTGCATTCCAGATTAAACTGCTCAAGTTATTGAGAGAATACTCAGTGGAGTATAAAATACAAATCATATTTACATCACACAGTATGTCAACCTTAGAAAACATGCTTGCGAATAATGATAATGTATTGTATTTGGTTGACAACCTAACAAATGTTGTGTTAATGGAAGAACCTGATATTTACAAAATTCAGATGCATTTGAGTTCTTTAACTCATGAAGATATATATTTAGACAAAATTATTCCTATATATACTGAGGATAAAGAGGCAAGATTCATAATTGAAAGGTTACTCACCTACCTTGAAGAAAAAAGAGAAGAATTTCGAGGTGTTCGGCGTTTTCTATATTTCCCAGATATCAATATGGGTGCAGAGTCTTTGAAAGATATGTTTAAGGATCCTAAACTACTTAGGACAGTTATTAGAGCAATTTGCATATTAGATGGAGATCATGAGTCAGATCTCTCGAATAATATAATATCATTACCTAGATATAACGGAGAAAATAAGGGAGATCATTTATCTCCTGAAAAGCTGTTATTTAACTATGCGGAAATGCTCATTTCAAGTGATGATCGGTTTTGGACTGAAAGATATGTAATAGATAAAGGATATGGGAAGATATTCTATATTAACCAAATCGAGAAAAAAATCAAGGAGTTTAGCGAGAAACACAGAGCTGGGAATACGAGCAAAAAACCCAGAGAGTTCAACAAAGAACTATTTAATCAAAACATCACTTTTTTTGACCTGTTGTTTAAGCACTGGCTTAATAATCCAATCAATCAAAAGGAAATATATCGCTTTTACACAGAGCTGTATAAGCTGTTTCGAAAAAATGCTCAGTATAACGGCATCAATCCTAAGGAGTGGGAAATGAACGAGAGGGGATGATTCTATGCCGACAACACCATCACCGCTCAGGTATCCTGGAGGCAAAACAAAAATATATGATTATGTAAAAGACATATTACATATGAATTCACTTCATAACACATATATTGAACCATTCGCAGGAGGAGCAGGCTTAGCAATAAAACTGCTTCTTAATGGTGATGTCAAAAGAATCGTGATTAACGATTCGGATCCAGCTATTTTTGCTTTTTGGCAGTGTGTTTTGAACAATACTAATGAACTATGTGAGTATGTAAATAACGTTGAAATTAGCATCGATGAGTGGGAAGCATCACGTAATATTTATTTTAATCCATACGAGTATTCGTCATTGGAATTGGGAAAAGCAACGTTGTTTTTGAATAGAGTCAATAGGTCAGGCGTTTTGCAGGGGGGGATAATTGGAGGTAAAAAACAGGAAGGTAAATATAAAATGGATGCTCGATTTAATCGAACCGAATTAGTAAACAAGATTCGGATGATTGCAAATCGAAAAGAAAGCATTGATATTTACAATATGGATGCAATTGATTTTTTAGCACCTTCTGTATTAGGACATTATTATAAAGTGTTGATTAACTTTGATCCACCATATGTAAATAAAGGAGGTCAGTTGTATCTAAACTATTATAAAGAAGAAGACCATAAAAAGTTACATGATGTAATCTCTAAACTGTCACGGAAATGGATTGTGACGTATGACGTCTGTGATTATATACGGGACTTGTATCATGACTATAGAGGAAGTTATATTGACATTCAATATAGTGCTACAACTAATAGAAAAGCAAAAGAATACATTTTTTTTAGTGATTCACTAATTATCCCAGAAGGAATAGAACTACTATAGTCTTCTAATTATATTGAGCATGCCCTTTTGATAAGACTGCAAATTATTGATTGACGGACATAGAAGAGGCGTCAAGTTGACCGAAACAAAAACAATAGCGAACAAACCAGAACAAACTTACCTCAACTCCCTCGGCTTCGCCTCTATGGAGGACTACTACTACGACTCATCACGCCATTCAGTCGTGATGAAGAAAGACAACACATGCGTCATTGTGGACTACAATCTCTGTGTGAATAACAATGACGCTGTGTTTGATTACTCCAAATATTGTGAGATGCAGAATGCATTAATGGCCTCCTCGGGGAGGCTTTTTCGATTTTATGCGGAGGAAGGGGAGGATCTGTGTGCGGCGATCGGCAGCTGGCTGACAATGGAGCCGGACGATATTGAGGTCTCGGATAAGGGCGGTGTGTTTGACAAGGTGCATGTGGACAATACGCTTTTGGAGAAGACTTTTGAGAATCTGTTTGTTGAGGCCTATGGAAATGATGCGCTCAGTTTTTTACAGAAGGAGTATTCGCTGTCGCTGAGAAATGGCAGAAATGCTTTTGTGGATTATGTGGTCGAGACGAGCACGGAATCTTATGCGATTGAGGAGAACGGCGTTCATTATCATCATCCGCAGCTGATCGGGCTTGAGGCATATAAGCGGCAGTTGGAGAAGCAGAATACTTTGAGCCTGATGGGATTTAAGACGTTCAGGTTTTCGTTTGAGAATCTTCGGTTCAAGGACCAGGCGATTGACAGTATTAGGACATATCTGGGACCGAAGAATGCGTTCCGCAATGCGCACTTTATCAAAGGGACGAGGCCGTTTGCGCTGTATACGCATCAGGAGACTATTCTGCAGGAGATGCGCGAGGCGCGGGAGCGCGGGATCAACACGTCTTTGGTCGTAGAGCCCACCGGAACCGGGAAATCGCAGATTGCGATAGAAGATATCGACCAGCTTTATGGAGAGGGAAAAATAGAGCGCGTCCTCGTAATGGTACCTTCCACAAGGATCAAAGCAGACTGGGAGAGCAGGCTTGCACCTTTCGACGGCAAGCTTGACATCACGATCGAGCTGTACAACCGCTCCTATTTGAGGAGGAACAGTACGGCGGCGGACTATTTTGACTACCTGTTGTTTGACGAGGCTCAGCATGCACAGGCAGCCAACTGTGCCAAAACATTGCAGTACTTCACGCCCAAGTACCTGGTGGGACTGACTGCGACGCCGGAGCGGCTGGACCAGAAGAAACTGGAGGATATTTTCGGCCACTACAAAACAAATCTGACACTGCGGGAAGCGATCGACAAAGACGTGATCACAAACATCCGCTGCTACCGGCTGCTCTCCAACGTAGATCTGTCCGCGGTCCGCTATAACGGCAAGGACTATAACTATGCGGACCTCGAAAAGACGCTGGTTGTGGAGTCGAGAAATGAGCTGATCGTCCGGACGCTGCAGAAGTACTTCTATCCGAGAGACGGTTTCTTCAAACAGGGAATCGTATTCTGTGTCAATATAAGCCACGCGAAAAAGTTGGAGAAAATGATGACGGCAGCGGGCTTTGCCGCGCGCGCAGTGTACGGCGGAAACAAGCACAACGAGGAAATTTTCGAACAGTACGGGGAGAAGAAGATTCAGTTCCTGCTCTCGTGCCAGCTGATCTCCGAGGGGTGGGATTCGCCGCAGACTGAAGTGGTCGTTATGGCAAGGCCGACACTGTCCAAAGTCCTGTACACGCAGCAAATGGGACGGGGCGTTCGCAAATACCCCGGCAAAGAATGCCTTTATGTCATCGACGTCGTCGACAATTATGAGGGCAAGCTGACGCCGATGTGCTTCAATGCCATTATCGGAATACCGCAGTATTCTGATTTCATGGGCGTGAAGAATAACGATCACGATTACCTAAGCATCCTCGGTCTTTATGAGGCGGAGATAGCGATGCAGGAGATCGATATTTTCACGTTCGAGGAGAAATACAAAGACTATCTGTCTCCGGAACAGGCGGCGAGAGAGCTGTTCATTGGTACAGCAACGTTGATGAACTGGTATCGCAAAGATGCTGGGATCAGTTCGCTTCAGCTGCCGATCGGTTCTAGAATGGTGCCTTATTTCTCACCCGCTGATGTTGAAGCCATCCGGACTTCTCACAATCTCGGACATCACGATGATTCTACAATATTACATGATTTCGAGGCATTTATAGACGAAAATACTCTTACCTTCTCCTTCAAACTGATCTTCATGCTCAGTATGCTGCGCCTGGCGGATAAGGAAGGGGAGGTCAACATTGACTCGCTGATCGAAGAGTACCGTCAGTTCTACATCGAGCGGCTCGATAGGGGACTGCCGGTCGATCGCCCAAACTGTGCGTATAATCGTGAGTTTCTGGATGACCTGGTGAAGGTCAAGCGGTCCATTCTGTCGAATCCGTTTGAGAAGTTTGAGCGTAAGCGGTTTGTGTACTACTCTAAGGACCTGAATATTCTGTCGTTCCATCCGGCGCTGTGGGAGCAGATGAGCCAGGAGATGAAGGATCATATCAGGGATAAGGAAAGAGAGTTCCTGGAGAAGTATTATGAGAAGCTGGGGGGATTGTGAAGAAATCGGGAACTCTGAAAATGATTTAGTACAATTTAGTATATTTATATTATAAAATCAAAGAAACTGTATTGATGGAGTTGCAATTGTAGTATTGGGCTTATTTAGGCGAGGGGGTTTAAATGGATCGAGAAATGAATGAAAGCAAAAGAGACAGAATAATTGACAATGTAACAGCTTTTGTTAATTCTTTACTTGGCGTTTCAGGCGTTGCTGCAGGTGTTCTTTTCCCCTCGAGTGTTCCTGTTGTAGCAGCAATTCAGATTGGCGCCTATTTCCCTCAGATAGTTGCAGTTGCGGCTAAAGAATCAGTGAACAGTGGCGAATTGACAGAAAAGCTTAATGAGCAAATCAAACAATGCGCTAATGCAACAGCCAATGAATACATTGTAAAGTTAAAGCATGGAAATCAGACTCTATATAATCTGTTTAAATCTGTTTGGAATAATGAAGAAATAATCTCTACAGAATTAACAATGGATTCTATGCTGACTAATATTAAAAGAAAACTTTCTGAAGAAGCTAAGTGGGAAGGCTATGAGATAACGAATAAAGATGTTGAGGAAATGGCGAACGACTACCTCAAATACTTCTTTATTAATCTAAAGGATTATAAAGAGCTAAATCAATTGTTACTATTTGGAACTATTCGGGATGTAGGAAATATTCATCATGAAATGGGCGTGATGGAAAAAAGAGTGGATTGTCTTGAAAATAGAACGCTAACAAAAACACCTGATTATGAACAGAATCCGCTCCTTCGCACTAAAGAATTCAAAAACAGATGGAAAAGCGAACTGTTTTTAGATATAAACAATAGTTCAAATAATAAAGTGTCTTTGGAATCGATATATAAAAAAATTGAAGACTTTTTGATGCCTGAATACGAAGATAGTTATGGTGTCAGCAATACGTTAGGCAAAATACTAACCGATGACAGTTCATTGATTAATGGACTTGTTATAATAGGCCCGCCTGGGATTGGAAAAAGTACATTAATTACTTGGACGTGTAATTCGTTGGATATCACATCATTGCTGGTATATTCGCTTTCGGATATTTTTCAAGAGATTGATGGGAAAACATCTAATAGCCCTAAAGAAGGTCTGAAATACATACTTGAAAGAACTGAACTATCCAGTGAAGACCTTAGGGGAAAGACAATGATACTTGACGGACTCGATGAAGTATCAGAAATCAGTGATAAGAAAAAATATATTATTAATCTAATAAAAAGCTGTAAGAGATTTGAGTGCAAATTAGTAATTACATGTCGTGAAAACTATATAAGATCTTTAGACGAACTAGAAAGAAAGAATATACGGATAATCCAATTAAGACAATGGAATAAGGAACAGATTAAAAAATATACCGGACTTTATAGTAACGCAACAAAAAAATACTATAGCAAGGAATTGATAAGTAGTCTGTGTAGAAAAGAGTCTCTTTACGGGAATCCATTGATTCTTTATATGGTTCTTGCATTAGATATACAGATTCAAGATGCACAAAATGAAACAGATGTGTACGATAAAATATTCTCTTTAGAGGGAGGGATTTTCGATAAGCCTTATGAGATGACTGGGGAAATACCGCTTGATATAAGAATGGAAGTTCTTGATATTTCCCGTGAAATGGCATTCTACATGTTTGAGTATAATACTGATAAAATCGATAAACCATTTGAACAGTTTCCGAAACTGGCTAAAAGAGACTATTATCAAGACTATTTCAAGGTTATTCATCATACAAAGGGTACTAATTCTCTACAATTTGTTCATCGTAGTATGTACGAGTATTTTGCGGTAGACTATTTAGTCGACAAAGTTAGATCGCTTCTGAATGAAAGCCTGCCGTTAAACAATTATGCAAAATTATCTGAAGTATTAGCTAATTATTGTAAGTGTGGTCAAATAGAGGGGGCAATACATAATAGCAATCCAGAAAACACCAGTTCATTGATTGCTATATTTATAAGAACAAAACTGGCGAAACTGTTTCAGGAAATGAACTTTAGTAATAAGAACTATAAAAAAAATCTATACAATTGGTGGGAGTGCAATACAGCAAATGTGATTCATTATGGAATAGTCGCTTCGGCCTATAGATTTAAGTGTTTATATAAAGATTTCTCAATACATCAAGAAACAAATGGGTTTCTGAATATTCTGTATTTGCTAAGAATTGTGAACAATATATTAATAGATGATAAAGAGGTGAAAGTTCTATCGTATGCTAGAAATGAAAAAAGCATTTCTATTTCCAATCAATTAAGTGATTATTTTAGGCTGGCTTCTAATAATTATGGGTTTAAAGACTACTCAATGTTGGATTTACACTCGATAAATTTCAAAGGTGTTGATTTAGTTAACTCCATATTCGATTATTCAAATTTAAAAGATGCGGATTTTGGTAAGGGAGGAAACTTTGTGGCTGGTGCATGGGGTGATTTGCGAGGAGCGCAATTCAGGTATGCTTATCTCAAAGGAGCCCATTTTGAAGGAACGGATTTACGAAGTGCAGATTTTTCATTTGCGAACCTTCAAGCGGCGCATTTAGAAAGAACCAAATTAAAAGGAACTATATTTAATAAGGCAGATCTTAATTCAGCCTACTTTAGTAAATCAATACCAGATTTTGCGGGAAAAATAGAAGAAGAAATACCATACAATGAACTTCGAAAAGGTGTTTTTCAACATTTGAGAATAGATGGTAAAAATGTGAGCAGGACAGATTTTTTAAGGTCTCTAAGAGAAAGAAGATGAAGAGGTGGTGGACAGGTTGAATTGGAATGAGGGATTTACTACGGTCCGCTATGAGGAGTAAAGTTGTGTAATTGTGATACGGAAAGAACTGCAAATAGACTGATCATTATATTGAAGCTGCTGGACCTTCACATCAGTATCGGTGAGCGGAGTCGGAAGGTTTTGCGTATTATTATACACAGACCTCAAATCTGATTATGCTGATCCCGTCGGTGGTGTATGCGATCACTGGGGGCAGTATAGCTGCGGTATCGGAGTTCCTATATGCTGACTATGACGCTGATTAGAACCAGGTAAGAAAAATGAAAAAATTCCTTTCAGAAACGATAATAATTACTCTTCTCGCTGCTGTGTCATTAGCATTGGTAGCTGCTTATGAAATATACAATCAACTTCCCTTTTCACAAACTGTACCTAATGTCTGTTATTCAATTATTGCTGCTTATATATTCTATTTGTTTCAGGTTTACCTTCCTGAAAAAAAGAAGAAGGAAGCCATTAGTGCGAGAATCAGAGATTATATTGTACATCGGATACTCGACAATCTGGGATTTATATCATCAAGTTTAGAAGATAAAGAAGAAGACAGTATCAGTCCGGAACTATCAAAATCAATCATTGATGCAGGAACAGAAGCGTACAATAATTTGTTCAAATGTCTTGATGACTTCTCTCAAACTATGGATGGGGATACTTCAGATGCAATATATAAATTGACAAATGACCAGTTTTTATATGATCTATATACATTATATAAGGTCAAAAGAGTATTTCCTGAGGACGAAGAGTATAACGATCTGGTGCTTGGATCATATCAGAAGTATAAGGATAGCTTTATAAATAGTAAAGAAGAATTAAGTCGTTTGGTTACAGCGTCAACTGAATCCAAAAGTCAAATGTCCAGCTATACAAAGGATGAATTAAAGAAAAAGCGTGGAATAATTATCGAAGACAGCGGAGATATTAAGAAGATAGTAAAGATGAAGGCTGGTGAAACCCCATGAACGTCTACCTACTTTGGCACATCCACAAACTTCATGACGACTACGGAACACACGACGAAGAAAAATTGATCGGCATTTACTCTACAGAGGAGCACCACAATGGCATCAACTAAAGCATACCTGGATTTCATATTGGATCAGCTTTCCGGGCTCGACGAGATCACCTATCGCGCAATGATGGGGGAATACATTATTTACTATCGGAGCAGGATTGTCGGCGGTGTTTATGATGACCGCTTTCTGGTGAAGCCGACGAAGTCCGCTGTGGCCATGATGCCGGATGCCGAGCGGGAGCTTCCGTATGAAGGCGCAAAGGAAATGCTGCTCGTAGACAATGTGGATGATCGGGAGTTTTTGCAGAAGCTTCTGGAAGCAATGTACAAGGAACTGCCGGCTCGCAAAAGCCGTAACCGCGGGTAATGGATATGGCAAAAGCTGCAAACATACTGATCATCATATTGGAGCTGCTGGGCTTTCGCGTCAGTATTGGCGAGCGGAAGTATCATCAGAGCAGGCTGGCAACGGTGTTGTGGATGGCCGGTCTGACGGGGATGATTGCGGTGATCGCGCTTGTAATAAGGTGGTGTTAGTTTGGATTTTAGAAAATTGCTGGATACAAAAGAATATGAATTCCTTCGCACCAATCCGCGGCTCGGATCCCGGATCATGCTTCTGGGGGTGAGCGGGAGTTACGGTTACGGGACGAACAGGGAAGGCAGCGATATCGACTTCCGCGGCGCCGCGCTGAATCTGCCGTCGGACCTGATCGGTCTGACGGCTTTTGACCAGTATGAGGACGCCGGGACGGACACGGTCATTTATTCATTTAACAAGCTGGTGAGTCTCCTTCTGAACTGCAACCCCAACACGATTGAGATATTGGGGCTGGATGAGGATCAGTATGTAATTAAGAGCGCGGTCGGGCAGGAGCTTCTGGACCACCGTCAGCTGTTCCTGTCCAAAAGGGCAGCAGCTTCCTTCGGGCATTACGCGGATGCTCAGCTACGGAGGCTTCAGAATGCAATCGCAAGGGATACGCTTCCGCAGCCTTCCCGCGAGGAGCATATCCTGAAGTCTGTAAATCATACGCTGGATGACTTCAACCGCAGGCAGCAGGAAGAATATAAGACCGATGCAAAACTGTATATTGACGCGGCTGAGACGGAGGGCCTTGAGACAGAGATTTTCATGGACGCGGACTTCCGGCACTATCCGCTGCGCA
>Ga0256404_1011058_pt1 | contig 12239 bp, 13 predicted proteins | sample RumenRJG_01DNA_FD_185990 | JGI IMG/M metagenome (GOLD analysis project Ga0256404, IMG submission 185990) | Bovine rumen microbial communities from Lethbridge, Alberta, Canada - RJG_01 | ecosystem: Host-associated > Mammals > Digestive system > Stomach > Rumen | place: Canada: Alberta | collected... | reverse complement strand
CCGTCAATCTGCAGCACATAGAGATTGTTCGGCCCGAGGATTTCCACGCGCTCGTCGAGCGCCGCGCGCAGCTCTTCGAGGCTCCCGACATGGCCGAAACCGATGTGCTCCCCCTCTTCGAGGAACGACACGCTCGCAAACGTCACGCGCTCCGTGGGCGCTGCCAGCACGGCCGACCCGTCGCCGAGGATGCGGTAGCACTGGTGCCGCAGCATCACGAGCTCCCCGTCCGCCGCCGCGAACATCCCGAGCCCCGTGTCGCCATGCAAGAGCAGCTGCTCCACGCTCACGCCGCCATAATAGTTCCCCATCACGAGCGACTGCAGCGTCGAAATCTGGTAGATCGGATCCTTCTTCTTGAGAAAGCGGACGGGAGAACTCGAAAAATCCATGATGTGGCTCCTTTGCAGACGGTTGTTTTTCCTCATTCTACACCGCTTCGAGCGAAAGTGCAAACCTGCGGCGGGCGCCATGTTCCAGTTGCGCCCCGCCGCGCTTTGCGCTAGAATAAGGCTAGATTTTTATGCGCATAATAGTAGGAGGAATTTTCTTGAAAACGATTATGGAACTCTTGCAGGAGACGAACAAAGATGCCGACTTTGAGCACAGCGATGATTTTGTGTCCGATGATCTGCTTGACAGCATGGATATCCAAATGCTCGCGATTGCTATGGAGGACGAATATCATATCAAGATTGACGGCACGGATCTCATGCCAATGAATTATACGAGCGTTGAGGCCATTCGTGACCTTCTGCGCAGTCATGGCGTCGAAGGTGATATCTGAGGAGGCACGTTATGAGTATGTTTGCAGCCATCCGTGCTGTTGCATCCTACCTGCCGGAAAAGACTGAGCAGAATGATCCGGCGAATCCAATTGGCAAGAAAGTCGGCATTGACGAGCGCCATGTCGCGGCCGATGATGAGGCCGCGAGCGACGTTGCCATCCGTGCGGCGCAAAATCTGTTCGCTGCCTATGACGTCCAGCCAACGGACATCGACTTCGTCCTGCTCTGTGTCCAGACACCGGACTATTTCATGCCGACGACGGCTTGCATCGTGCAGGAGCAGCTCGGTATCCCGCAGTCGGCAGGTGCGCTCGACTACAGCCTCGCATGCTCTGCCTATCCTTATGGACTTGCGATGGCAAAAGGTTTCATCGAGACTGGCATGTCGAAGAACGTCCTTTTGCTCACAACAAGCGTCTATGAACGCTATATCAATCCGAAAGATGGCATTATCCGTCCGCTCTTTGGCGACGGCGGTACAGCAACACTTGTTTCGGCTGTCGAGAGCGACCACCCAATGCTTGACGGCTTTGTTTTCGGGTCTGACGGGTCCCGCTATGACACGATGATCATCCGCGCAGGCGGCAGCCGCCGCATGCCGCACACGACGCCGGTCGTTTACGACGAGCCCGACGTGCGCGGCAACACGCGTTCGAATTACGAAATCTTCATGGACGGCAAGGGAATGACAAGTTTTACCATGCACACTGTCCCGCCACTCGTCGACGACGTCCTCGAAAAAGCAAGCCTGACGCGCCAAGACCTCGATGGCGTCGTTTTTCATCAGGCGAATCACTATATGCTTGAGAAGCTTCGTACACGTTGTAAGCTCGATGACGTCCCGTTCTACAACGAGATTACGCATGTTGGCAATCTCCTCGGCGGTTCCATCCCCTATGCCCTTGCGACGCTTGCGGAGGAAGGAAGGCTGACAGACCGCCGTCACGTACTGCTTGCAGGGTTTGGCGTTGGTCTGTCGTGGGGAGGATGCGTCGCGGATTTCGGGAAATTGATGGAGGAATGTGTTTGTGCAGACGGAAGAGAGAAAAGAGATAGAACGTACGCTTCAGAGAGTGTGTCCGCTCATAGACAGAGTGTCAAGGGAAGAAAATATTGACGAACGAGATTTATGCAAATGGCTTCTGGATCGATATGAAAAGGGAAATCTAGAGGAAGAATCTTATAAAAACATGGAGCCGAGTGCTGGCCTCAAATGGTTTTTGCTAGGCGATTTTGATGTCGAATTTCATAAATATAAAGATATGTCGTCATATGAGCTAGAAAAGGCAAATGGAGAGGCACATGGGATGGTTGAGTTTTGCAAACAGGTCAGCTCCCTCATGACGCTTGCTGTGGCGACATATGCATTGCTCGGTCCCTTTATCAAGTGCGTGTATGATGCCACGAATTCTGCCCAAGTTCTTATCGAATCTTTAAATATTATTTCATGGGGAGTAAGGCTCATTTTTATTACTTCAATCGTATCGTGGGGATGGGGCCGAAAAGCTTCATTGAAGCGTGATGCGATTCAATTTATTCAGAAACAACGCAAGGAAGCAGAAACAAAAGAGGAATATGAAGGCAAAACAATATCCTGCGATTGATGCAATGCGGCTCCTCATGGCATTCTGTGTTGTTGGCAGTCATGCTGCACCGTTTGAGAATATTTCACCATCGCTTAATTTTTGGGTGACGGACTGGCTTTTTCGCATAGCAGTTCCATTTTTCTTTATCGCATCTGGTTTTTTTCTTTTTCGGAAAATGCAATCGAAGGTTCAATGGCCTGATGTGCGAAGATATTGGTTGCGGATTTTCCGCGTCTATTTTCTTTGGATGGTTATCTATTTTCCAATCATTTTCTATGAAAATATTCTTCCTGATCCAGGTGGTGTGTTTCATGGACTGCTCCTTGTGTTGCGTGGATTTTTTCTTTCTGCTACGGTTGCAGCCATGCATCTTTGGTTTTTGAGAGCACTATTGGTTGCTGTTCCAATTGTTGCTTTCTGCCTCTGGAGAAGGTGGAGCTTCAGAAAACTCTTTGCCATCTTTGGCGGATTTTATATTGTTGCCCTTTTGTTTTCGAATTATCGTCCAGTTTATTATGCCTTAGTTACACCGGAAAGTATGCTGGCGAATTTTATAGCGCTTTATAGCAATGTGGTTGCTGTCCCTCCAACAGGGCTGTGCATTGGCGCCCTTTTTGTCAGCATCGGGGCTTATATCGCCTGGCGGCCGATTCCAATTTCAAGAAAAGCAGCCGTTATGGGATTATTTTTTTCTTTTTTTGCTTTCTTGGGAGAAGGCTATGTCGTCCATCATTTTTCTGGAGTAGTTTCTCGGGATGAATATATTTTTATTCCTTTCCTGTCGTTCTTTTTATTCTCCATTCTTCAACAGATGGAGGTTCGCTTCCACGCTATTTATATAGAGTGGAGAAAAATGAGTGCACTGATTTTTTATGTGCATATCTTGTTTGTCCATCTAGTAGAAGGGATGCAGGCTTCTCATATGATTCCTGCATCTTCGTTGGATAAATTCCTTTTTGTGTGTTGCTTTTCAGTATTGTTTTCGAGAGGCATGATTTATCTAAGTCATCGGCCGCGTTATCATTTCCTTGAATATCTATTCTGATCAGCCGCTTTTGTGGTGATGTGTTCCGATCTGTGCACAATGTTCCGCATCATTGCTGTGTATTGTAAAGTTAAGTAGTTTATTATATAATAATCGCGAATCGTTGTCTCTCTTTTTCACAAGAGACTATGTACGATAAAGGCAAAATTCGTAATTCAAGGAGCCAATGAATGATTGAAGCATTTTCGGATTTGATTCCGTATTATAGTTTCTTATACATACTGATTGCCGTCGTCGTGATATGGTCGGCAAAGAAATATCGCAAGGTGGAAGGAATCTTTCTCTCCGTTCGGGAAAAACGCTTCAGCTTGTTCTATGGAAGCTTGTTTGTACTTTTTTATGCTTTAGGGCTGGTTCTAGCATCCGGAGGCTCGATTCATTGGAAAAGCGCCTTGTTCGTCTTTGCTGCTTGGCTGCTTTTCTCGGCAGCTGTGGGTATCGGCTATCATTACCTCAATGCCTTTTTGGCGAAAGTTTGTAGTCCTGTCGGCGGTGCAGAATACGCACTTGCAAAATATCCGATGCTGCTGTCGATCAGCATTATGATGGTGTGTTGGATGCCTGTCTTTTTGGCTTTGTATCCCGGCGTGTTTGCTTATGATGTCCAGGTACAGATACCGCAGGCTGTCTCAGGGTATAACACGTTTCATCCGTTGCTGCATACATTTTATTTGGTTTTTTTTCACAGACTCGGAGGCATGATTGGCTCTTACAATATGGGTATTGCCATTTCCGTACTCATACAGATGGTAATATTTGCTTCTTCCCTGGCGTATACCATTCGTTATCTGGTAGAAAAACGCATAAAAAAATCCATCATCCTTGCCGTATTGGCGTGTTTTTCTTTGATTCCTTTTTTCCCGGTCATGGCTGTTTCGGTAACGAAAGATATTTTCTTCACGGCAGCTTTCCATGTAGCATTTATCAAACTATTGAAGTTGCGAGATAGCGGTTATGATTTTCAAAAGTGGAGAGACTGGATTCATCTCATTTTCTTCTTTGTATTGACGGCACTGTTGCGAAATAATGGACGATACGCCATTTATGTTGTTGTCATCGCGCTTTTGCTTCAGGCCATCGTAAATCATTCGAACATCAAGAAAATGTGTGCATTGGTGCTGGTTACAATCATGTCAATGACTGTATGCTCTAATGCGCTCCGCATTGCCGTACATGCAGGCGGAGGCAGCAGAAATGAAGTGATGAGTGTGCCATATCAGCAGATTGCCCGTGTTTACAAATATGATGCGGATTTAGTCTCCGAAAAGGACAAAGTTTCCATCAAGAACATAATCCCGGAGGTTGAAAAATACAATGAATCCGTATCAGATCCCATCAAAGGGAGTGCAACCGCAATTTCAAATTCTGAAAATCGGAAATGTTTTCTGAGGATTTATTTCAAGTATATGTTACTGGCTCCAAATCGATATACCGAGGCTTTTTTGATCAATACGATGGGATATTGGTTTGTGGATGACATCTCCAGTTCGCTTGTGTATAAAGGCCTTCCGGCGGCCGGCATATTTGAAGTCATATCATTCGAATTCAAGGAATTCGGCGTGACGCACGAATCAAAACTGCCTGCGCTCGATAACGTTCTTGTAAAATTGTTCCACGAAAACAAATATCAGGACCTTCCAATCGTGGCAGCGATATTCAACATGGGAGTATATTTGTGGTTGATTCTCATGTGCGCATTTTTCTGCATGCAAAAAAAGAAGGGGGAAATGGTTATCCCGTTGGCCTTTCTGTTTGCGTACATGTCAACCGTTTTTGCCGGCCCATGTGCGTTGTTTCGATATGCATTGCCATATATCACATGCATTCCTGCCTTGTTGATTGCAGTTTACCAACCATCATATGTGAAGAAAGCCGAGGATGAACGCTGATGGATAAGATTGCCATATTGATTCCCTGCTATAACGAGGCTCTGACCATCCGGAAGGTGGTTGAAGATGCCAAGCGGGCACTTCCAGAAGCCGTAGTGTATGTCTACGACAATAATTCTTCGGATGACACAGCGAAAATTGCGAAAGAAGCTGGGGCAATCGTTCGCAATGAATATATGCAGGGGAAGGGGCATGTCATACGGAGAATGTTTCGTGAGATAGATGCCCAATGCTACATCATGACAGATGGTGATGACACTTATCCGATGGATGCGGCGCCCGCAATGGTGGATAAAGTGCTCAGCCATCATGCTGACATGGTCGTGGGGGATCGATTGTCCTCCACCTATTTTGAGGAAAACAAGCGTCCGTTTCACAATCTGGGAAATTCTATGGTACGTGCCTTTATCAATCATTTGTTCAAAAGTGATGTTCGGGACATTATGACGGGATTTCGAGCTTTTTCGTATGATTTCGTAAAGACATTTCCCGTCTTGTCTACAGGATTTGAAATTGAAACGGAAATGACAATTCATGCGGTATATCATCAGTTGCAGATTGATAACGAAGTCATCCAATATCGCGACCGACCAATCGGGAGCGTATCGAAACTGAATACATATTCGGATGGTTATAAAGTTTTGAAAACGATTTTCAAACTTTACAAAAACTATAATCCGCTTGGTTTTTTTGGAATCATCGCAACGATCTTGTTCGCATTGTCAGTTGCTTTTTTCATCCCGGTATTCCGGGAGTATCTTCATACCGGCCTGGTTGCAAAATTTCCGACATTGTTTGTTTGTTGCTTTGTCATGTTGGCAGCTATCTTGTCGTTGTTTGCGGGATTGATTCTGTCAAATATGGAACAGCAGAGCAGAAGAAATTTTGAGCTCCAGCGAAGCTTTCTGAATTCAATATTGCAGGTATGGAAGAGGTGTGATTACAATGCTGAATGATGGAATGAGAGGGACGTCACTGATAGGAAAGTTTGCCCAAAAAGAAAATATTCATCGCGGAATATTTGTTGTCGTTGTAGCCTTAGTGGCTATGGCGATTTACAAAATGAATCGGATGACGCCGTGGATTGTGGATGATTTTCTCAAAGCGCAGGGCGCTGCAAAGGACCCATCAATTTCTGGGTATATAACTGCACTTTTTGATTTTTATAGGAATTGGGGAGGTCGGATTTGGGGAGAACTCGTTGCAATTTCTTTGCTGGCCATTCCAAAATCTATTGTTAATGTGTTGAATACGCTCGCATATCTCGCAATGATTTTTCTCATGTACTTCAATATTGTCGGGCGAAAAAAGGTATCGGTTTCTCTTTTCCTTCTCCTGAACGTTTCTCTTTGGATGTTCCTGCCGGCGTTCGGTCAGGATATTCTCTGGATCTCCGGCTGTGCGAACTACATGTGGTCGAGCATCATTCCGCTGGCTTTTCTCGCGATTTATCGAAGATACGATGAAGCACCGTTTCAATTGGCGAGGCATCCACTGTTCTGTCTGCTGATTGGAGGACTTGGCCTCTTGTCTGGCTGGATGAATGAAAACGTGTCGGTGGCAATCCTCTGGATTCTCGCAGGCTATCTTTTGTGCTATCGTCATGTTTCAGGCGAGATTCCAGCATTTGCGAAAGTCGGATTTGCCGGAACGTTGCTTGGCGCATTTTGTCTCTGGCTGGCACCGGGCAATTTTGCCCGCTTTGAGGCTGAACATCATACGACTTCGATCTTGACAATTTTTAGGAAGATATTTACCAATTGCTATAACCTGTTGCAAATGGATACAGGACTAGTTCTTGCTTTTTTGATTATTATGTTGGTCCTTTTCGGCAAGAGCAACAAGAAAAAACTTTCGCTTCTGTATGGAAGCGCGTCATTCATTGGTGCAATGGCGTTTTCTGTAGTCGGAGAGATATCAACGCGTGTGTTGCTCGGTCCGATTATTCTTTTGACAATTTCTCTTGGTTTGGCATATAAAGATAACTTCATGGATGTGAACGGGAAGCTCGCGCGGATTCTTCTTTCTCTCTTTTTGCTGTGCAGCCTTGCGTCTTTGAATCGTGTGGCCAAGGGGACCATTTCGGATTATGGCCATCAGTGGGCAGAAAATGTCCGAATCATTGAGACTGAAAAAAGCCGGGGGAATTTGGATGTCGTTGTGAATCCTATGCATCCACAGAGCCGGTTCTGTGCGGCATATGGCCTGGATGACATTAAACCGGCTGCAGAGATTCATCACTGGTTGAATCAAGGGCTTGCTGGATACTATCATCTGCACACGATTCAGAGCGTTCGTATTACGGAATGATGTGGAATTTATAACGACAGAGAAATTGTGAGGAGTTTCGGCATGAAAAATATCACGATTATTACGCCATGTTACAATGAAGAAGAGGCTCTTCCAATTTTCTGCAGAGAAGCCACGGCCGTTCTTTCTTCCATGAAGGTGGGTTACGAACTTCTCTTTATCAACGATGGATCGTGCGACAAAACGCTTGACGAACTCCGCAGTCTCGCTGCACACGATGTGCATGTCAGATACATTTCCTTTTCGCGTAATTTCGGCAAGGAAGCCGCGATGTATGCCGGCTTCTGCAATGCGCAGGGTGACTATATCGCTGTCATGGATTGCGATATGCAGGATCCGCCATCGCTGCTGCCACAGATGTACGCTATCCTCGAGAAAGGCGAGTATGACAGCGTTGCGACGCGGCGTGAGAATCGTACGGGCGAGCCGCCCATCCGCAGTTGGTTCGCACACCGCTTCTACGGCCTCATCAACCGCATCTCCGATGCACAGATGATGGACGGCGCGCGTGACTTCCGTCTCATGCGCCGCAGCATGGTCGATGCCATCGTCGCGATGGGTGAGTACAATCGCTTCTCGAAAGGTATCTTCGGTTGGATTGGCTTTCGCACGTACTGGCTCTCGTACGAGAACACGCCGCGCGTTGCGGGCGAGACGAAATGGCACTTCTGGGGACTTGTTCGCTACGCCATTGACGGTATCATCAACTTTTCGCAGGTGCCGCTTTCCATTGCATCGCTGTTCGGTATCGTTATGACGGGCGTCTCGTTCCTGATGCTCATTGCCATCATCGTGCGGAAGCTCTGCATCGCAGGCTCCTCGATTGATGGCTGGGCGTCCATCATTTGCGCCATTATCTTCGTCGGTGGCATCCAGCTTTTTTGCCTCGGCATCATGGGTCAGTATATCGCCAAGATTTACATGGAGGCCAAGCATCGTCCACACTACATCGCGGCAGAAAGCAACATCGAAGATATGGAGGAAGTGCACTAATATGAAGCAAGTGGCTGCGATATCGGTTGTTTCTATGGGGACTGTGGGCTTGTTGCTTTTGAGCGCGGCTGCCGCGTTTAGACTGGTGCCATTCGGAGATGGGAATGTTGTCATGATCGATGCGCGCATCCAATACATCGATCTCTTTGCTTGGCTGCAGCATGTCCTCCGGGGAGAGGACAGCGTCCTATGGTCGTTCTATCGTGGCATTGGCGGTAATGCCTGGCCCATTTTCACGTATTACCTGAGTTCGCCGTTCAACCTGCTCGTCCTGCTGTTTGAGCGGGCGGAGCTCTATGCGTTCTATCATCTCGTTGCTTCATTGAAGATTGTCTTAGCGGCTGGGACGATGACGATCTATCTTTCGCTGCGCTTTCGTCATGCCATTCCGGCTTATGCTGTCGTATTGCTTTCAGCCGCTTACGCGATGTCAGAATATGGCGTGCATCAGGTCATCAATGTTATGTGGCTTGATGGTTTCTATCTGCTGCCTCTGATTCTGCTCGGCGTCTGGCGGGCGGGCACGCGGCAGGGGAGCGCTTGCCTCGTGATTTCTTCCGCATGCGCGATGATTTTCAATTGGTATAGCGGTTGCATCGACCTGTTATTCGCCGGATTCTTCGCATGCTGGGAAGGATGGATGTCTGTACACGAGGGGGGGACGCTCGACGCCAATATACAGTCTTCCTTTGTCGTGTGATGGCTGGGATTCTGCTTGGCGTCGGCATCAGTGCCATCACGTTTGTTCCGACACTGGCAGGCCTTGCGGGCGGCCGCGGTGGTATTGACTGGGAGGTACTCAGTCTGCATTACAGCGGAAAGTGGGGTTCATTCCTTACGGGGCAGATCTGGGGGGCGTATAGCGATAAGGGGAGAGTTTCACTCTTTGTGGGTGCTTTCGCTTTTTTCAGTGCGCTGGCTTGCTTCTTTAATTCCTCGATTCAGAAGTACTGGCGGCGTCGTTCCCTTGTCTTTCTGGCTTTTATCGTACTGGTCTTTTATTGGCAGCCGTTTTACTTTCTGTTTTCCCTGCTCAAATATACAGACAGCTATCGGTATCGATATAGCAGCGTCGCTATCTTCCTGTTGATTTACCTTGCAGGCTGGAATGCATCGAAATCCAAGCGGCTGAAAGCACTTTGCGAGCGGAAGCATTGGTTTGCGCTGGTTTGTCTCTGTGTCGCTTCTTTTGTTGACCTTTGGGGCAACTTTGGCACTTACATCTGGAATCTTTATCCACATGATGGTGCAGCAGCCTATGCGTCGTATGTCAGAGCGCAGGAAGCACAGCTTGCAGCTCTGCGCAGCCGGGCGGGTGAGACGCCTTATCGTGTGAGTCAGACGGTGACATTCAATATGGATCCGTTGCACTTGCGGACGAACTACAACGAAGGCATGGCAAGCCGGACGATGATGCTTTCCTCCTATACTTCGGCATCCATGAATGCACAGATGCGCTTTCTCGACCGATTTGGCTATCGGCAGGGCGGGGCAAATATGAATATCATCAACACGTCTTTCCTCGGGACAGATGCGATGCTTGGCACGCGGTATGTTTTGACGGAACGCATCTTTCAGGGCTTAGTGCGGCAGGACGGCATCCCTCTTGCTGCTGGAAAAGCTGTGTATGAGAATCCTTTTGCTTGGCCGCTGGCATTTGTCTGCAATAGCATTGATTTCGCTGGATTGCCAGAAGGGAATCCATTTCTCCATACGAATGCAGCCTATGAACGGCTGTTTGGCCGTTCGATGGAAGTCTATCATCCTGTCCCGTTTACTATGAACGAGCAGCGGGACGGGCAGCAGCATTGGCGTGTTGCCGCGACGCCAGAAGGACAGCTCTATGGCAACATCCGCTCCAATCATGATGATGACAAGGCAGTTCTCGTCATTGATGGCGGCGAGCCCCAGGGATATCTGCGATGGATTGCTCCAGCTGTCTTCGACATCACAGAGGATGGGCGAGCGCAACATGACGTGGTGCTACGTTCGGAGCGTCCTCTCTCAGGACTTCATCCGCAGTTCTATCGTCTGGATGAAGCCGTTATGCGCGAGGCTGCGGATCTTGCATGGGGACGTGCCGCTGATGTTTCGCTCGGCAAGGGCACAGCCAGCATTCGCATCACAGGCCATGCGGGAGAGAAGCTCTTCACCTCCCTGCCGTGGGACAAGGGATGGAAAGCCGAGCAGAATGGCCGCGATGTCCAGCCGGAAGCCATTGCAGATGCGCTCATGGGCTTTACACTCGATGAGGGCGAAAATGAAGTCTATCTACATTATGAATTGCCTGGCTGGAAGAAAGGCGCTGCTATCACAGCGGTCTCGCTGATCTTGTTCTGCTTGCGCCTGCATCGCGAACGTCGCAAGTCGGAACGCATGGAATGAGTTTTAAGGATTTCGCACGGGTAAACGTTTGTTTTCCTGTGCGTTTTTTGTATGGTAAGCGCCTAACAATCCGTCGGATTCCTCCCAACCAGGTTCCATGAGATAATCAGACAAAGCATTCAAGGTTCGCAAAGTTTTAAAACTTGTAGAACTCATGCAACGGTCTGAACTCGCACTGGTCGGGAGGTTTTCATTTTGAGCAGACTCTCAAACGCCATACACCAGCGGAAGCTTGCTGCCTGGAAGCAGATCATCATCGACTGCCGGACGAGCGGGCTGACCGACGCGGAATACATGCGCCGCAACAACATCAACAAGACCAGCTTTTACTACTGGCTCCGCCTCATCCGCGAAGAGCTCTTGGACGAACATCCGGAATGCCTGCGTCCTCGCAAAGCTGCAAAGAAGCCATTGCCTGCACCCGAAGCCAGCGTCACCCCAGAAGCCGCTCCAGGACCGCTTCCTGTGGAACCTCCGCTGGCGAAGCCTGTTCCCGTCCTGCAGGAATCGGCTCCTTCCGTTGTTCCTCCATCATCAGAATTCATCGCCGTCCGCGTCGCTGCGCCGCTCCCCCGCGACAAGCTCATGGTCTCCTGCGGCCCGTTCCGGTTCGAGCTCACGGAAGACACGCCGCCGTCACTTCTCCGGAAGCTCGCCGCTGCATGGAGGGATAAGCCGTGAGCCTCATCGACCTTTCCTCCGTGAACGCCGTCTACCTCGCCTGCGGCTACACCGACATGCGCCGCTCCATCGACGGCCTTGCCGCCATCGTCGAGCAGCAGTTTCGGCTCGATCCGTTCTCCCGTGCGCTCTTCCTCTTCTGCGGCAGGCGCTCCGACCGCATCAAGGGACTCCTCTGGGAGGGCGACGGCTTTCTGCTCCTCTACAAGCGGCTCGAGGGAGGATGCTTCCAGTGGCCCCGCGACTCGGCGGAAGCGAAGCGCGTCACGCCGCAGCAGCTCCGCTGGCTCATGGAAGGCCTCTCCATCGAGCAGAAGACCGCCATCCGCGAAGTCCGTCCGGCCCTCTGCTCATGAAAAGAAAACCGAATGGAAATCCTGCACGAGCCCCTGTCTTTCGTGCCTCTCATCCCCGTGTGGTATGCTCTTTCCATACGGGAATCAGGGAGCATTCCTGTAATGCCGAATAACGAACTTTGAGAAAAAGGAACACCTATCATACAATAGGATTATGTTAACCGGCCAGTTGACAAATCCTGAATATGAGGTGTTCCCCTATGAAA
>Ga0256404_1011057_pt1 | contig 12241 bp, 12 predicted proteins | sample RumenRJG_01DNA_FD_185990 | JGI IMG/M metagenome (GOLD analysis project Ga0256404, IMG submission 185990) | Bovine rumen microbial communities from Lethbridge, Alberta, Canada - RJG_01 | ecosystem: Host-associated > Mammals > Digestive system > Stomach > Rumen | place: Canada: Alberta | collected... | reverse complement strand
AGGCATAATTGCCCGGTGCAGAGCTGACGCGACACATAAACCCGTACACCTCGTCCCGCAGCTTTTTCCGGGCCGCACGGGGCGGCAGCGTGGGGTCCGGGTAGAAGGGCTCTGACAGCGTCACGGTCATGCAGGGCCAGAGCTGTTTGAAGATCCTGCGCTGTCGATAGGTCGTCACGTAGGCCACCACCGGAACGTTTTCCCGGACGGGATAGGAGAAGCTGCCGTCTGGAAAGGGTCGAATCCCTGTGTACCAGGGCCAGATGTGCGCCTCGGGATAGATGGCCAAGGTGCGCTTCTGCCGGATTCTCAGATGCAGCGCCTCTGAAAATGGACGGTAGCCATGGACGGTGCCGGGCAGCGGGATTCCGCCGAGAAGCTGCACCAGTCTGCGCAGCACTGGCACCGAAACCGCCTCCGGGCCTGTAACGATATGGGCGTGCCGAGGGAAGCTCACCAGGGTGGGGGTATAGGCGTCCATCATCCCCTGAGTGTGGTTGCCATAGAGAAAATACCCGGTGCCGCGAATTCCCCGAAGGGCTTTGCGGTTTTTGATTTTGAGGCCGAAGCCCAGCTTTCCGATCAGCCACACCAGGGGTGTCGCAATCAGCCGGTAGAGCACGAACTCCAAAATGAGCCAGAAAGGATTGCGGATCGCAAAGGGAAAATCGGCGGGAACTGTTTTGGCCCGGATATTGTTGCCCGCGAAGTCGTCGTGGACGGCATCCTCGTAGTAAATGATCTTTTTTGCCATGTCATCCTTCTTTGTGCTTTGCCGCGTGGGTTTCCAGAATCATCTGCTCCATTCGATCCATGCAGGCATCGAAATCAAACTGCTTTGTGTAGCCCAGATAGGCCTTACTGCAGGCTTCCTGTTCCGCCGGGTGCTCCAGCCACCAGTCGATCCGCTCCGCCAGCGCCTTGCTGTCGTTGCTGCGGAAGAGATTCTGTTCCCCCAACGCAAAAAAACGCGTCGCACTGCGGGGCGAATCGGAGATGACCGGCACCAGGCCGCAGGAAATCGCCTCCAGGCAGGAAATCGCCTCGATCTCGATCTCGGCAGGATGGACGTAGAGATCCGCGCTGTTGATCGTCTTCACCAGCTCCTCCCGGGAGAAAAAGTGGAAAATCGGCGGGTTCTTCAGGGCCTTACCGCGTTTCATCAGCTTCTCCTTTAAGGGGCCGTCGCCCGCAAAAACCAGCTGGAGCTCCTCCGCATGTCGGCTTTGCTTTGCCGCGTCGATGAGTACACGGTGGGACTTTTCCTTGCTCAAACGCCCGATGAACAGGATCACATACTTCCCCTCCAGCTCCTCCGGGCGGCTGACGGGGATTGGACGGAACTGCCGGTTCACTCCGTTGGAAATCACCCAGGCGTTGGTTTTGCCGCCGTACCGCTCAAACACCTTCCGAATGAATTCTGTCGGATAGTGCACGGCGTCTACGTAACGGTAGCAGTGTCGGAAGAAAGCCTTGTAGACCAAGCGGTTTACCAGCCGGCTGTCCTTCATAAAAATGTGGCTGGTAAAGTTCTCCGCCTGGCAGTGGAAGCCTGCGGTAACTGAGATGCCCCGTTCTCTTGCCAGACGCAGCATCGCGCAGCTCACCGGGAAGGGCAGCATCAGATGCACGTGATCCACGCCGCTCAGCGCCGCCTCCAGAACCTTGCGGGACGGTCTTGCAATCACAACACCGTTTTTGCGGACGTACCCGTTTAGCGGGCCGAGGGGCAGCGTGGGTACGATGTAGCAATCCGGCTCTCCGCTGCGTTCCCTGTCCGGGCAGACAATGCGAACGCTGTGACCCTTCGCCCGCAGAGCGCGGATCAGATTCATAGCCGCGATGGTGGTGCCGTTGTTTTCCCGGCCAAGCACGTCGCATACGATACAAATGGTCATTTCCTGTTGCACTCCAAAAGCAGAATCGTGAAAATTATCCCGCTGTCTCCCTCTCAAGATTTTCCCCGGGTTCGGCTGCGGTCACGCTGTAGCTTGTGACCCCGGGAATTGTCTCTCCGTCGATCTGCAGCGGCGTCGGTCGGTCAAACTCCACAGTGATGTGTTTCCCGGACAGCACCTCCGCCATCTCGGTGTGCTTGATATGCGTGCCTTTAAAGATTGATGGGAAGACCATCAGGGTTTTCAGCTTTCCGGAGCCATGCATGACCAGCGTAGACACGGTATCGTTCTGCAAGCGATCCTGTTTCGGCGTTGGGATCATACCGCCGCCGTAGTACCGGCCGTTCATGGTTGGCGCAAGCCAGACTTTTTTGTAATGCTTTTCCACGCCGTCCACTGTCACGACGGCATTGACCGGCTTGTAATGGAACAGTAGACCCTTGATGGCAATTGCGGTATAGTTGACAGGCTTTTCCGATGTTCCGCGGAGCCTGTCACCCTCCTCGCAGCAATATCCGTCGATGCCGAATCCCACACCGTTGAGGAACCGATAGTTCTTTCCGTTTACAGTTACAGTGGGAAGCATGTCGAGGTAATGCCGGATCGAAACCAGCCCAGTCCCAGCAGAAGCTCTGATGTCCTCCAAAAAATCGTTTCCGGTTCCGGTTGCGTAGTAGAGAATATCATTTGGCAGCGTCAGCCCCTGTGTTTCGTTCACAAATCGGTTCAGCGTACCGTCTCAGCCGCACAAAACGAGCGCATCCTCCGGCATAAGGAACGAAAACAACGCAGCATAATCATGTATGGTCATCATGTCAAGATACCGGGCTTCCTCGTCGTCAAATAACAGCGTGAGCTCCTCGGCGCGCTCCTTTCCACGACCGTTTCCTGCCTTTGGATTATAAAGAATGTAATATGTCTTCATGTGACGACCTCTCTGTTTTTTGGTATATCGTATCAGCCGATTCTAAACTGAAACGAAACTGGCTGAAAAACAGGCAAAGGCGCCTCGGAGTTTCGTTTCAGTTTAGAAACACGCAGTACCATCTCAGTATCAACCAGCAATATGGATTGCTGACTATACAAAAAACGGGAGGATACACATGATGAAAGACAACTTTGTTAACCGCGCTATGGTGCGGCATGCAATCCGTGCTGCAATCAAGGACCCTGACAAAAACATTCCCAAAATCCTCGCTCTGGTCGAGCGGGCAGATGCCAATGGAAATAACGCTACCGCCTACGCCAATCTCAGAAGGGGATTTGAAGACCCGAAGAACAACTGGAACATCATGGTGCACAATCTGATCCGGAATGTCGACCCGGATGTTCTGGAGAGTATGATGATGTCATTGGGGTTCCATTCCGCCGTTGCCAGCGCATATGACAGGATGGAGAATATTGAAAAATATAACTGCAACATCCCCTGGGCGGTGCTGATGGACCCGACTGCGGCGTGCAATCTGCACTGCACAGGCTGCTGGGCAGCAGAGTACGGCAAAAACACATTCTTAACCTATGAGACGCTGGATCGCATCATCCGCGAGGGCACGGCGCTCGGCACCTACACCTACATCTTCTCCGGCGGCGAGCCTACCATGCGGAAGAAGGACCTGATCCGGCTGGCCGAGGTGCACCCCGACTGCGCTTTTCTTGCCTTCACCAACGGCACCCTTGTGGACGAGGAATTTGCGGACGAACTAAAGCGCGTGGGTAATTTTGCCCTTGCCTTCTCCATCGAAGGCAGCGAGGAGGATACAGATTTCCGTCGCGGAGCCGGTACTTATCAAGCAGTGATCCGCGCCATGGATATTCTGCGAGAAAAGGGAGTTGTTTTTGGCTTCTCCGCCTGCTATACCAGTAAGAATCTGGGTACCATCGGATCGGACGAGTTTGTGGATCTGATGATTGAAAAGGGCTGTCTGTTCGGGTGGTACTTCACCTATATTCCTGTCGGGAAGGATGCCGTAACTGATTTGATTGCATCCGCCGAACAGCGTGCCTATATGTATCAGAAGGTTCGTGAGTGGCGCGGCACAAAGCCTTGCTTCCTGCTGGATTTCTGGAACGACGGCGAATATGTGCACGGCTGCATCGCGGGCGGACGCCACTACCTTCATATCAACGCCAACGGCGACGTGGAGCCCTGTGCCTTTATCCACTACAGCAACGTGAATATCCATGACTGCAGCCTGTTGGAGGCGCTGCAAAGCCCACTCTTTATGGAATACCGGAAGAATCAGCCCTTCAACGAAAATATGCTGCGCCCCTGCCCCATGCTGGACAACCCGGAGAAGCTGCGAGAGATGGTGAAGAACTCTGAGGCTCATTCCACAGACCTCCTTGCGCCGGAAAGCGCGGAAGAGCTCACAGCAAAGACAGAGCAGGCGGCCCAGGCCTGGGCTGTGAAAGCAGGCGAGCTTTGGGACGCTGTGGACGAAGGGTCCAAAAAATCCCACCGGAATGTAATCTACGGGGGATCGGGCAAAGCATCGGCAGGAGGTTAAAGCAGCAAATGAAGCAGCAGACCTTTGCAGCAGTGGCCGGAAGCGCGTTGCTGGTCCCGGTGCTTGTGTCAGCGGGGACGGCGGAGTATCTGACCCGAGCCGCCGTAGACCGGGAGCCGCCCCGTTCCTTTGCCCAGCGCAGGGAAAAGGCAAAGCCGATGCCCGATCCCGCGCTGGACAGCGCCCGGGAACGCCTTCGGCAGAGTCCCCATCAAAGGGTGGAGATCAGCGCCTATGACGGAACCCGGCTGACAGGGCACTGGTTCCCACACCCAGACGCAAAAAGGGTAATCGTTGCCATCCACGGTTGGCGGTCCCATTGGTATCGGGACTTTGGCGCAATCTCAGAATTTTGGAAAGAGCAGGGCTGCAGTGTGCTCTATGTGGAGCAGCGGGCCCATGATACCAGCGGAGGGCAGCACATGACCTACGGCGCTGTGGAGCGTTACGACTGCCAGGCCTGGCTGTGTTGGGCCTGTAAACGTTGCGGGCTAAAACTGCCGATTTATCTTGCAGGCGTCTCCATGGGCGCAACAACGGTCTTGATGGCCGGGGCACTGTCTCTGCCGGGCAATCTGCGTGGAATTATCGCCGACTGCGGTTTTACCTCCGCAGATGAGATCTGGTGCCACCTTGCCCGGGACAGCCTGCACATGCCTTATCGGATGGTACGCCGTTTTGCAAACGCGAAGTATCTCCGACGCACCGGCCAGACCTCTGGGCTCTCTACTGTGGACGCGCTGAAGAATTGCCAGCTGCCGGTTCTGCTGATCCACGGAGAAGCAGACGATTTCGTCCCTCCGGAGATGAGCCGCAGAAACGAAAAGGCCTGTGCCGGGCAGAAGCGGCTTGTGATGGTGCCCGGTGCCGGTCACGGTATGAGCAGCTTTGTAGGGAAGGAGCTCTATGAGCAGGAGCTTCTGGCGTTTTGGGCGGCTCATGACGCAGACAGCGGAGAACCGGGGCAACAACCTGTGTAAGTTGGAATACCCTGCCGTAATACCATCAATGCCTCAAGACAGCAAAGCATACTGTCTTGAGGCATTGCGATTTCCATGCCGGATGGTTTACGGCAAATCCTCCGCGTTCTCCTTCGGCAGCGTCACGGTAAACGCGGTTTTCCCGTTGGCACTGGAATAATCTACGCTGCCATGATGCAGCTCGACGATCCGCTGCACGACGGCAAGGCCGATCCCGTTGCCCTGCGCGGCGTGGGACTCGTCTGCCTGGTAGAATTTCTGGAAGATGCGGTCTCCGGCCTCCGGCGGGATGGCCTGGCCGTAATTCGTAATTGTCACATGTGTGGCGTCTGGAGCCTCGTTGATTTCAACGCCCAGCTCCGCGCCGAAGTCCGAGAACTTGACGGCGTTGTCCAGCAGATTGATCCAGACCTGCCGCAGCAGCTCCTCGTTGCCCCGCACATAGACCTCGTCGAAGCGAAGGTCCAGATCCAGCTGCTTTTTGGTCCAGGCCTCCTCCAGCAGCAGAACGCAGGCCCGCAGCTGCTCGGAGAGGTTGAAGCGGGTCACGTCAGACAGAATCGTCTGGTTTTCCACACGGCTCAGATTCAGCACGTTGGTTGCCATATCGGACAGACGCATGGACTCCTCCGCGATCACGGCGGTGTATTCCTGTCGCTGGGCCTGGGTCAGATTACCCCTGCGGAGCAGCTTGGCAAAGCCCGCGATGGAAACGATGGGCGTTTTGAATTCGTGGGAGAAATTGCTGACGAAATCCGAGCGCAGGATCTCCGTCCGCCCCAACTCCTCCACCATCTTATTGAAGCTGTCGGTGATTTCCCGGAGGGTCGGGTGGCGGCCAAGCAGCTTGCCCGGCTGCAGCCGGACGGAAAAATTCCCGTCGGCCAGCTCATTCATGGCGTTGATAATGTTGTTGATGGGCTTCATTGTGATCCTGCTGATGAAAAATGTAATGCCCGCGCCGATGAGCAGACTCAGCAGCCCAAGGCCGATGGTGGCAAGAATCCGGCCCGCGGACCGGGACTCCAGGCGGGTAATCCAGTCGAATTTGACAGCCGCGTAGACCAAGGCTCCCACCACCAGGATCACCGCCAGCAGAATGAGAAAGGTCACGCCGCCAAACAAAAGCGTCAGCACCCTGCGGCTCTTCCGCTGTTCCGATTTTTTCATAGCTTTTTGACCACCTTATACCCAAGTCCCCGGACGGAGACGATCTCAAATTCCGGCCAGCACTCAAAGCGCTTCCGCAGCCGCCCGATGTGGACGGTCACGGTCTCCCAGCCCGTCTCGCTTTCGCTGCCCCAGATCTCATCCATCAGCTGGATGCGGGTAAAAATTTTCCCCGGGAAGGAGAGCAGCTTGTAGAGCAGCAGAAACTCCTTTTGCGGGAGCTGCTGGGTTTCCGTGCCGCGGGTGACGCACTGGCTGTCGTAGTCCAGTGTCACGTCGCCCACAACGATTTTCCGCTCCGCCGCGATTTTGGCCCGCCGCAGCAGGGCCTTGATCCGCAGCAGCAGCTCGGTCTCGTCGATGGGCTTGGTCATATAGTCGTCGGTGCCCGCCCGGAAGCCCTCGTGCTGATCCCGGGGAAGCTGCCTGGCGGAGAGCATCAGAACGGGCAGATTGCTGTTTCCCTCCCGCAGCTCCCGGGTAAAGGCATAGCCGTCCATCTCCGGCATCATCACGTCCAGCACCACAAGGTCCACGTATTCCCGGTCCAGCAGCGCCAGGGCCTGCTTTCCGTTTTCAGCGGTAGAGACGGTATAGCCCTCCGGCTCCAGCACCGACCGCAGCAGCAGCCGGGTATTCTTATCATCGTCCACCACAAGAATGTGAAACATCCGATTCACCTCCTACCGGCTCATTATGGCATGAAAACCTAAACTGAAACGAAACAAGCACGCAGACCGGCAGGCTTTTCCGGTCTGTGTCTATTATACGGGAACTCCGGGCGGGGGTCAATCCCGCTTTTCCGCTTTCCCTCAGTTTCGTTTCAGTTTAGGTTTCTCGTGTATATTCAATCCAATCACCCCGGAAAGGAATAGGAACCGCCATGAAAAAGCCTCGAGCGACAGAACAGTCCCTGCAATGGCAGTGGCAGAATAACCGGCCAGCTTTCCTCACCTGGGCGGTGCTGCGTCTGCTGGTGCTGCTGGTGCTGATTCGTTCCGCCATAAACGGTCTGTGGGAGAACGTATTCATCTGTTTGCTGGTGCTGGCGCTTTTTCTCCTCCCATCCCTGATCTCCAGACGGCTGAAAATCACCTTTCCCACCGGGCTGCAGATCGTGATCCTGATCCACATTTTTGCCTGTGAGATCCTGGGCGAACTGGAAAGCTATTACGTGCGCTATCCCCATTGGGATACCGTCACCCATACGGTCTGGGGCTTCCTGTGCGCAGCCATCGGCTATGGCTTGGTGGACATTCTGAACCGGGAGAGCTCCGCCCATTTCCATCTTTCTCCGGCGTTTCTGGCTCTGGCTGCCTTCTGCTTTTCCATGACCGTCGGCGTGCTGTGGGAATTCTTTGAGTTCGCGGCGGACCGGCTGCTCCTGCTGGATATGCAGAAGGACACGGTGATCTCGCAGTTCTCCAGCGTGATGCTGGACCCGACCAACAGCAACATTCCGATCCGGGTCGCGGATATCACAGACGTGGCTGTGAACGGTGAGAGTCTGGGTCTGGGCGGCTATCTGGACGTAGGCCTCTATGATACCATGGAGGATCTGTTTGTGAACATGATCGGTGGGCTGGTGTTTGCGGTCATTGGCTTTTTCCGTTCCCGCAGCCAGCAGGCGGAAAGAATCGCGGTCTCCTTCATCCCTCGGCCCGGGAAACAGCCAAACCGCGGCGAAGCAAATCAAGGCGAAGCAAAACTAAGCGTAGCAAATCAAGCGGAACTCTGACCAAGCGGGAGGCACACATGGAAGAGAAACGGACAAGTCGGCTCTATCGGGGAATCCGTTGGGGCGTCAAGCTGGTTTTCCCAAAATTCCGGCTGGTAGAGGCAGAGCAGCTGCCGGAGACTCCCTGCGTCATCGTGGGAAACCACAGCCAGACCTACGGCCCTGTGGCGGGTGAGCTCTACATCCCCGGGAAGCACGAAATCTGGTGCGCTGGGGAAATGATGGACCGGAAGGAGGTGGCGGACTACGCCTACCGGGATTTCTGGTCCGGCAAGCCCTGGTGGAACCGCTGGTTTTATTGGCTGCTGAGCCGGTGCATCGGGCCTCTGGCGGAGCTGGTCTTTACCAACGCCCACACCATCCCCGTCTACCATGATACACGGATCGTCTCCACCTTCCGACAATCCATCGAAAAGCTGCAGCAGGGCAGCAGCATCGTGATCTTCCCGGAGCATTATCAGGAGCACAACAACATCGTCCATGAATTTCAAGAGAACTTCGTGGACCTGGCCCGCTTCTACTATACGAAAACGGGAGAGATTTTGTCCTTTGTCCCCCTCTACCTGGCGCCGCGGCTGAAAACCATGTATTTCGGTGCGCCGATTGCCTTTGATCCAAAAGCCCCCATTGCCCGGGAGCGGAAGCGGATCTGCAGCGCGCTGATGGACGCTATCACCGCAATGGCCGTCTCCCTGCCGGAGCACGTTGTGGTGCCCTATCCCAACGTCCCGAAGAAACAATATCCAAAGAACATTCCCCTGGAGGTCCGAGTCCATGAAGAGACAGCCCGTTGATTACAGCGGTTTTTCTCTGCGGCGTCTGAAGGAGCCGCGCTTTTCTCATATCCGGCTGCTGGGCGGCTGGCTCGTCTATTTCGCCCTGTATTTTTTGACAGAGAATCTGATCCCGGCGGAGCGCTGCCACGTGATTCACTGCCGTCTGGACGATATGATTCCGTTCCGTGAGGGCTTTGTGGTTTTCTATGTGGGCTGGTATCTATTTGTCGCGGGTGCAGTGGCTTATACCCTCTTCTACGATGTGGATCGCTTCAAACACCTGCAGACCTACATCATCGTAACGCAGATCGCGGCTATGCTCTGCTATATTTTCTATCCCAGTATCCAAACCGTACGCCCGGCGGAGTTCCCGCGGCAAAACGTGTTCACCTGGGTGCTGGGTATCATCTATGCCTTTGACACCCCCACCGGCGTCTGTCCATCCCTGCACGTTGCCTACTCTATTGCCATCGTCTCGGTGACGCTGAAGGAGAAAGCCCTCAACGGGTGGGTCAAGGCAGCGGCAGCGGGCTTTGCTCTGATGGTGTGCCTGGCGGTCTGCTTCGTCAAGCAGCACTCCGTCCTGGACGTCCTTGCGGCCCTGCCGGTCTGCCTGCTGGGTGAAATCCTCGTCTATGGGAAGGACTACTGGATGCCAAAGCTGCGCCGGGCTGCTTCCCGAGGAAATCCATAAAGATTGCCGCGCTTCCGGATGCCTGCGCGAGTCACGTTTCCCACATAACAAGAATCCGGCTGCGACTGCCGGATCAGGAGGTTATTATGTCTGAACAATTTATTCTGTCCTGTGAGTCTACGGTGGACCTGCCCTACGCCTATGTGAACGGGCGGGGCCTGCCGGTGCTGTTCTATTCGTACCTTGCAGAGGAGAAGCTGCATGTGGACGATATGCTGCGAGATCCCGCAGCCCTGCCGCACTTTTACGCCATGCTGGAGGGCGGCGCGCTGCCCTCGACCTCCCAACTGACAACCTACGACTATGAAGCCTTCTTTTCCCCACTGCTGGAGCAGGGGAATCTGCTGCACATCGCCTTCGGCACCGGAATGACAGGCTCTTATTATCATGCGGAGGAGGCTGCCGAAAAGCTCCGCAAGAAGTACCCCGAACGCACGATTCGGGTGATCGATTCCTTGTGCAGCTCCTCCGGGTATGGACTCCTGGTGGACTACGCTGCCGATCTGCGGGATGCCGGCAGGACGCTGGAGGAAACCGCCCAGTGGGTCGAGGCCAACCGCAAGCTGGTGCATCATCAGTTCTTCTCTACCGAACTGAAATTCTACCGGCGCAGCGGAAGAATGTCCGGTGCCGCTGCTGCCGTGGCGACCATTCTGAATATCTGTCCCATCATGCGACTCGACGACGGCGGCCGGATCATCGCCTATGATAAGGTGCGCGGGAAGCGGAAGGCCATGGATCGCACGGTTCAGACGGTACTGCGTCATATTCAGAACGGGTCCGACTACGACGGCAAATGCTATATCAGCCACTCCAACTGCCTGCCGGAGGCAGAGCAGCTGCGTTCCCTGCTGCAGCAGGCATTGCCCCGGGTTCCGGAGATTCCCATCTGGGACATCGGTACCATCATTGCGTCTCACTGCGGTCCGGGAACCGTCGCGGTATTTTTCCTGGGAGACGAGCGGGTCCCCGATGGCAAAGCCGTTTAAGCTTGACTCGTCAGTCTGTGCAGGGCTTTTACACCTTGCGGTCCTGCCGGCGGAGCTTTCGTGCACAGGAAAGGCCCCCGGCAACTCAGGCCGCGTACGGCACTGGAAACTCAGAAAAAACGAAAGGAGCAATCAAAATGGCATGGCAGGATGAACTGAACCACAGCATTACGACAGCGGAACAGCTTTGCAGACTGCTGAAGCTGCCTGCGGCGGAGCAGGAGCGTTATGAGTAAATCATCTCCCGGTTTCCGATGATGATTACGCCATACTATTTCTCGCTGATTGATCCCAACGACCCAAACGATCCCATCGCGCGGATGTGCATTCCCTCCGAAGCGGAATTATCCCCGGAGGGCTCCTTCGACACCAGCGGAGAGGCCGGGAACACCAAACAGGAGGGCGTCCAGCACAAATACCGGCAAACAGCGTTGATCCTTTCCACCAACGTCTGTGCTATGTACTGCAGGCACTGCTTCCGCAAACGCCTTGTGGGGCTGTCTGACGCGGAGCTGAACAAGCAAGTGGACGAAGCAGCCGGATATGTGCGAGCCCACCCGGAGATCACGAACGTCTTAATCTCCGGCGGCGATTCGCTGATGAATCCCAACGCGATCATCGGCAGATATCTTGCGGAATTCTGCGAGATCCCAACGCTGGATCTGATTCGCTTCGGCTCCCGGGTCCCGGTTACCTTTCCCCAGAGAATCTACGAGGATCAAGAGCTGCTGGACCTGTTTGCCGCGTATGCCCGCCGCAAGCCCATCTACCTGATTACGCAGTTTAACCATCCCCGTGAAATCACGCCGGAATCCATCCGCGCGGTCCGGGAATTCCAGGCCAGAGGCGTCCAGGTACGAAACCAGACGGTGCTGCTGCGTGGGGTAAACGACGATTCCGAAACCCTTGGCACGCTCCTGCGGGCGCTGACCAGAATCGAGGTCGTGCCCTACTATATTTTCCAATGCCGCCCTGTTACCGGCGTAAAGGGCCGCTTCCAGGTCCCGCTGCGGGAGGGCGTCCGGCTCGTAGACGATGCGAAAGCCATGCAAAACGGAATTGGGAAGGGTATCCGGTACGCCATGAGCCATCCCCGTGGGAAGATTGAAATCCTTGGAGAGCCGGAAGCCGGGACCATGCTCTTCAAGTTCCACCAGAACAAAGAGGAGGCGGACAGCGCCCGGATCTTTACGGCCAGGATTACCGACAGCACAACCTGGCTCGACGACAAGCTGGAGGCAATATAGGCTTGAAAGGAAAAAGACGGCGCTGTTTTGGCATCAACCAAAGCAGCGCCGCTTTTGAACTTGGTTCTATTCATTCGTTTCGGCTGTGCCAGCAAGGCAGAAGCTGCAGTTCACCGACGGCTGGCCGGTCTTCCGGATAGAATATCGGTTTTCGCCGCAGCTGTAGATTTGCAGTCGGTCGCCCTCGAAGGTTTGATTGACGTACTGCACTTCCACAGCGACTACCGGCATCCTTGCCAGTT
>Ga0256404_1011056_pt1 | contig 12241 bp, 11 predicted proteins | sample RumenRJG_01DNA_FD_185990 | JGI IMG/M metagenome (GOLD analysis project Ga0256404, IMG submission 185990) | Bovine rumen microbial communities from Lethbridge, Alberta, Canada - RJG_01 | ecosystem: Host-associated > Mammals > Digestive system > Stomach > Rumen | place: Canada: Alberta | collected... | reverse complement strand
TATTGTGTTTGTAGTATCTAAAACGCCTTCTTTATTTTGTGCTATTGGTATTATCATCACTTGTGTTGGAGCGATTCTTGGTGGGAGTACTAGTCCTTCATTATCACCATGTACCATGATGATTGCTCCAATAATTCTTGTTGATAGCCCCCAACTTGTTTCATAGCAACTATGATATTTATTCTCTTTATCTAGGTATTTTATATCAAAGGCATCTGGAAATCCAGAACCAAAAAAGTGAGAGGTTCCTGATTGAAGAGATTTTCCATCATGCATCATTGCTTCTATTGTATAGGTATCTTCTGCACCTGCAAATTTTTCACTTTCTGTTTTCTTTCCACATACTAATGGTATTGCTAGATCTTGTGTTACAAAATCATAATAAACTTGAAACATTTGCTTTGTGCGATTTTCTGCTTCTTCATGTGTTGCATGAATTGTATGACCTTCTTGCCATAAGAATTCTCTACTTCTTAAGAAAGGACGAGTTGTTTTTTCCCATCTTAATACGGAACACCACTGATTCCAGACTATTGGTAAATCTCTATAAGAATGAATTTGTTTTTTCCATGCATCGCAAAATAGTGTTTCAGATGTTGGACGTATACAATATCTTTCTTCTAACTCTTCATTTCCACCTTTTGTAACCCATGCTACTTCTGGGGCAAATCCTTCAATGTGATCTTTTTCTTTTTGAAGTAAGCTTTCTGGAATTAACATAGGTAGAGATACATTTTCAACCCCTGTTTCTTTAAATCTATTATCTAAATTTTTTTGAATATTTTCCCATATTGCATATCCATTTGGCAAATAGTTTAAGCAACCTTTTGCGTTAGAATAATCACATAGTTTTGCTTCTTTAACTATATCTGTATACCATTTTGGAAAGTCTTCTTCTCTAGATGTTATTTTTTCTACTAATTTTTTTTCTTTTGCCATAAATTTCCCTCTTTTCTTTTTTATTTTATCATAAGCAATTGTTAATTGGTAGTAAAAAGTATTTGTATTATTACTTAAAGAGTTAAATACAACTCCTATATTATTATATTTATAAAGTTGCATTTAACTCTTTAAGTAATAGTTTAATTGGTATTTGTTGTTAATTTCTTGCTTTTATGATATTATGTTATGTAATTTGAGATAATTTCTAAAACTATATATTTTAATATTGGAGGAAAATATGGAAAAACAATATATGAGAGTATTATCAATACGTAGACATAAGACAATAACTTTTATTAATGTGTATAATGATCTATTAGGAAATATACAATGTATGATTGATAATGATTTAATTATTAATATTAATTGTGGTGATTTAATAAAGTGTAATATTAGTGATGATTTTAATCGAAAAGGTGAAAGAATTAAAAGAATAATCTCTGTTGATAAAGTTATATCTGGTTATGATTTTCAGTCATATAAAGGGATTAATAATGAATCTTTTAGTGATAGAGAAAAAGATTATCTAAATGCTAGAAATTGTGGAAGGCAATTAATAATTTTAAAATATAAAAAAGAAATATTAAATAATATACGTAGTAGATTAGATTCTTTAGATTATTTTGATGCAACAGGATTACTTAATACAGTTGAATATTATTCAAATGGTAGTAACATAAAGGATGCTATAATACAAGATAGAGCTGATAGAGAACCAAAATATTTGAGAGTAACGTTAGAAAATCAGTTGAAACAAATGACTGCTGTAATATTAAAATCTACTTATGCGATTGAAAAAGTATTTAGAAATATGGGAGAAGATAAGTCTCATATAAATGAGTTTTTAATGTTAGAGTTAGTTTCGATAGAAGAAGACATTTCTCAAATGATAGACTTTGTAAAATATTTAGATAAAATTTCAAAAGAACAAGCTGAATCCTATAATATTGATATTTCTCAAAAAGATTTACAGATTATTGATTATAATGAAATTCCAACGAATCAGTTTGAAAGATTTAGAAAAAGTTTTATTAATACTCTTGTTACGAATTTTCCTTGTGAGTCACCATTTATTTTAAAGGATGAGGAAGGTATGCGAAAGGAGATTAGATGGTATATAAATGGACATTGGATATCTCATTTTTATCAGGATGAAAATAATTATAATAATGTAAAAGAGATATTATTAAGTCAACAAAAACAAAAAGATAATCTTAATCCAATGTCATATATAGAATGGGGATTGCCATCTACAGTAAGTTTTGGACTGAGTATAGATAGATGGTTACAAATGTTACTAGATATAAACAATATAAATTCTGTAGCAAATCCAATAGCATTAGATTATCCAAAGACTAGGAGGTTGAAGTGATGAACTATGTATTAATGAGTGGATCGTTTACTCGAATGGAAATATATCAACCAATAATAAATTTTTTGAATAACCATTCATTAAATAATAAAACAATTGCTTTTGTTACAGCTGATTTTAACGACTACTCAAGTAATGATAAATATATAAAAAAAATAATTAAATTATTTAATGATAAGAAGTTTACATTTAGTTTTGTATATACTATTGATAATAGAATTGATTCCAATATGATGAAAAGATTTATTAAGGATAGTGATATTGTTTTTCTTTTAGGAGGAGATACTTTAAAGCAAATTAAATATATTAATAAATATAAGTTAAAAAATATTATAAAAGAAAAAAATAAGGTTGTAATTGGGATGTCAGCGGGTTCAATTAATATGGCAAAAAGGGTAGTACTTGCAAGAGATATAGATGATGGAATTCCTAAATTATCTAAATATAAAGGAATAGGTATAACTGATATTAATATTGAACCACATTGTGATTTTAGAAATGAAGAACATTGGAAAGATATTGAAGAGGCTTCCTTTTATTCAGATATAATAGTAATGCATGATGATTGTTATATCATTGTTGACAATGATATTATAAATTATTATGGTTCGTATGTTAAAATGACTAATTCTAGCATTTATTATAAAAATAGTGCGTGTACATTGGACGAATTTTTGAGGGAAATAAATTATGATTAAGAAAGGGAGTCATTTAGATGGTGTTGAACCAATCAATGAAAAGAAAATAGATAATTGTGAATTAATTAAAATATTGTCTTTTAAAGCTGGCAATTCAAAAGATTCTAGATATTTAAAAAATATAATTATTAATTCTGATGTTTATGATAAATCTGGATATTCTGGTAATTCTGTATTAATTTGCAAAGGAAAAAATAATAATTATGTAGTGAAAATATCTAAAAATGGTTCATTAATTGATGAATTTATTTCATATAAGTATTTTTATAAGTTACATTTAACTTCTAAGCCAATAAAGTATTTTAAAAATAATGAATATGAATTTTTATTATCAGAATATATTGATTTGCCTACAGCTGGTTTTTATTTTGACTCTTATCAAGAAATAGCAGATTTTTTTGGTAAAGAATTAAGAAAATTTCATGATATGAACTTAATTCAAAATAAATTTAATGAAAAGGAATATAATCTTTTTAAAAATAAATATCTTCTTAGCTATAATCGTGCATTAGAAAATGATGTTGGATTGATTTATATGACAGAGTATTTAAATGATGTTGACATTGAGAAAATGAAAAAATATTTAATTAATAATAAAGAATTTTTGTATAAAAATGAGGTTTTAGTTCATGGTGATTTTAATCCTAATAATGTTTTTATAGATAATAATATGAATATAAAGATTATAGATTTTTGTGATGCTGGAATATGTAATAAACATTATGATATTTTTTGGACAATGTTTATGATAATAATCTTTTCTGGAATATTAAAGGATAAAAAAAAGATTTTAGAATGTGAAAAAATATTTTTAAATGCATATGGTATAGATAAAATTAATAATGAAGAATTATTATTCTTTAAATATTTTGCTTGTCTTTATTGGAAGCAGCATGATGAGATAACTAGAATAAATATATTATAGGTGATGATGTGAATTGAATAGTAAAGATTTTTATAATAATCAAAGTATTGTATCATATGATCAAAATAAAGTATGGATAGATAAAGAAAATGATAATTATTATTTTTATAAAAAGACTACTGAGTTTGAAGTTTACAATTTAAGACTAATGAGAGAAAAGATACTTAATAAGTTTATTTGCATATTTGAAAAAAGGTATGATTTATCTGTACCCCAGATAATTAATTTTAATAATAATTTGTTAAAGTTAGAGTATTGTAATGGGAAAAACTTAGAACTATATTTGAGAGATAAAAAAAGCCATGATATAGGTGTAATTTTTTTGAATGAATTACTTAGTTTCTTTATAAAAAATAATATTTATTGGATTGATTTTGCACCTAGAAATATATTGATTAATGATAATAAAATTATATTTGTTGATTTTGAAAAAGGATTTATGGATAAGAATACTAATGTTAAAGATTATTTAAGAAATAATGTTTATGAAGAGTATGGTTTGTTTTTATTAAATAGTGAAAGAATTTATCAAGCAGAGGATATTTTTTCTATTCAGAATGAAAACAATAGTTTAGTACCAGTTGACTTGATAAAATCTGATCGATATAGATTTATTGCCAAGTTAAGTGGATATAATCAGTATATGACTAAACAAGAATATTTAAAAATATTAAAACTGATTATAGATGTTGAAACTCCTTATGTTGAAAAAGGTAATATTATTTTCCCTGGAGTTTATTTAGACAAATTTATGGTTAATTTATTATCAGAGAACCCAGTGGAAGAATATGCTAAGGAAGTTTTGCGTTTATATAAAAAAAGGAATTAGTCCTTTTTCTTTTTCTTTATACATATATTTTATTGGTGATGTTATGAAAAAAATATTTATTATTGTTTTATTATTACTTCTTATTTGTCCTTTTAATATATTTGCTAAAGATATGTCTAAGTCTAGTATTGTTATGGATGTGGATAGTGGAAGGATAATTTATAAAAATAATATTCATGAAAAACATTTAATAGCAAGTATTACTAAGATAATGACTTGTATAGTTGTTTTGGAAAATGCTAACTTAGAGGATAAGATTGTTGTAGGAGAAGAGGTATTAAAGATGTATGGGACTAATATTTATTTAGAAGTTGGTGAAGAAATAACTATTAAGGATTTATTATATGGTTTAATGCTCAGAAGTGGAAATGATGCCGCTGTAGTTTTAGCAACTAATCTTTTTGGATATGATGAGTTCATTTCTTTAATGAATGATACTGCTAAAAGAATAGGAATGATTGATACTATATTTGTTAATCCTCATGGTTTAGATGAGGATACAAAAAATTATTCAACGGCTTATGATATGGCTATACTTGGAAAATATGCTTTTCAAAATAAGATTTATCGAACTATTATATCTACCAAAAAGTATACAACAAAATCTTCTTTAAAAAGTTATGTTTGGTATAATCGTATGAGTCTTCTTTCAAGTTATTCAAATTGTATTGGTGGAAAAAATGGATATACACCTAGTGCAGGAAAAACACTTGTCTCTTATGCTAAAAAAGATGACACTACTTTGATGATTGTTAGTTTAAACGATTCATCTATTTATGAAAATCATGAAAATTTATATGAACGTTTTTTTTTGAAGTATAAGAAATATGATATTATTAATAAAGATAATTTTTCTAAAAGTTCAAATATTTTAGGTAAAAAAGTTATGATAAAAAATTCATTTTCTTATTTATTGAAAGAAGATGAGTTAGATGATATTGAAACTATTATTTCTGTTTATTCGGATTCTAATAGTAAAAGAGTGGGTAAAATTATTGTAAGATTTCAAAATAAAAAAATAGGAGAGGTTCCTATTTATGAACAGTCTTTTAAAAAGAAAGAGTCATTTTTAAAAAAAATTAAGAATTTATTTATTCGTTAGTCTAAAAAAATTAATTGATGGTCTACAAAATAGCCTAATTCCTTCTTTGGTACCTAGGCCGCTTGATATATAAAGTTTAGAATTATTTTTTTCATAGAAGTCTTGATCATATTTTTTTGCTCCTTCTACTTTGAATGGAGAATATTTTATGAAGGGTATTCGTATGTTTCCATTGTGAGAATGCCCAGCTAAAAAAAGATCTGTTTGATATATTATATCATCAACTGTATCTGGTTCATGTAAAAGAGTTATTGTATAAATATTTGAATTATGATTCGTTTCTTTAAAGTACTGATATCCTTTTTCAATATCTATATTTTTTTTAGATGATGATAGGCCTATTAATAATATAGGATTATTTGTTTGATTATAGATAAGTTCATACTCATTTCTTAAAATAGTGAAGTTACTTTGATTGAAAATAGTTGCTATAGACTCATTATCTTCATCTCCTAGAATTGCATATTTTCCTAAAGATGTTTTTATAGATTTTAATTTATTAATTAGTTTTTCTTGTTCCTTTGATTCAAGATTATAATTTTTATGAATTAAATCTCCTGTAAAAACTACAATATCTGGTTTTCTTTCATTTGTTAATTTTACTATTTTATTAACATCTTCTAAAAACATAGTTGTTCCAAAATGTAGATCTGATAGTTGTATAATTTTTATTCCATTAAAAGAATCTGGTATTTTTTTATTACTTATTCTATATTCTCTTACTTCTACTTTTACTGTTGATATATAGCTTGTATAAGAGTAAAAAGATATTAAGAAAATAATAAGAAAGAAAAGAATTTTTATTGTTTTTTTTATTCGGATTGTTCTTTTTTCTTTTTTTTCTTCTTTTATAATTTCATCTTGTATATCTTTATTCATTTCTTCTCTTGTCACAATTCTCACCTAATATTATTTTATCATATCTTTTTTTTATATGGATAAAAATCTTGTTTTTATTATTATTTTTTTTTATGATAGACATGGTGGTTAAAAAATGAAGTATGATGTTGCTATTATTGGAGCAGGACCTGCTGGATTATTTGCAGGTTATGAGTTGATTAAAAAAAACAAGAATTTAAAGGTTGTTATTTTAGATCAAGGATTTTCTGTTAAGAAAAGAAAATGTCCAATGAACAGTGGAAAAGTACCTTGTCAGAATTGTAAACCTTGTGCTATTTTGTCTGGATATGGTGGGGCTGGTACTTTTTCAGACGGAAAACTTAATTTTATTCATAAATTGGGAAAAAGTGATTTAACGAAGTATATGTTAGAGTCTGAAGCTGTCTCATTAATTGATAATGTGGAAGATATTTTTAATGAATTTGATATGGATTCGGATGTATTTCCATCTAATATGGATGAAGCTTTGGAACTTAAGAAAAGAGTTGCGATAGCGGGTGCAAGACTTTTAGTTATTAAGCAAAAACATTTAGGAAGTGATCACCTACCTCAATATATTCAAGGTATTTGTGATTATTTAGAAGATAATGGAATTACTTTAATGGATCAATGCGATGTTTTTGATATTAAAAAGAAAACAAATGATAAGTATTTAGTTTGTTATAATCATCTAAAAAAAGAAGAGAGTATTGAAGCTAAAGCGGTTATTATTGCTCCTGGTAGAGCAGGTGCAAAATGGGTTCAAGAATTTGCAGATAATCATAAGATTCCATATCTTTCTCAAAGTATTGAAATAGGTGTTCGCGTTGAGGTTCGGAAAGAAATTATGCAAGAAATAACTGATGTAATATATGATCCGACTATTTTTATAAAGACAAAAACTTATGGAGATGAAATTCGTACGTTTTGTACAAATCCTGGTGGATTTGTTGCTAAGGAAAATTATTATGGATATATTTGTGTAAATGGACATGCTTTGAAAGATGTTAAGAGTAATAATACAAATTTTGCTTTTATTTCTAAAGTTCATTTAACAGAACCTGTTACTAATACTCGATTATATGGAGAAAGTATTGCTAGAATTGCTAATGTATTAGGAGATGGAAAACCTATTATTCAGTCTTTAAAAGATTTAAAAAATGGAAGACGAAGTGAGTGGCATCGAATAAACAAAGGTTTTATTGAACCTACTATGAGGGATTGTGTTGCTGGAGATTTAGCTTTAGTTATGCCACATAGAATTATTACTAATATTTTAGAAGGATTAGAGATTCTTGATAAAATAATTCCGGGAGTAAATAATGATGATACCTTGTTGTATGGACCTGAAATTAAATTTTTTTCTAATGAGATTGAAACGGATAATAAGTTTCGTTGTAAAGATTATAATATTTATTTTGTTGGTGATGGTGCTGGTAAAGCAGGAAATATTGTTACAGCAGCTGCAACTGGATTAGTAGCGGCTCGTGATATATTAGAAAGGATGAATTATGAAAAATAATAAAATGTTAATAATTATTGGAGGGTTAATTGCTATTATACTAATTGTAGTAGCAATCTTTCTTCCATCAGAAAAAGAAGAAGAGGTTAAAGAAGATTTATTAGGAATTTCTTATGATGTAGAGGGGAATGAATCAAGTTTAAAATATGAAACAGAAAATCCTGTAGTTGCAATGTATATAGAAAAGTATGGATCTATTGTTATGGAACTTTACCCAGAGGTTGCTCCAAATACAGTAAATAATTTTATTTCTCTTGTAAAGAGTGGTTTTTATGATAAGAATAGTTTTCATCGTCTAGAGCCTGGATTTGTTTTACAAGGAGGAGATCCTTCTGGAAATGGAACAGGAGGACCTGGATATTCTATAAAAGGTGAATTTACTGATAATGGGTTTGAAAATAATTTGAAACATGAAAAATGGGTTTTATCAATGGCAAGAAGTCAAGACAATGATTCTGCTGGAAGTCAATTTTTCATTATGTTAGATAAAAGTGAATATTTAGATGGAAAGTATGCATCTTTTGGTAAAGTTATTGATGGATTTAAAAATATTGAAAATATTGTTTCAAATGAAAGAGTAACTGACTCAAGTACGGGTAAGTTAGCAAATAATTTGGTTATTAAAAAAAGTATTATTGATTTAAAAGGGAAGACTTATCCAGAAGTAGAAAAAATAGAAGAGTAGTTAATATTCTTCTATTTTTATGCGTGAAAATTGACAAAACACAACATTTGTGGTATAATATGTACACTAATGGGGGTTAGGGTATGAAAAAGAATGTTATTAAACATGTGTTGTCTTTGCTTGTTGTTTTAGGTGTTGCTGTTACTAGTTGTTTTGGTTATATTAATGTTAATTCTAAAGTTATATATAAGGATTTTCCTGAAAATAAAGTTTCTAATGTAGAACTTGTTACAAAAGAAGAAGAGAAAGAGGTACAAGAAGTAGTTGAAGAGGCACCCGTTGTCGAAGAAGAGAAGGTAGTTAATCAAAATGATGCTTTAGAAAACGCTTCAGAACCTGTTGTCGAAAATATTCAAGAGAAAGTTGGTAATTCTATTAGGATTGATGGAATACTAAATAAGAATCTTATGAAGGATGAGACTGGTGAACATTTTTATTTAAATCATAATATAAATGGTGTATACGATGGTGTAGGAGTACCATATATTGATTTTAGAAATGATTTAACTGGTCGTAAAACAATAATTTATTCACATAGTTCTAAAAGTGGTAATGGTCCTTTTCAAGTTTTACAAAATTATCATAATAATTATGGTTTTTATCAAAATCATCGTTATATTACGGTTCAATATAATGGTGTAGAACATCAATATGAAATATTTTCAGTATATGTTTCTACTGCAGATAGTGAACAAAGTGAAGGTTTAGAGTATTTTCATCGTATGGATTATTCTGATTCTGAATGGGAATATAGAATAAATTGGTATAAAAATAACTCTGAATATGATACTGGAGTATCTGTTTCTGCAAGTGATAAAATATTAATTTTACAAACTTGTTGTATGGATCCAAATTACTATGAACAGTATTATCGTTATAATTTAGTTATTATGGCTAAGCTAATTTACTAAAGAAGTATTATTTACTTCTTTTTTTTTTGATGATAAAATATTTTTAGTTGATAGGATGGTTAATATGATTAAAAGTGCAGGAGTTTTAGTATATAGATATAATAAGAATGTTTTGGAAGTGTTAATGTGTCATTTTGGAGGACCTTATCGTGAACATGTTGATAAAGGAGGATGGTCTATTCCTAAAGGAGAGGTAGATAGGAAAGAAAAATTATTAGATTGTGCAAAGAGAGAGTTTTTTGAAGAAACAAATTTAAAAATTACTACTGAGTTAAAATACTTAGGTTCTCATAAGGTGAGCCATAGGAAACTTGCTATTATATTTTATACTTGTTGTGATTATGATCTAGCTAATTGTAAAAGTAATACTTTTGAGATAGAGTATCCTAAAGGATCATCAAAGATACAATCATTTCCAGAAATGGATCGTTTTTTATGGATGGATATTAAGACTGCTAAAGAAAAGATTGTCCCTTCACAGGTATATTTTTTGGAAAGGTTAGAAGATAGTTTAAAAAAATAATAATTTAGGAGATTTTATGGAAAAAAATGTTAAAGTCGTAGAAACCGGAAGTAATAGTAAACAGGGAGAAAATAGATGCCCTCAATGTGGAGCAAGTGATGTTACTTATAATATTAATAAGAAAAAATTAGTTTGTAATTATTGTTTTACAGAGTTTGATTCAGAGGATGTTGAAGGTATTGAGAAAAATGTTGAAAATTTAAATGAAGAAATTCGTGGAAGTGGAACAAAGGATATTGATAGTAATGTAGAAGATATTATTACTTTAAAATGTGGTGGATGTGGAGCAGAGGTTGTTATTAATACAAAAGAAGCAGTAAATGCAAGATGTCACTGGTGTAGAAGTATTTTATCAATTAATTCCCAGATTGAAAATGGAGCTGTTCCTGATGTTGTTTTACCATTTGATTTAGATAAGAAAGTTGCCGAAGAAAAAATTAAAGCTTTTGTTGAAAAAAGAAAGTTTTTTGCACATCCAATTTTTAAAAAAGAATTTACTACAAATAATATTATGGGAGTATTTTTTCCTTATATGCTTGTAGATGCTAATTGTCATGGTACATTTAGTGGAGAAGGTGGACATGTTGCGAGAAGTTATGAAATTGTTGTTGGAAAAGATGATGATGGAAAAGAAAAAAAAGAAACTGTTTATGATATAGATGTTTATGAAGTAGAGAGAGATTTTGATATTGCAATAGATGATTTATCAATTGAATCAAGTTTGGATAAATTAGATAAGTCTAATAAAACAAAAACAACTAATATTATCAATTCTATTATGCCATTTGATACGGATAAATGTGTTAAATATAATAGTAACTATTTAGCAGGATATACTTCGGAAAAAAGAGATGTAAATGTTAGCGATTTAGAAGATAAAATTGATAAAGAATTAAAGGATATTACTAGACATTCATTAAATGCTGATTTAAAGTATTATGATAGTGGGGTAAAATGGGATAAGGAAGAATTAAATATAAAAGGTAAACAATGGATAAGTGCTTATTTACCAGTATGGTTATATTCTTATCAAGATACTAAAAAGATTTTACATTATGTTGCAGTTAATGGACGTACTGGGGAAGTTATGGGTAGTATTCCAATGAATAAGAAAAAGTTATTTTTGATTTCTTTATTAATTGATATACTTATTTTTGCTTTTATATATTATTTTACTAATGGAAGTGATAATAGTGGATTCTTGATTTTCTATCTATTTTTAATAGTTGGTCCTATTTATTATCACTCTAAATCTTCTAAATATCGTAATAAAGGCGCAAGACATAAATATGAAGCGGAAACTAAAAATACTATAACAAATATGAAAAAAGTTGATGATAAAAAGCGTACTTTAAGAGAACGTTCTTCACGCTCTTTACCTGGCGCTAATAATCATAAATTAGATGGTGAAAAAGTAAAAGTAAAAGATTCTAAATAAATCTTTTATAAGGAGATGTGAATAATTGAATAGTGATTTATTAAAAGTTTTTGATGAGTATAAACTTGTTAAAAAAGAAAAAATTGCTTCTATTAATTTTTTGAGTATAGAGTCTTTTCAGTGTACCTTAAATAATGGAAAGATTATTACTAGAGAAAAAATTTTAAAAAATGGTAAAGATGGAGATGCAGTTATTATTTTTCCTATTACTAAAGACAATAAAATTATTATAGCTTGTGAACCTAGAGTTTTTACTGAAAAGACTGTTGATGTAGGCTTTCCAGCTGGTTATGTTGAAGAGGGTGAAGAGGCACTTGATGCGGCAAAAAGGGAGTTATTAGAAGAGACAGGATATTCTTCTTGTGAATTTATTGAAGTTGGGTCATTTTATCAAGATCAAGGTTGCTCTGCGGCC
>Ga0256404_1011055_pt1 | contig 12241 bp, 11 predicted proteins | sample RumenRJG_01DNA_FD_185990 | JGI IMG/M metagenome (GOLD analysis project Ga0256404, IMG submission 185990) | Bovine rumen microbial communities from Lethbridge, Alberta, Canada - RJG_01 | ecosystem: Host-associated > Mammals > Digestive system > Stomach > Rumen | place: Canada: Alberta | collected... | reverse complement strand
AAAAAGGCACAATATTCTCCATCCTTACGGGCAAAAGAGAACGTTATGGACGGAAAGGTTATGAGAATGGACCCGTGTCTTTTATTTTCGAATTCTCACCAACGTCCCCCTCGGATTATTTCCATTTGCTTCCTTTTGAAGAAAAATATCTTCCCGAAGCCTACTCTTTCTATCAAAGGAATGACCCTTATCAAATTCGATCCAAAGAAACTTTTTTACTGACTTTAGGCACCGAAAGGGGAAAACCTTATTTGATCCTGCGTGAAGGAAAAATCGCTGGTTATCTTTCGTTGAAAGACGACATGATTCTTGAACTTGTGATTGAAGATCTTGGCCATTTGAAAGATGTCCTTGGCCTATTCCCATCGAAGAAGGTCAGCCTTTATTGCAATTCATTGAATTTCCCTTTGATTCAAGCTTCTTATGAAATCGGCGGGAATGCCATTTTATATCAACGAGAGATGATTCGCGTTTATCGTCCCAAGGAATTCTTGGAAATGCTAGAAGCCTTGAACCACGCGAAACAAAGACCGGTTTCTATCCCCGAGCCATACGATTCTAAAGTCTTAGTTTCTTCCCTCTTCCCTGATTTGAAAGAGGCCACTTTATCGGATTTTGCCTATTTCTTCGATCTGCCGTTCTGTGACCTTTTCTAAGCAAATAGATAAAACAGTACCGATATTGTTTGCAAAAGGTTGTTTTCTTATTTAAAATAAGTCGGTAATTCGATAAAGGAGGGATGACAGATGAAGAAATTCTCAAAAAACCAATTAGAGCGTTATCCGTTCTATCTGAAATATTTTAAAGAATTGCAAGCCGAAGGAGTGGAAACCATTTCCTCACCGAAGATCGCCAAGGTCCTCGGCTACAGCGAAGAACAAATCCGAAAAGACTTGCAAGCCGTCTCGAATATTCCAGGCCGCCCTAAAAAAGGGAGAAACGTCGATAAACTTGTCGATACTTTGGAAACCTTCCTCGGTTACAAAGGCGAAACCAACGCCGTCATCATTGGCTGCGGTCATCTTGGATTGGCCTTGCTGCATTATCCTAATTTCGATGACATGGGTTTGTCGATCGTCGCGGGGTTTGATGTCGAGCCATCTTTGATTGGGAAGAAGGTCGATAGCAAAGAAATCTATGATTTGAAAGAAATCGGTGATATTTTCCCTCGTGTTGGTGGAGAAATCGCCATTGTCGCCGTTCCTGCCAGCGCCGCCCAAAGCGCGATTGACGCTGCCGTTAAAGCGGGTGCCAAAGGGATTTGGAATTTCGCCCCAACCCATGTTACCGTGCCAAATCATGTCGTGATTGAGAATTTTAATTTTTCATCCAGTTTGGCTGTCTTAATGCACCGTTTGAATCGGGCAAAATAAAAAAGAAAAAACAAAACCTCGGGCAATGAACTGAACCCCATTTAGTTCACAGAGAGAAAAAACCTCTCAGCGTAAAATAAAACGTTGGGAGGTTTTTAATCAAGGAAGGAATAAATGCCGATGGAGACGGCGTTGTCGAGATTCAAGGAATCGACTTTTGAAGACTGCTCGATTTTTATCGGCGTCCCTACGTTCAAAAAGGAAGAATCTAATCCCGTGGCCTCATTGCCAAAAATCAAAGAATATGGCTTTTCTTTCTTGACGCTTTTCAAAGCGTTCTCTGTTTGTAACATAAAAGGGTATAAATGCCGTTGACCAGCGAGAGCTAAATATTCTTCAAAAGAAGAAAAATAAGCGAAAGGAACGGAAAAGATGGCACCCATAGAGGAACGGACACATTTGGGATCAAAACAATCGGCGGCAGGGGAGATGATGGCAAGATAATCGATATTAAAAGCAGCGCAAGAACGGAAAATCGTCCCTAAATTCCCCATATTCGACGGATGGACTAAAACAACATGGTTGCCCTGAGGCATTCTCTTGCAAGTGAATTTCTCAAATTCTCCGATCACCATCGTATTTTCTTTTTCCGAAAGCGAGAATATTTTCTGATTGTTGGTGATTATAGGAACATGATTGGCTTCAGCAAGATGAACCAACTTCAGGTAAGTTTCATCTCGTTTTTGCTTGGGATTGACATAAATCCGTTTTGCCACCTCCGCTTTTCGAAGCAATAGTTCGAAAGTCAAGGTAGTTCCTAAGGTGTAGGAGAGCTCCCCTTTTTTCTCATATTTGGCCATATACCATAGTATACACGTATTTTGAGAAAAATATTGGCTCGACGGTGTGCGATGTTTTTAAAAATATTTTCCAAAAGGAGACATTTTCTTTCCAACCCCGTCTTTTTATAAGTGAGGAGGAAAAATGATGGAAGAAGAAACAGCAAAAATCGGAACGATTTCTAAGGAGACACAACAAGAGTTTGGGCTTGCTTTAGGGAAGGGGAATGTTGTTTTCGCTTTGTCTAGGGATTTGGATAAATTTGCTCGACGTTGGCCCCAGGATTACCTTAGAAAGATTTCCGAAAGCAGGAATATTCTGCGTTACCCTTTATATGGGGCTTATAACGAGGAGAGCAAAACGTTATATCTCATCAAAGAATATGTAAAAGGGCCTTATTTTATTAAGGCCGGCATTGAGATTGACTTGCACAAGCAAGCCCATTTGGTGGATATTTTTGCCTTAAATGAGATCAAATCGAAAGAAATCGTTCATCCAGGGGTCGAATGGAAACTCATAGCTCGGAAGAAGATGGCGAATTCTTGCGCGCATACTTCCCCGAAAGCAAGAAACTAAAGAAAAGGAGCAAAGCGGCTACCCCAAGATATAGAGCAAACATCGAAAGCGAGGCGATGATTACGCCTGCCCATCCCCCTAATTGGCCCATTATTCCTTGATTCACGAAAGTACGGTAATCGAAAATCAACGTGCCGAAAGTGGTCGATGTTCTGATGTAATGGTTCAAGAAAGAGAAACCAGCATAATAAACCGGGACAGAGCCGAAATAAATGAGCCAATGCCATTTCCAGTTGCCCTTTTCGGAAAAGAAGAGCCAATCTAGAAAAACGACAAGCGGGAAAACGATATACATCAAAAGCTGAATCAAAAGCCGTTCTTGGCTGAAATAAACCAAATTAGAATTCCCAATGTTAATAAATAGGAAATAGAAAGGGTGGCCGATGGCTAAGGCCATCTCGAGTCCGACCGACATGAAAAGCACTTGCCCGAATGTCGCCGGAACCCCCGATTTGTTGCTTTTTCGCAAACCTTTGATGGAAAGAATCGTTTCAATCAAAAGAATGATCGTCGCATAAAGCGTAATCTCGGTTCCTAAATAACGGATGGAATTCCAGCTTGCCGTTTCAACGGCATCGAGATTGAAGGCCGCGACCAAAGTGAAAATACCGACTAAAGTCGCAGATAGGCGATAAGTGAATATGAGAATTCGATTGCGGAAGACCATAATTATGCCTCTCTTTGCCTCTGCCTTGAAGAGAGGATAAACTTAGAGAGTTATGAATATTATAGACAATTTTAAAGATGACCAATACCCAAGAAAGGGAAAAGAACATACGAGAGAAGTCTCCCGAGCCATCGTCATGCGTCCCGATGGTTTGTTTGCCGTTCATCTAATCCGAAGGAATGACGCCTTCGGCGATTGGTCCTATTTTGAGACCCCGGGTGGCGGAGTTGACGACGGAGAAAGCCCAGAGCAAGCGGTGGTTCGAGAATGTGAGGAAGAATTGGGATATCAAGTGGAAATCATCCAAGAACTTGGGACGATCAAAGACGAATACACTTTGATCGGAAGGACAAATATCAATCATTATTATCTTTGCAAGACGAGAGAATTCGTCGGCAAGCATCTCGTTAGCGACGGCGACACTTTAATTGCGGAAACCCTCTACCTCCCAATCAAAGAAATCATTCAGAAATATGAAGCTCTTCCCAACGAAAAAATCCCTCTGCTTCTTAAAAGAAGGGAACTTCCGATATGGAAATTGGCAGAAAAAATCATTAACAATTAGTTTTAACTTGCCTTAAGTCTTATTCTTGATTAAACTTAATCACGCTGGCGGCATTGGTGAAGTGGTCTAACACAACCGGCTGTGAACCGGCCATTCACGGGTTCAAATCCCGTATGCCGCCCCATATTTGAAGAAAAGCGAAAATGCCTAGGCAAATTCGCTTTTTTGTGCAAAATATGCCATTTATTAGGCTGATTTAATGCTTCACAGTAAAATTATGCTTGCATAGTATCCACGAAGTACTAATTTTTCACATTTTATGCTTGAATCACCCAACTTCACACCCCAACGAGGCATATAACAGTTTGCACTGGCGATAGGGTTGTTGGCTGTTCAAACTCCTCTTTTATCATTTTTCTACATGTTTTTTAACAAGATATATTGGAATAATATAAGTCTATTAGTTAAATTTTATTAATGAAAAAACCTGTTGTTAATATATTAATTGTTAATTTATTGATACTAGTAGTCTATTTTCCTTGTGGATTATTTCAATTTATTTTGGATTCAAGTATTAATGGATTATATATCTCGAACTTTATATTCATCATTTTAGCAGTCATACTTCTAGTTCATGTCATCAATCACATCGCGTATACAAAACAAAGAATTCAATTAATTATTGTTACCGGATTGATCCTCCTATTAGTGTTATTAAGAGGTTTTAAATATATTACGTTCGCCAATATTGAAATTATGGCTAGACATATATGGTATTTATACTATTTACCAATTATTTTTATGCCGTATTTTCTATTTGTAGCCGCTTTAACAAATTACTATGACAACCATAAGAAAATAATTCTACCAATCTATATCATTACTGGATTAATATCTTTGATATTATTCTCTTTAATAATCACTAATGATTCACATCAACTAGCGTTCCAATTTAACGATAATTTTGCTAATTGGGATAACGATTACAAATATGGATTTTTATATTATCTAACCTCAGGTTATGTCATCTTACTTTTTATCGCTTCGTTTATTGTTTTTTATCATCAATGTCGAGTGACAAACAAAAGAAGATATGGATTTATTTCCTTGCTTCCTTTGTTATTTGGATTAATTTGGATTGTTTTAAATATTTTTAGTCTATTGCCTCGCTATAAAGGAGTGAGCGTTCTTTGTCTTTTTCCAGAAACGCTTTGCTTTACAGTCGCTGGTTATCTGATTAATTTAGTTAGTCTAAACCTCATTACTTCAAATAAAAATTATGATGGCATCTTTGAAGCGATGTCTCTTCCTGCGGTCATTAGAGATTCAAGTGACGCGTTAATTTACAAAAATAGTGATGTTCCACCTGTGAACATCAGAGATGAACAAGTAATCATTGATAACAACTTATATAAAAACGTCAATATTTCTGGTGGTCGCATTACTTGGATTAGCGATATAAGCGAATTATTAAAAATTAATAATGAACTTTCTGAAATCAATGAAAGATTAAAAGAGGAAGAACAACTCCACAAACTGGAAAACGCTTTAAAAGAAGAACAACTAATCATTTCTGAAAAGAATAAGTTATATGATGAAATCGCTAGAGAAGTTTCAAGTGAATCAAATCGAATAATTAGCTTGGCCAAAGAGATTAAAAAAGATGAATCTTTATACAATAAAAGGATGCCAGAAATACTCTTTTTGAGCATTTATATTAAACGTTTTGCAAATTTAAAATTACTCGCTAAAGAAAAAGAAACGATTGATATTAATGAACTTTATTTATCAATCAAAGAAACATTCCGTTATTTAGACAAGACGGGTGTTAAAGGTGCGATAGTGGGACAAGCTAGTGGTACTTATGATTCTTTAGCAATCCTTAAGATATATTGTTTTGTTGTCAGAACCCTTATTGGTAACCTAAATCACATTAAAGGTGTGACCGCATTTTTTAGTGATTCTAATCTATTAAAAATCATCATTGAAATAGATAAATTCATCTTGGACGAATCAACACTTAACGGTGTCTATTATTCTTTGAATAAAGAGGATGATGTCTATTATATAGTTTTTAAAGGAGGAAATAGAGATGCTTCTATTTGATTGCCCTCCTTTAGTCTTATCTATATTGACTTCGTTACTAATTTTTATTAGCACAATTAATATTTCCTTTATTGTCTATTCTTTTGTCATTAAAAAATGGTCGATATTCATTTCTTCAATCATAGTGACTATTTTATTAATTTTCTTAGTTCAAGTATTTGCTACCACGATTCATGAGAATGATATTCCTTTTATCAATTGGTTTAAGGGTCTAAATATCTCCATTTATATTGTCTGTATTTCTCTATCTATTCTAGGTCTAGTGGGCATATTTATTTACCTATATCTTTATCACAAAAAGCACATTACCTCTTACTCCATTATTCAAGCGTTCAATACCTCTAAAGAAGGCTTCTTATATTTTGAAGAAGATGGTTCTTGCTTGTTAATTAACAAAAAGATGGAAGAAATCGCTTCATCTTTAACTAAAAAATATATCTTAAATGGTTATGATTTCTTAAAGATTGTTAAAGATAAGACAATCAAGCTAGATAACGGAAAAGTATATAAATTTACTGATAAGGAATTAGTAATTGATAGACAACCATATTTCTTTAGAAAGCCAAATGAAACAAAGATACATGAATTAATCGCTTTAGATATTACCGAATTAGTGAATCAAAACAATCAATTAGAACTCGACAACAAAAAACTTCAACAATTAAATAACGAACTAGTGCTTTATAACAAAAGAATGCTTGAAGTGATTTCACATCGAGAAATATTGGAAACAAAAGTTAATATCCATAATGAGATGAATGAATTAGTCCTTCAATCAGCGTATTTATTAACCAATAATGATAAAAAAGAAAAAGAGAGAATTCTTTCTAAATGGGAAAATAATGCTTATCTTCTTTATAAAGAAGCAGAACATCGTAGTGGTGAAGATTATTTAAAGGACGTCCTCACTTTAGGGGACGCGATTGGAATTAGAATCGATTACAAAACGTCATTAGATGTTTTACCTAACGAAAATATAATTAGCCTATTTATTCACGCTTCAAAAGAATCGTTAACTAATGTCGTAAAACACACAACACACAAAAATTTGATCATTGAATTATATGAAAATAATGACCGTATCATTATGAGATTTATAAATGAAAATAATGACCAAAATATTGAGATTAAAATGGGTGGTGGACTAACAAATCTATCTAAACATGTTGAACAATTAAATGGTAAAATGCTCATTGAAAAGAAAGAAAATTTTATTTTGACGATTGAGGTGCCTAATGCCATATAAAGCATTAATTATTGAAGACCAAGCGATGCCTAGACAGCTTTTTGAAATATTTGTTTCACAGTGTGAAGAATTCGTTCACGAAGCTTCTTTAAACGATGCATCTTTAGCATTAACATATTGTCAAAATAGACAAATTGATCTCATCTTAATGGATGTTTATACTGCACATGGTAATAGCGGACTTCTCGCCGCTGAAGAGATAAAGAAGCAATTCCCTCAGATCAAAATTATCATTGTTACTTCTTTACCGGAATATTCGTGGATCAAAAGAGCAAAAAATATCGGTGTTGATTCTTTCTGGTATAAAGATGAAAGCAAAGAAAATATCGTTGAAATCATGAAGCGTACGATGAATGGTGAACATATCTATCCAGATGAAACACCTTCAATCAGTTTTGGTAATATTACCAATCACGATTTAACTGAAAGAGAACTACAAGTTTTAAAAGAAATGCTCACCGGTGATTCAAATCAAGAAATTGCTGATAGATTATGTTTATCTCCAGGTACAGTCAAAAGACATGTTGAAAACATATTATCCAAGACCGGATTCCATACAAGAACCGAATTAGTAGCTGAAGCAGTCAATTTAGGTATTGTGATAAATAATCAATAGATTATATTTTCTTTTCGATTATTAAAGTGTGCCACTTGGCACATATTTTTTAACGCGTATATATGAGACAATTATTTTGCAAAATGAAAGGAGAATATATGAAATTCAAAAAAATCATATTATCTGCTTTGTTGCTTGGCACAATGTGTGTTGGTGGATGTAACACAAATAGTGGTGCTAATTCTGGACAAAGTGGAGAATCAAGTGAGACCGAACATACTCATCAATGGGGTAGCCCAACTTATGTCTGGTCCGCTGATTATTCAACATGTACAGCTGAAAGAGTTTGTGCTGAAGACGCTACTCATATTGAGAGCGAGACAGCAAATTCTATCTATACTATCGTTTCACCAGCATCTTGCGATGATGAAGGATTAGGTAGATATATCGCTATCTTTAAAAGTTCTGCTTTTGAGAATCAATCTCAAGATGTAGCAATTTCAGCAACAGGCCATGTTTGGAGCAATCCAACTTATGTCTGGTCCGCTGATTATTCAACATGTACAGCTGAAAGAGTTTGTTTAACAAACGGTAATCACAAAGAAAGTGAAACAGTTAGTTCTGTTTATGACGTTTCAATTGAAGCTACCTGTACATCTAATGGTCTTGGTATTTATACTGCCACATTTGCAAATGCTGGCTTTATTACCCAAACCCACGCTGAAGTAATCTATGCTGGACACGATTTCGAATTTGATTCCTTTGTTTGGGATGGTTTCGAAGCCCAAGCAAAATACATTTGTAGCAAAGATGAATCACATATCGAATATCATGACGCTGTTATAACAAGCGAAATTACAACTGCAGCAACATGCGAAACTGAGGGTGTTAGAACTTATACCGCTTATTATGATGGTCATACTGATACAAAGACTGAATCAATCTCATCTTTAGGTCATGAATACAATCCAATTTCTGGTCACTGCATTCACGATGGATGTGATGAAACATTAGCTATCCAAGGCACCATTAATTATGGTGATGGAGATTTTGCTGTTGTTAACATGGATGCAAGAGATTTTGCCAAAAATGAAAAAGTCATTTATGACTTAGAATTTAATGGCAGTGCTTCTTCCACTAATTTAGGAATTGGTTTATATCAAAATACTTCTTCTGGTATTTTTAAATCAAATTGTAGCATCACTGTTTACGATGAAGAATTCAATGTTCTTGATGTAAATATCATTAACACTGGTTATGCTCTTTATAGTTTGGAACATAATTTTGCTTCAGGCGAACATATTTATGTCCACATCACATTGAGTGGTTCTGATTTCACAGATGTTGTTATGAGACTTTCATCTTTCCAATACACTGGATTAAAAGTGGTGGGAGTAACTTATAAAACCTGTGTTGAACCTCAAATCAATGCTCATATTGATTTTGATCAATCAGGAACTACTGGTACTTGGCTTAACACAGCCCTTACCGAAGAAAGAGATCAATCCACATTCAAATCTGGTGAAGCTGGTTCAGGACACAGCATGCATCATTATGCTGCAAGCGATGCCACCTCATCATCACCTGCTTTAAAAGAACACTGGTATTGTGAAAAATGTGGTTGCTATTTCTTAAGCTCTGACGGTGACGAAGAAGTCGCTTATGAAGACTTATATGATAACACTATCTATGGTTCAATTATTTCAACATTGAACATATCAGGTCGTGGTGTTGTTATCACCGTTCGTGTGAGTGTTGATCAAGGCGAAGAACCTATTACTGACAATGATGAAAGATACAAGATCAATGGTTCTAATGCCGGTTGCGGAAAAGTAGTCTATGGCGATAACACAATATCTGATAATATTGCCATTATAGGAATTAGTGTTAATGTCCATATTGTGCAATTCTTATTAAGAGGATTGGCCTACAATGATTTTGTAGCCTTAGATCCACAAGCGTTCTTCATTAATATTTAAATTAAATGTGATCCTCACAGCCAACTCGGATTAATCCGGGTTGGTTTTCTTATTGTGACTTTTAAAGAATATATCTTAATTTTTGGCACTTTATTATACTGAGTGCTGACTTTCTCTCTACATAGAATGTAATCATATTAAGGATAATCAACTATGCATCATATAAAAGTGAACAAATTCTACATTGGCCTATCCAAAGGCGGTGTTGCAAAAAAATTCATAGCTTTTAAATCAAAAAACATTTTTTGTATTTAGTTATAAAAGGAAAGCTTGGTGTGGCTAATTATCTTACTTGCAGTTGGATTTTTAATTTTCTTATTAGGATTCTTACTTTTCGGTCTATCAATTTGGACAATTCTTTTATTGATTGTTTGGATTGTTGATTGACATTTAATGGCTAGCAGCTTAGAGCAAACTGTCAATGACGCCATGCGGATGACAAATTAGGTTTGCGATATGTGGGTGATTATTTGCTTCAGTTCACAAAAAATGATTTTGTCAAGGCATTTAAGGCGTACAAAATATAAAAAAATACTCATTTAAGGCGTACAGCAAGGACAATCGCGAAATAACGAACCGATGCATGCGCAAAGGTTTTTTTTCATGAAAATAATGGCTTTTATGCATTTTCTTATGAGTTCATTATTGGTACTTATCTAAAAAATTGATAATTTTGCTCCTGAACAACCCTTTCGATCGCTCGCACACTGAACAATGCGTACTGGCAAAGGATTGCAAAAAGAATGTATAAAACGATGAAAGAAAACCCTTATAAATTTCCAGAAGCTTAACTAATGTGACAATGTTGGACACAGATATGATCATTTGGTGATTAATTAGTAAAAAAGCCACATTTTATGCGCTTTTCTATGCTAAAATTAAAAATGTAAAGTCATGCATAAATTATTATGCCTACGCAAGCTTTAATATAGGAGTGATTATTTTGTTAGATTTAGATGAAAAAGAAGCGGTCTTTAAGGCGAGAAACAAGAAGCATCAAAAACTATATGACCATTACGTTGAGAATTTTAAGCAGAAACCATTTTTTTGCTTGAGACTTAAAAAGAATGTCCTATCGGATGAAATGAAACCAGTCACCACTCTCGTGTTTGAACCAACAGAAGATATGCCATTTTGGAAACTATGCACCATCGGCGCAAGCGACTATCTCATGCCTGAACGTGATATTGGCGGGGGAAGAAAGGCAAACCAACGAAACGAATACATGATGCTTATCGGTCCAGAAGTGGAAATAAGCCAAGAGAAAACTGAATGGCTATCATTGAATTCATTACTCTGGGCTACAGCTGAATGCGCATTTAATGCGAAAGAAAATATTACGGTTTCCGACACCATCGATATGCGAAGCAAAGGCAAATACTGCGGAACTGTATTATTACTCCCCGAAATATTTAAATCTCCAAGCATAGTTAAGTGCTTTGTATCCAAACATAAATTCATAAGTATATTTCAAGTGATGCCAATAACTAGGAAGTTGCTCATCAAAAAATTAAAAAAAGGAACTAACGGTATTTATTGGCTTATGGAGCAGTTTTATACGCACGACGACGATTACAAACTGATATCGTCAAAACCATTTGCAACGTTATAAAATGGCTTAGATTTTATAAAGTAAAAAAGAATGATTTAACCAGTTAATTATGAAACGTTTATTTTTAGAAAGAGATAATATTAAAACCGAAGAGGATGTGGCAGAAGCTTATAAAGCTTTTATTGACTCCATTCCTTTATGGGAAGATTCCTTTTCTCGTCTTTTAATTCTTTGCGGCTTGATAAAATCAGCTGATGATAACTATGTCGCTACCGAAATGAACGATAAGATGTTTAAAAAGAAAATTATCAATGAGTATGAGCATAGGATTATAGAAAAGATGTGCTACCGTATTTCTTTCTTTATAAACGATTTAGAAAACCAAGAAGAAGACATTTCTTTAGAAGAAACCAGAGATTTGATAGGAGGATCCTATTACATCTACAATGAATCTAGTGAAATAGTTAGTCGTAAAATTAAGGAATTGGATCCTAGCTTTGAAGATACAATCGAAGAGGAAACGGTAGGGGAGGAAGTCGCTAAGGCATAGGCTAGCAAACCAGACATTAAGGAGTGCGCTTTAAATATAAAAATATAAAAAAGGATTCAGGCATTTTCTTAAATAGACCTTGTTCGAGGTGGAGAAATGCACCAGCAATAGGTCTATGATTTCAATGTTAATAAAATATTTGTAGGAGACTAATAATTATGGAATAATATATGTGTCAAGAGAATTACGGCAATTATTTCTCACAGGTAGTAAATGTATACCGATTAAATAATGCTCTTGATTGCTTATTAAGACCTCACAGGTAGTGCCTTAATTAGAAGCCGTTTAACGGCTTTTTATTTTTTATGGAGATGTCGTATGTCGTTTTTAATAGGTTTTACTGATTTGCCA
>Ga0256404_1011054_pt1 | contig 12242 bp, 18 predicted proteins | sample RumenRJG_01DNA_FD_185990 | JGI IMG/M metagenome (GOLD analysis project Ga0256404, IMG submission 185990) | Bovine rumen microbial communities from Lethbridge, Alberta, Canada - RJG_01 | ecosystem: Host-associated > Mammals > Digestive system > Stomach > Rumen | place: Canada: Alberta | collected... | reverse complement strand
AGATAAAATAACAAGCAAAGATGGAATATATCAAAAAGACCAATTCCATATAATGCAAGAAATAGTAAGAGATGTGCCAAAAGAATATAGAAATATAATATCAGAGTTAGTAAAGACAAAACAATTTAGCAAGATATCAAGATTTAGTAGAAGTTCCAGAAGCACCAAAAGGAATAGAATATCGAAACATGGGGACACAAGAAAGTCAAATATTCAGCAAATTAAAGAAAAGATTTTGTAGTGGAAGAAAAGCATTTAGCATACATGGGGCAAATGCATTAAGTAAAATTGTGTTTTAAGTGAGAAATTTAAAATAGATGATTTAGAAAAAGAAATATCGATAGATACAAGTGTAGTAGATTGGATAAATTCAATAGAAAAAGAGATAAAGAAGAACAAACAACACAGAGCCAACAGAAAAGAAACAGAAGATTTACCAGTAAAAAGAGGTACAATAGATTCAAATGTAAAAAATTAAAAGAAATAACAAAAATACAAGATTTCACAGATTTAAAATATAGTTTTAAAAAAATAAAGAGCTATGTTTTATTAAGTGAACGTAAAAATAATTAAATAGTGAAAATGCTAGGCATTTGAGGATTAACAAAAAAGATAAAAAAATTGCCAACAAAATGTTGACACATACGTCGAAACTTGTCATATCAGGAATTTGCTGGATTTATTGCAGAAAATATGATATAATGCGACAAGTGAGGAGGTAAAAAATGGAATGGATTTTTGATGGTATAGGAAGTACAATAATATCTTGTCTACTATCGTTGGTTCTTGGTGGAGCAGTTGGATATAAAATTGGAATAAATAAAAATATTCAAAATCAAAAGGCAAGAGATAATTCAACACAAATTCAAATAGGAGGAAATAATAAATATGAGAAGTAATCAAACTGCTAAGGATAATGCCATACAGGTACAAGCAGATACAATAAATGTAGGATTAACAGAAAAAGAAGTGCGTGAAATGATGTTGGATGAAGGAAAAAGAATTTTAGCAGAGTCTAAACTAATAGCTAGTGATATTGCATTGAAAAGAATTAATGATTATATAGATATTTTAATTCCAAGATTGGTAAAATCGGAGGTTATACAAGCTTTTTCAGAACCTTCTATACAAGTATTATTAAACAAAACAGAAAGAACAGCAATAGGTACTAGTAGGGAAACAGATTATGAGATGTTAAGTGAGTTATTAATAAATAGAGTAAAAAAAGACAATGATTATGTAATAAAAGCAGCCACAAATAAAGCAGTCGAAATAATTGGTGACATCTCTGAGGAAGCTTTGTTAGGCATTACACTTTTATTTGCTGTACAAAAATTAGAGCCAGAAGCAGGAATATCAAATGTTGGATTAGAAGTATTAAATAGTTTATATGGAAAATTAATAAGATTTGATAATTTACCATCTGGCCAATATTGGATTGACAATTTAGAACTTGTACAAGCTGTAAGGATAATACCTTTTTCTGCATTATCGAAATTTAATGAGATAATATTTGAAAAATTAGATGGGTATTTTATGGACGGAATTAATAATAATTCGGAACAATATAAGGAATTAGTAAAAAGGATAAATGCTGTAAATTTGCCAACAAATATATTGATTAAAAATCCATACTTAGAAAATTATTCTTTAGTGGCAGTGTCGTCAGAAAAGAATATAGATAAAATAAAAGTCAGTAGAATGTTGCCTAATCAAACAGTTATTGATTTGAACTTAAATGATAGGCAAATTAGCTTATTAAAAGAAATATATAATTCATATGAAAAAAATTCCAATAACATAAATATAATAAAAAACAAGTATAATGAACAATTAAAAAAATATACTAATTTGGAAAAAGTTTCTTTATGGTGGGATAATAATATAGCAAACAAATTAAATATCCAATTGACTACAGTAGGAACCATATTAGCACAAGTAAATGCAAAAAGACTAGATGATAGAGTCCCTAGTTTGAATAAATAGTTAAAATTTTTTAGAAATAAATAAGAAATACTGATTTTATTCAGATTCAGTATTTCTTATTTAACTATTTTCAGTCAACCATCTATCAAATTCATCATAAGTTTTTTTACCAGGTTTAATATCACAAATAAATTCTTTAGCTTCTTTTTTTCATTTTTCATAATTAGTTTTGTAATATTCTATATCTGGATTTCTTTTTACTGCCATAGCTTTTTTGCATATATTTGTCTGTATTTACCATATACAGGCTCTTCATTTTCTTTTCTTTTTTGAGATGTTTTAATTCCATATTCTTTACAAGTGATATCTTCTGCATACTTACTATTGCAATATAAAGTGTTGTTTTTATCAGAAAAAAAGTATTTTCAACAAACTTGAAATCTTTTTATATAATCAATATCATTTAATACTATATGATAAAGAACAATATAAAAATATGCAGATAAATTATTAGTGTTAAAATTATATTTATTTCCAACTATTTTTTTACCATTAGGATCATTTTTGGTCATAGTGTTTATTAAAAACTTCTCATTAAACAAAGAATTAGAAATACCTTTTTTGATTTCATCAAAAAGTTCATTCATAAGTTCTTCAGCTGTAAAAGAAAAGCTTAAAGAATAATTACAAATATAATCTTCAGATATTTCTCTTAAATCTTCAGTCATATTTTGAAAAATATAGAATCTTTGAGCATTATTTAATTTGCTTAATTTCTTTTTTCTATCATTATTAAAAACATAATCCACAAAATTTTTAAATAATAATTGCATTTTTATTAAGTATTCTTTTTCTGTTTCGTAAAAGGTTTCTGCACATTGTTTCAACAAATCCTTATTAGCAATATGAAAAGGTTTATTTATGCCTATATTGATAATATCTTTGTCAAATCCTTTAAAAATTTTACTCAACTGAGTTTTAGGTATTTTATCTAGATATATAAATATAAATGTACAGAAGAATTTAAAGAAATCATCAAAATTATTAAGGTCTAAGTTTAAAAATGCTATTAAATTATCACCTAATGTCATTTTTCTATATTCATAATTTAATATTAAATCTAAGTCTACTTTTTCTATATTGCGTATAAATAGTAGATTCTCAGGAATAGGTGGGACATTTTTATCAATTAATGAAAGAAATATTTCGTTAAAAGAATCCTCTTTCCTTTGAACTTTATTTTCTTTGAATAATTTATCTACAAGCTTTTCTTTATTTTTAGCAGATAAATTAAATTTTCTTGTATCGAATACAACAGAAAAAAATCTAGTTATTTCAACTGGATTATTTTTGTTATATAAATTTAATTCTATTGAGTATTTATTAGAATTTTGCATTTTAATTCCTCCATGTTAACAGTAAAACTAGGTTACGGTAGTGATTTTAGTTGTTATCAATTCTCAAAAACTTTCATAAAAAATCTTGTACTTGTTAACTAAAATTAGCTTAATTCAACTGTTAACAAAAGTCAATAGGTACCATTGAATAAAGAAAGGAGGATTCAGTATTGAACTTAAAAACAGTAGAAAGAACAACATTAACAATGAAAGAAGCAGCAGAATATTTAGGAATTAGTTATTGGTTTGCTAATCAATTAGTAAGAAAAAAACAAATACCATGCTCTAAAGTTGGTGGAAAGTATTTATTTAGATTACAAGCGCTAGATGAATATTTAAAAAATATGAAACAAAAATCTATAAGTTAGATTACAAAGAAAGCGAGGAAAGGAGGATATGTATAATTTACAATGGTTGAAAATAGAATTAAAAATATTTTCAAATAGAAAAATCCAAATATTACTAAGAGAGCTAGATGGAGATACATATTTCAGAGTTTGGATTCAATTGTTAACTATTGCTATGGAATGCAATAGCAATGGCAAGTTAGTAATAGACAAAAATAAACCAATGACAATAGAAAATTTTTCAAAGATTATGGGAAAATCTAAGAAAAAATTGAAAAAATTATTCAAAAATTTCTAGAATTAAATATGCTAATTGTAGAAGATAAAGCATATAAAATTAAAAATTGGGACAAGTATCAAAGCATTGAGCCATATGAAAAATATAAAGAACAAAATAGAATTAGACAACAAAAATATCGTGAAAAGTTGAAATGTGAAAAAGAAGAAAGTAACGTTACAATAACGTTGAATAACACACAAGAAGAAAATAAGATTAAAAATATAGTAGATAAAGAAGGAGATGAGAATAGAAGTGGATTTAGAAAATGTGACTTTTAAAGTTATCACCAATGAAGGTGCAAAATGTGGATTTTGCAATAAAAAATTAAAGCCAGTAGGATTAAGTTATCTTTATGCAAATGTTAATCACGATATGGTAGAATGTGAAAGGTGTGATTGTAGTGAAGCAATTGCATTTTCGAAACAATATGATTCAAATCAAAATGAAAAAGAAAAACAAAGAAAATATAGAGAAATAATAAATAAAATATATAAGGGTTGTATAAAAAGAAAACAGAAATATTATGATTTTGTAAACTTTAATATTAATGAAGATAACCAAGAAGCATTAACAACTTTAACAAAATATACACATTTATGCATAGAAAACAAAGTTAAAGACGGAATTATTATACATGGAAGTATAGGATATGAAAACACTTATTTAGTAGCGAGTATTGCTAATGAGATTATTAGAAATTAAAAAATTGCATTATTGGAAAGGACTAGTTCTATAATAGATAGAATAAAAGAATCTTTTAATAAAACTGTTACGACAGAGTCAGAAATTATGGAACTTTATTCTAATGTTGATATGTTAATTATCGATGATTTTGGGAGTAAAACAATAAGTAAATGGGCTTTAGAAAAGTTGTATAGAATTATTAATAATAGATATGAAAATGACTTGCCAATAGTAATTACAACTAGATATACAAGAGAAAAATTGATGGAGAAAATTGCTATTGAAAATAAGGAATTAGCAGAAGAATTTATACAAATTTTATACAAAATGTGTTATGGAATTTCACTAATAAAAAATGATAGAAACGCAAAAGAAAAAGCTAGCAAAAGCGATAAAACTAAATGCTAACTTAATCCAAAATCTAAAAATATTATAATATATTTTTAAACAAAAGTAAAGCAAAAAAGTTCAAGTTTTTATTTTAGAAATTTGAACTTTTTTGAAAATATTTTGAAAAAAATTATATCAAAAATATTCCTCGGAGAGCCAAAAATGGTATTAGTGCATTTTGCCCTAAACAGCAAAAAAGGTGTCAAAACGCCACGCTGGCGAATATTAGGTACTAAAAAATACTACCTATATTCGAGCAAAATAAATTTTGCTAACTATCAATGCTACGTAGACTAGCATTAATAAAATTAAAAAAGTAGGAGTGATGAAAAATGAAAATGGATTCAGAGCAAGTTTTAGATAGTATTTTCTTATCATATAATAAAGTCTTAAAGAGATTTCAATTACTAGGTGTTACTACTAAATATGGAAAAGAAATAACACATAAAGATTTAAGAAAAGCTATAGAAGTTATGCTAAAAAACATCCAACTTGCAGATGGAGGAGTGAGAAAGTAAAAAGCAGAAAATACTTTATTTTAGATGAAGGATATGCATGGTTGCTTCAAGTGTATTTTCAAAAAGAAAAATCATTAACTGATGCTGATATAGAATTTTTTGAAGATAGAATAAAACAATATGAAGAATTATTAAAAATGGAGCATGATGAAAATTGGTGGAATAAGGATATGGATATAAAACAACTATGCAAATATTTTAATAGAGAAGAAATTACTATAAGAAAAGCTATTAAAAGAATGTGTGATAATGGATTAGAAGAATATAAATATTTAGTAAATAATAAAGTTGTAATTTTAAAAGAAGGAGTGAAATGGATTTGTAAAAATGTATTTAAACAAAAATATTTAGAACTATTAGAAAAATACAAAATGGAATTGACAGAATTATATATTAAAGCCGGTTATCCATATGATCATTTTTTTCATAGGAATTAAAGAAACCATATTGACAAATAAACAAATGTTTGATATAAAATAATATAGAAAATTTTTTTATAAATAACTGTCGATTTGTGGAAAAAAATTGAATTTTATGATATAAAATAATTAATGTAAATAAAGGAGAGTATTTTTATGAATCCGATTATAAAATGGGCTGGTGGAAAAGAAAAAGAATTACCATATATTGAAGAAAATTTACCGGAAAAAATAGATAGATATATAGAGCCTTTCGTAGGTGGAGGGGCAGTATATTTTGATTTAAATATTAAAGATTCGATAATTAATGATAAATCAGAAGAATTAATAAATTTATATAGATGTATAAGTAATCAAGATAAAGAATTTTTCGATAAATTAAAAGCTATTTATAAAAATTGGAGACTATTGGAAAAAGTTGTTGAGAATAATTCAAATGAGCTATTAAAAATTTATAGAGATTATTGTAAAGAACTTAATAATAGTAATAATATCAAAAATATAAAAATTCAATTTAATGATAAAATATATGCGTTTGTTATAAGACATGCAGAAGAATTTAACGGAATATTATCAGAAGAATTTAATATTGAAATAGATAATTTCATTAATGAAATTGTAAAGAACCTAATTTCAAAAATGAATAGAATGTATAAAATTGAAAATCAAAAGGTAAAAATGAGCGAAAAAGATACTCTTGATAATATAGAATGCGCATTTAAAAGTGCATTTTATATGCATTTTAGGCATTTATATAATGAATACGAAGAACTTAATATTAATACATCATTTTATACGGCTATATTCTACTTTATAAGAGAATTTTGCTATGCATCAATGTTTAGATATAATAAAAATGGAAAATTTAATGTGCCTTATGGTGGGATAAGCTATAATAGAAAAGAATTTATTAAGAAAATTGATTATATAGGAAGCAAAAGAATAAAGGAATATATGGAGAATACACAAATTTATTGTGAAGACTTTGAAGATTTTTTGAAACAAATAAAGCCTAAAAAAGGAGATTTTATATTCTTGGATCCTCCATATGATACTGAATTTTCTACATATGCTAAAAATGAATTTGCAAAGAATGACCAAATAAGGTTATGCAAATATTTAAAAAATACAAAAGCTAATATAATGCTAATAATTAAAAATACAGATTTTATTTATAACCTATATAATACAAAAGAATTTAATATAAAAACATTTGATAAAAAATATCTTGTGAGTTTTCAAAACAGAAATGATAAAGATGTAGAGCATTTATTAATAACAAATTATTAGGAGGAAAAAATATGTCATGGGGTTGGAGAACAAAACCTAGAAGTGTCGTAAAAACAGTACAATGGTTTAAATATTTTTCAAAACTAGAAAATAAAAATTGGGAAGATAAAGTTGAACAATTAGATATAAGAGGAAAGGCAATTCATCCTACTAGAAGAGAGTACGTGTATAATGCTCATAAAGATGAAGATGAATATTTAGCTCAGATGTCTTATGAGGATTATGTCTCTGGAATGTTTGATATTACAGAAACAGAGAGTAATGCAAGAAATGACAAAGCCACATTCGAATTTTTTGGATTTGGTTATGTTGATAAAGATGGAATAATTCAAAGTACAGAAGTTGGAAAACTAATCGAGAGTGACAGATTTGATAGCGAAGATTTTATAAAACAATTATTAAAAATGCATTTTCCAAGTAAAGCAACAGAAATTGGAAGAAATATACCAGAGGGAAAAGTAATATTTCCGTTTGAAATAATATTAAAAATAGTAGATAAATTTAAATATATAAATAGATATGAAATGGGATTTGTTTTTGGATGTAATAGTATTGATGAAATAGATAAACTTTACAATTCAATAGAAAAATTTAGAGAACAATATAATGCATTACCAAATAAAATGGATAGGACTAAATGTGAGAATATATTTAAGGAAATTTATAAAGATAACTATGGTATTGAACCTAATGTTAATACATTATGTGTTGATTATGGCGATGCTATAAATAGATCTTTATTATATACAGGGCTATTTGATTTAAGTGGAAGAGGTAATTATACAAAAGTTAGAGTAGCAGAGCATGCTAGAAAAAAAGTGGAATTACTAATAAATAAATATAAGTTCCAAAAAGTAGATGCAGATAATATTGAAGATTATATGAAATGGTATGGTAGTTCACACAATATTACATTACCATGGGAAAATAGAGATGAAAGAAAAGAACTTATTTATGAAAAAATTTATTTATTACAAAGTAAAGTAAAAGAATATAAAGAACAGTATGGATTTGTAATTGACAAAAATATTAAAGAATATATTAATAAATTAGAAAAAACTGAAAAAAATAATGAGCTTAAGATTTTAGAAAAAGAATTAATACAAAATATTACTAGTTTGAATGAAGAAGTATTTATTAAATATATTTCTAAAAATGAACAAACTAGAAAAGAAATTTTAGATAAATTTGAAGATATAATAACTGGAAATGAAGACATGGCAGCATTATGGCTTGAATGTAATACATGGAAATCATTAGTTGCAATTGATGGTGAAAAGGAAGTAAAGAGAAACTTTACAATAGAAGAAGATTTATCGCCTAGGTTTTTTGCACCAGGAAAAGGTAATACTCCAGATATGGAATTATATAAAGATGAATATGTTATTGTACCAGAAGTATCTCTTATGACAGGTGTTTTACAATGGGAACATGAAGCATCATCAGTAATAGATCATGTGCTAAATATTATGAAAAAATATAAATCTATATCTGTAATAGGACTATTTATATCAAGTAGAATAAATATTAGGACAATGTGGCAATTCTTTATTTTAAACAAACAAAGTTGGATGGGTTCACCAGTTCCTGTAATTCCACTAACTATTGAACAATATATGAAAGTATTGAAATATACTTATAATAATAATTTGGCAATTGATGAACTGAACAATTTATTAAATTATATACATGATGAAGCAATAGAATGTGAAAGCTATGAATTATGGGACGAGAATATGGAGAAATATATTGAAAAATGGCAAGAAAAAGTTGCTGGTTAGTAAATATAAAGATTAAAAGTGGAACAAATTTTGATATTTTATTAAATTTGCTTCACTTTTTTTGTTGTTACTAATTTTATAAAAAGTTGTTAAGTTTTAAAATTTATCCAAAAATTATTCGTGTATATATTGACAAATGCAAAAATATTGTTTATTATATTTATAACAATTTATAATATTTTATAACAATTTATAAAAAGAGGAGGTTAAACAAGTGCCAGACATCATTAAAGAAGCAGAATATATAAGAAATATGGTAAGCAACGAAATGTATGATATTTCACCACATGCAAATCAACGAATGAATGAACGTAATATGAGTTTTGAAGAATTAGAAGATATAATATTAAATCATCAATACAAACGTGCTAAAGATGAGGGAAACAATGAAAGATATGAATTTTATACCAATACAAAGGATAAAATAATAGTAGCGCTTGGAACTGAAATGATACTTCCAGTAATAGTAACTGTTATTAAAGGAGGGTGTTAAAATGAATAAATTAGATACTAATAATATGGAAAGAATATGCTTTGAATGTAGTTCTAAAATGAAAGAAGAAGTTAGAGAATTAGAAATTTCAAGAAATGGTTATACATTAAAATTAAATGGTATAAAAGCATATGTTTGCCCCAAATGTGGTCAAATAGTTTATAATTCTAATGATATAAAAATGATGGAAAAATTGTGTTTGGCAATGTCAGAAACTAAAACAAATGAATCTGAAATAAACTTAAATGTATCAGAATTAGCAGAAGCTTTAAGAGTATCAAACCAAACTATCTACAATATGATTAAAGATGGAAGATTAAAGCCTATAAAGATTGGTAAAGAATGGAGATTTATGAAAAAAGATATTCAAAGTTTGCTAGGAGAAGATGATGAATTATTAGCAGCTAGAGGTTTAAATAATAAAGATAATTCAGATGAAGATATTATGAATAAATATTTTGAGGAAAATTAATATGGATATAAATTCAATATATGCGAATGAATTAATTGAAAAATTAGAATTAGAACCACCAATAGATTTATATGAATTGTGTAGAATATGTAATATAGAAATTGTGAAAGAAAATTTAAAGAATGCTTATGCGTATTTTAGAATACGTAAAGGCAGAAAAGTAATATTTTTAAGTAATTCAATTGTTAATACAGAAAAAGAAAAATTTACTATTGCACACGAGTTGGGACACTATTTTTTACCAAATCATTTGGAAAAAGTAGATGATATGTACACAAGAACAGATTATATGTATAAAAATGAAAGGAAAAAAATAGAAACAGACGTTGATAAATTTGCAGCAGAATTAATTATGCCTAGTAAATTTATTAATCCTGAATTAGAAAGAATTTCATTGAAAAATTTTAAACAGTTAAAAGAATTAGCACAAAAATATCAAGTTTCACTAACTTCATTATTATGCAAATATGTAGATCTGAATTCAGAAACTATGGCATTATTATGCTATGAAAACAATAAACAAAAGTGGCAATATAAGGTTTTTGATGATTTTAGGTTTGACATATATGAAGGTGAAATATTAAATGATGAACCTGAAAAATATACTAAGGATACATTAAATAATTGGCTAGATGAAAACTTTCAGGGAACGGTATATCAGGTTATATTTGATTTGAAAAAATACAACATGAAATTAGTATTAATACAAGTTAAATATTATTATTAATATAATATTTATTAGAAGAAAAAACGCCCAATGCTTAGACATTGAACGAATTAATAAAGTATGCAACCTTTATTTGTTTAATTATAGCATATTTCTTCTTTGATTTGCAAGGGCAGAAAGGAGAAAATATAAGATGGAAAATAGAATAGCTAAAAATAGGACATCACCTAAAAATGAAAATAATTACATACAGGCTTATAAGCAATTAAATCCTAAAGCTAACAGACATGATAATTACGATATAGCTGCAGTTATAGCTAAGGATGGAACTAAAGGCCATGGATTATTATCAGAGGATATAAACAGAGGACATGATAATGACTATCATAGAGTAAAAAATTTTATTCCAGATAGTGAGTTAAAAAAGAAATTTTAATTTAAAAGGCGAGAATTAATCTCGCCTTCAATTATTCTTCAAAACACCCCATAACTAGCTGAGATCCATCTACAAAACCATTTCTATAATATTTCTCATTCCAGTAATATAAATAATCCATAAAATTTTTATCAAGCTGATCAAGTTGCTTTTGAACATATTTCTTATTGTTATTAGGTACATTTTTTAGTATCTTTTCTACTATTTCTTCAAAATAGATACAGTATTTTTTATCTTGAGGAGACATCTCACAAAAAGCAGTCTCTTCTCTAAATTCTAACCATTCCTTCAAAATATCATCATTAACTTCTCTAAAATTATTCATAAATAAAAACCTCCATAAAAATTAAAATTATAATAGCAAAAATTGCTTTTCAAAAATACAGCAAATATCAATTTTGAGTATGAACAGACGTGCATTACCCATTGGGAAAAAATTGGGTAATAAACCCTCAAAAAACGCCCTAAAAATGCACAAATGTTCTCAAAACCAAAATTAATAAATTTACTGAAATACCAACAAAAACTCCAATTTTCACAAAGGTTCAAAAGACCGTCAACTAGCACTCATAACCCGAAGGTCGTAAGATACAGTCTTATTTTACAACCAATTTTGATTCATTTTGATTTTTAAAACTAAATATAGACCAGCATTTAATTCTTTATAATATGTACTAGCACCATGTTGACATCCTGGGATTATAACATATCAAAATTGAAAAATTTCAAACCATTAACTAGTAACCTTCTCTTTCCATTGGTAAGTATTAAGATCCAATCTACAACTTTAACACAATCATCTTCCAGTCTTCGCTTTTGCTCATCTTTTCCATTAAAAGCAAAAGCATCTGTGAGTTTTCCCTGGCCATTTACCACTTTAAAGCAGGGATACTTATCACCATCAGGATTTTTATGCAGAATATTTCCAACGAGTCTTGCTAATTTTTCATTGCCTAAATATTCTGCAATTTGTTTATATGTTACTACTTTTCCCACTTATTTTATTATTACTGCCTATATAAATTACAGCTTGAAATTTATTTTCCATAAACTTCTTTGAAAACTTATATTTATCAATTTCTTTTATAAATCCATATGGTTCCAATTTTTCTTTAATTACTTTATGTTTTTTAAAAATATTA